>Ga0115029_1001736_pt1 | contig 14448 bp, 21 predicted proteins | sample SidtaG_3_FD_87297 | JGI IMG/M metagenome (GOLD analysis project Ga0115029, IMG submission 87297) | Marine algal microbial communities from Sidmouth, United Kingdom - Sidmouth_Asex1 metaG | ecosystem: Host-associated > Algae > Red algae > Unclassified | place: Sidmouth, United Kingdom | collected...
GCCAGCAGGGTGCTCGCGTCTCGCAAGGGGCCCACCGGCCCCACGTCGCCGGCCGCCTCGCACGCGGCGGCGGCGGCGGCGACTTAGACCGGCGCTGACCGCACGGCAGATACGGCAAATTGTCGCGCGGCGTCTACGTGGCCGCCAGCTTTGCTGGCCACGTCCCCGCCGGTCGCACCCAGACGCGTGACGGCGTCGTCACGGCCGAGGTCCTTGTCGACGGGTCCGTCGACGGGGCCGTCCCCGCCCCCGCCATCCCCACCGCCGCTCCCACCAGCTGTCTGTGGGGCGGGGTCGGTCACTGGTGCTGACGGGGGGGGAACCCCGCCGGGCGCACGGGGGTCGCTGGGGACACTTACCGACGGCGCGGGGCGCGCGGGGAATCTCGGCGCGTTTGCTGACGGATATGGAGCCCATCGAGGACGGGCCGTGGGCTATTTCAGTGCTGCTATCTGAGGACAATGGCGCGGACATTTGCGCGGCTCTGCAGGCGCGTGTAACGGCGCTGATGGCGCTACGGCCGCGAGTACGTGCATGGCGTATTGGCGGACGAGACCGCTACCGCGGCTCCCTTCCTGGAAGACGGCCTAACAAGGCGCGCGACTTTGATTCTTGGTCAACAACAACCAGCGTGATCACTTTGGGGTCGACGGCCAGGGCCCCATTGACAATGAGCAAGACTTTGAGAAACTTTTTCGCGTGGAGCACGCCGTGTTTCAGCGTGTCTACTTGGTGGTCAAGGACACGCCCTTCTTTGTGCGGCGTATCAACGCGACAGGCCACCCGCAGGCGCACCCGCTATAACGAGTGGTCGCTGCCTTACGCGTCCTCGGGTATGGGGAGGCGGCGGACCACGCTGACGAGGACGTGCGAATTTCCGCTCAACCATCCCCCTGTAGGTCCAGTGCCTGATGCGGTGTATCGTGCCATACTGCGAGTCTACCGACCTACGGCGGCCTATCTTTGCAGAGCTGAAGATTATGATGGACCGTAACGCGGAGCGTGGCTTCCCGGGATGTATATGCTCTCTTGATTGCAGCCACTGGGCGTGGCACCAGTGTCCCACAAGTATGGCAGGCAGATACCAGTCTCGGAAGGGCTCACGCGGCATTGATGTGGAGGCAGTGTGCGACGAGGACCTGTGGATATGGCACCTGTTTGTGAGTGCGCCCAGGAGCCTCAATGACATCAATGTGATGCACCAGTCACTTCGGTACCTACACATGACGGCTGGCCGGTGGCCGCCGCGCAAACAATCCTACACGCTGAATGGGACAATACGCTTGCGCCCGTACCAATTGGTCGATAGCTTTAATCCTCGCTATGCGTTCCTCATGTCCCCGCATCCAATGCCCACCACTGAGGAACACAAGATCTTCCAACGCTTTCATGACGCGGTGAGCAAAGATTTCGAGCGCCTGTTTGGTGTGCTGACGCAGCGCTTCCACATCGCCTTTTACCCTGGGCGGTACCGGTCGGTCAAGATGCTGATTCTGACATTCAAAGCGCTTTGTAGTTTGCACAACATGTGTGTTGAGATCCGCCTCGAGGGGTTTCTGAGTCGCCGCAGACGCGCAGAGGGGGCTAACGAGGGCGGGGTCGCTGGTGATGCGGAAGGAGAAGACGTGGGATCTGGGAGTGCGGAGGGAAGTAGACCTCATGACGGGCCAGTTGGCGGGGACAGTGGGCAGGGTGGTGGGGCGGTTGTCGGCGCGGCTGCTGCCACCGGAGGACCTGCACCTGGCGGCGCGCACGCTGGCGCCAACACGCCCCCCCTTTTCATCCCTGTCGACCAGCCGCCAGCGGGTGGCATGGCCGCCGACTTTGACGCCCGGGGACAGACTCGCAATGCTGATAAGCATGCGCAACTCCGTGCCGTCCTCACGACATACATGTGGAGCGACCGCGGCGATTTATTGGCCCCGCACCTTTCGTAGAGCGAATTGACATACAATGGTTTTTTTTCTCCGGTTGGGCAGGGTTTTGTGTTCTTTTTCTTTCTTGTTGACTCTGCACCAGAAAGGGGCACAGTATGTAGCACCACAGTCACTACACTGACACTGATACTGCAGTCGCTCTCGGGCGCCCCCCTGGTGCGCTGCCTCCTGCCTAGTGCGTGTGCTTTCTGTCGGGGCGCCACCCCCTGCCTTGCGCGCGTGCTCCCTCCCTGTAGGCCCCGTCCCCGCCACGCGCGCGCGCTCCCTCGCAGTGGACCGGCTTCTGCCACGCGCTCTGTCGACATGCGAAGGCATGCAATGGAGCCCGCGGTGGCCGCCCCACATGCCCGGTGGAGGGTACAAGCGTTTGTTTGTGATGGGGGTGGGGTTCACCGGATGCCGATGAGTAGGCCGAGGTTGCCGCCGTACTCTTCGCCAAGATCGGAGGCGGCGCCTGTATCGTATGTTCCCCGGTAGAGATAAAGAAGAAGCTTCCAAGTGCGTCGGAAGAAGGGGTGGAGAAGTGGACGAGGACTGCCGAGTGTTTTGGAAAAAAAGGACCCTGCCAAGAGGGAAAAGGAAAACCATTGCTGCTGATCACAACTAACCAGAATGTTCCCTTACGATACACACTACAGATTCAATCGGCATCCCCGCTGTCCGTTGTGCTGCCTTCGTCCCCGTTTTCCAGTTCCCACGTGGACCGCAGTCTTTAGAAAAGTAAAGCATTGGCTGCCTGATCCTCGACAGCCTGGGCTTTGCGACCAGCCCCGGATGCGCGTTGTGCAGGACGCTCCGCCCCGCAAGACGCCGCCCGCGCCGCCGGAGCAGACCCAACTGCTACGGCAGCTGGGCCCAGCGCCATCGGCGCTCCACGCGCCGGCGACGATGGGGCTCTGGCGGCAGGGCTGGCACCTGGCGGCGCCGTCAGCGTCGATTCGCGCACAATCAGGCCAGCCATGCCACAGCTAAGGCCCTCCGCAGAATATTTTACGCCCACAGCCCCCTCCGCACCACTATTCGACCCCACCGTCACCCCAGCGCACAACAGCATCTTGTTTGCAACAGCTTGGCGATAGTGCGCTACCTCCAGTGTGTTCCGCATTAATGGCGAATCTAAACAACGAAGGGCGGTGGGATCGTGTTGCGGCGCGGTGAGCTTGGCCAGCGCGTCCTAGCTCGCCTTCACCTGCTTCTCATACTGCATGTTCTCGTGGCGCGCCGCTTTGGAGGCTTTGACGCCACCCAGGCGCCGTTGAAAACCGCCATTTCTCTTGTTGGCGCCGCCGCCGCTCCCGCTGCCCGTCTCGTCCTCAGACGCGGTCTCGACGTCCGCTCCTAAGATCGCCAGAATGGCGGCACTGCTAAAAATGTCACTCTGCCGGAGCACCCACCAGCAGGCCACCCACTTGCAGGGTGCCAGCTGCGCCTCGCGCTTGCGGGTGGTGTCATCGCGCTTGTCTTCTTCCCGATCAGAGCGGATGGCGTCATACACGTCCAGCGAGCAGGAGCGCGCAGCGGCACCGCTAATAATTTCCTCCTCCGTAAGGTCCCCCGTCGTTGGCTTCGCCTTGACAGCGAGGTAGTGCGAGGTGAACGTGCTCACACCCGTGCGGATGCGCTTGAACTGCTTCTGAAGTGTGCTTTCGTTGCGCTCCACGCGCATGGGCCCATTCTGGCGCATCTTATCGTCCCACACCTTATTCAACGCCGCCCACACATCTTTCTTGCTCCGACTGGTCCTATGCAAAGCGTCAGTAGACACCTTTAAGTAGGCTTCGGAAAGAAGGACGCCGTCGTCATCCGTCCACCGCAAACTCGACCCCATCGCCCTGAGAATACGTTAGGTTACTGCAGGTAGGGCTGCGGCGGGAAATTCGGAACCACGCGCGGGTGCGGTCGGGCCACAGAGAAGAGTTGATAGGCCAGAGGAGGTTGGGCATGGGACTTCTTCACCTCGTACACAGCATAACTCCCCAGGTCCTGCGGCGTCTGCTGCGGCAACTGCGGCTGCGGCGAGGGCGACCAAGTCCAGGGCGCTGCGGTGTTCCGCGTCGAAGTGTGCGCAAGCACGCAAACGTACCCCTGCGGCGCTGAAGGAAACGCGCGGTCGTCGCCCTTCCACGATGACTGAGTGTCGGGCGGCAGGTAGGCAATAAGAGGGCGGGTTGCACATTACGGCGACGGGGAGTCGTCGCACCACCCCTGAGGAGGCGAAAAGATCTGCGGAGCAGGAGGGGGCCCCGGGAGACGGAGAGGAGGCGTCCAGGGGCGGCGATTCTCGGCACTCCAAGGCGGGGATGGGAAGCGCCGGGGTGGGCCAGGAGGGCCCGGCGGACGGCGCGAGGAGTGCCCCGGGCGATGGTTGTCACCACCCCCACGCCGGGATGGGGAGCACCTGAGCGGGCGAGGAGGGCCCGGCGGGCGACGCGGCGGACTACTTGGACGGTAGAAGCTGCCGCCCCTCGGAGAACCAGGGCGACCCCATAGCGGGCCAGATCAGTTCCGCGGTGGCAGACGCGGCGAGCCGGAAGGAAAAGCCAGAGGAAGTCGAGGAGAGCTCAGCAGTGGCCGGTCGTCGTGTCCACCGCCGTGAGGGAGAGGTCCGCCGACAAGGTCACCTGGGGCACGATGCCCACCGTCCAGCTCCCAACCGCCTCGGTGGCGCACTCTCCTTCGTTGTTGATCAGGGTCGCCAGGGTCGCCACGTGCACGGTGTCGACCAAAGAGGGACCGCGGCCGCTGAAATGGCCGAGGCCGTCCCCTTTCGTCGCCATATTGAAGGCCAGAAGAGGGAAGTAGGTCCCTCTGACCTCATATGCGGCATATAAGGTGGATGGGGGGGAGGGGGCGGGGAGTGAATATTGCGATAGTCCCAGAGGCCCTCGTATGTTCGACAAAGGGAGGGCGGGTGGAAGAGAGCGTTTTGGGTGCGTTGTGTACGTCGTCTCCGAGACTCTTTCACGCTCTTCCCGCCCGTCATCTTGGAGGGAGGGGTGGGCGTAACAGGCGGGTGTCACGGTCTCGGCGGGATAAAGAAGGTGCCAGAGCGAGAGCGCCACACAGAAGGCAGATTCCCGGGGTGAGGTCAGGGCGCCTAACGAGCACTAGCACAGAGGGTGGCCTTCGGGGCCGCTCGATGACGCCGCGCGCGTAAAGCGTCAGGCGCCGCGCGGGCGCAGGAGAACACTGCGACTGGTCCCTCAAATCGCCTGAGCTGGAAACGGACAACACCCTGTTTGGCGCCCGGATCGGCCCACGCTCCTCGGAACAGCGTCGAAAAGCAGATCCGAGCGCGAGAAGCTGCCCCTGGGCCCCCAGAACGTCATATAGAGCGCGGGACGACGGATTGCGTGTTTCCTGGGCCGACCGTACTGAGAGGCATTGCGTCAGCCGGCGGACACGTGCACGCGGACAGTGCCCCAGGTCCGCCGAACCGGTGCACCGGGCCTGAATGCCTCAAGGACCCACCTGCCCTGCGACCAATCTCGTCTGGCTGCGGCCCCACACGCGGGAAACGTTCCCATCATCCGCCCATCTGCCCCCTGGGACAGCGGGTCACCACCTGTGGACCATGGCGCCCCGCCCGCGCGACGAAATAGGCGAAGAGGACCTGAACCACGCACGAGAGACTGGCTCAGACCCCCAAATCAGCGTCTGCTCAGGCGATGCGCACCAGGGCCTTTCAGAATCCGGAAGTTTTAGAAGAATCTGGGACATTTCCAGATATATTCGGATATATCCGTTGGAATCTTCTCGCCATCCAATGTGAGAGCAAAACGGAAGACACTGCTGGAAAGCTCACCTCATGCTCAGACTCTTTGTGGAAAGACTGATGAACATAAGATAATGCTACGAGCAGGAAGCCACTGCTTACAGAACGGTGCTTCATCCGAATCATTATTCCGAAGCCCCTGGTGCGCACCCATGAAGTAACAGCGTTTCTTGCCAGGCCGTCGGATACGCTTCACCACGGGGCGTTAGCTGCCTGCAAACCGCCTCTCCTGGGCCCGCTCACGCTCCAGTCATCGCTGCGCGCCGCCCACTCGCTGTCCTTTCGGTATCAAGCAGCATCACCGGATCGCCCTCTCGAGATGAGCCGTGCCGACCAGCTTGGACAAATGAACGGATGTCGCATCGATCTTGGACATCATTGGGCGCACACTGGGACCTCTGAATGGAAGATCGCTCCGATCGCGCCAAAGCCCGTGTCGGGGTGTATTGCTCAATGATCCATTTTCTTTGAAGGCCAATCATAAAGCGCCCCTTGGACAAGAAGAACAGAGTTTTCACACGAAAAGTGGCTCATGACATCCAGTTTTGCACATGGATACCAACGAAACAAAACAGCGTTCATTTCCCAAACACATGAGAGGACCCCCTTCGTTCCTGGAGGGCACCTCCATCCCCTGACAAAACCTGCTGATGACACATGGTCATCCCAGATCGCGGCTGATACGGCTCAGGCAGTACGCGCGATCGCATGCAGGAGGCGTACGAAACAGATATCCGTGTTTGTTCAGCCGTGGCACTGCCACGGTTCTTCGCGCTTCCCCTAGATTCTGTCTCATTGGGCACCTTTACGATGTCTTCAGCTTTGCTTCGCTCGCAAGTGCTCATTTCTTGGTCTTGTGGCACGCTTCTCTCCGTTTTCGAATGAATTCGACCCGAATGTGGTATCGATCTACAGCAGCAGCCGCTCCGGCTTGTCGGCCGCTGCTCTCGTAGCTGTCACCGGCTTTGGTGACATGAGGCCCGCTGCCTGCTGCTGTCCGCTGCATGGCATCAACAGTAGCAGAGTAAGAGCGCGAGCGCTTCTTTGCACGCCCAAACAGGTTCCCGCCCTCGCACAGCCGCTTGCCGGTGCCGCCGTGTGCTGCGGTTAACGCAATTGTGTGCCATATGTCTTGGAGAGCGCGGTGCCCTTGGAATCCAAGCACGAGCGAACCGCCTCAATGGCATCGTTCGATTCGAGCATACCGACGATCTCGAGCACCAAGCGCGTCACGCAGTCACGTTGCGCGTCGATGGCTGCGTGCGCTGCTCGGTTCATCTTGTCTTGTCCATACGATGGCGAAGTGGTGGAGAGCTTGCCGCGAACACTCGTATTGGTGACGTAGAACAGGAAGCTATCGGAGCGACGTGTCCACCCACCAAGACGCATGATGAGGTCGGCCTTGCTTGTCTCAACCATCAAAACTTGCGTTCCGCCGCGGTGAAAACCATAGGGTCCATTGAGGATGGCTCTCTAAGTCAGGTCGAGGCCAACGTCAACCAGTCGACTGCCAGCCGTTTGCCAGGGTCTCGTTCGCCATTGGGCGAGAAGCGGCCGTTACTTTCCAGTTGGTACCCTTGGACAGATTGAAAAACACGGGTAAGTCTCGGATGTTAATCGCGAGCCCGTCACAAACAGGGTCCTGCTCGCAAATTTCTGGGAGTCACCGTGAAGCTCCAGCAGGTTGCACCACTCAAAAGGACAACAAATGCAAGTTCCGACTCCGACCTCAGCCTCGCCTTCATCTGTCGGTGCGTTGAAGAATCTGAAGAACCGTACAGACATGACGTCGTCAGGTGCGTCCGCGCTCTTGACAATTTTGCAGGTCACATCAATGAAGAGCGGGTGTTTGTACCTTCGCAGAAATGAAAGAAGACAGCGCAGGACGAGAAGCAGGAATGGGAGGTTATTGCCTAGCGGCCATAACGCCAAGGACCAAGACAGCGCCGCACCCGATGTAATATGCTACGCGCAAGGAACAACACAAGAGAGAAAACTTACTCCTCCACGAACGCAACATTACGGGCTCGATTATCGCTCGGTAGTTTAAGGGCCTAGTGCATCAAGCTCAAGGTTGACTTGGGCCGAGCGAGCGTCATGAATCTAAACGCGTAAACAGAGTCTGCCTGGAAGTGCTGCTTGGCGTCAGTGATGGAGGTCTCGGAGATGTCGTCGAGATCGCCGATATCCAGGTGCTTTGTGATGAGGTTGTCATAGAGGCCACGTATGATGGCCACCGTCATGGGGGCGTTGGTGTCACGCGTCTCCCCGGCTGCCGGAGCATTTCTTTGCTCATACCGCTTGAAGTTCTTGACGACCTGGTGCGTCATCGGAATTCCCTCGTGCGTGCCAGCGTCAGCCCCAACAGACTGCTCTCATTGAGTGTGTACGCCCATCTTGGTAGAAAACGGATTCTTGCGCGAGCGACAGTCGGGGAAGAGTAGCGCAGCGCCTTCTGCCGCGGGCAGCGTGACGCTCGCGAAATGGAACCTCAGCGGCTTCATGTCGTTGCGAACCGTCCACATCTTGATTGGGCGGCTCCCACCGGCCATAGCGTGCCCCAGCCGCCGGCTGTCGAGAAACGCCCGAATGTAGTGGACAGCTGCCGTCGTCATGCATCGCAACAGCTTGAAGACACCTGCGATAACGTCCACATCATGGTTTGGCGCCACCTTCGCCGCCTAGAGAACGAAGGCATTTTTTAAGACATTGATCAAGTCGTTGTAAACACGGTGCGAGCGCGTCCACTTCGACTTCTTGCCATCTTCCCGGCTGGTCTCTGCGCTAGCATGAGCGTCCTTGCAGCGAAATAGGAGCTCCGAGACGACCTCCTTCATCTTGGAGCTCCACCACTCCAGCTTCATCTTGCTACGCTCCTGAGCGTCCGCGTCGTACACGACTGCGTGCGCAGCAGCTTCCACCTCCGCACTGTTTGCAGTGGCTTGAATCTCATCCGAGCGATGCTTTTTCCTGTCGTCTTCTTCGTCACTCCCTCCGTCACGCTCAACCGGTGGGACGGTGGGTCGCACGAAAGGGGCGTTTTCGACCAATGAGCGCCTCCTTGTACCGTCAACATTCGATGTACCGGCACAGGGAGCCCCTTCAGACAGGCTTCGGGTACAAGCGGCAGGCGGCGCATTCACGGACGCAACAAGCATGACTGCCGGCGTGATCGACTCCGCACTTGAAAAGGACGGCGGGGGTGGTGACTTGAGCACCACTGTAATACAGTTGGACAAGGAGGAGGGCGACGAAGAGCAGGATCGTGCAGAGCATCGCCTGACGCAGGAACATGCACGGGCGACAGAGCGGTGCCGAAACAAATTCAATGGTGGATAGAAAGAACGAAAAGCCAGATAGCGGCCAACTGCAGACTTGCTCACAAAAGGTATGTCAAAAATCACGAGCGGAGTTCACCCGCGAAGCCCTCTGCTGAGCAAAAACGCAAGGTCGCTTCCGCCCGCGTCAGACAGGCTCCTACCTTCAGCACTCTCAGAAATGAAGCCCCCTTCTATTCAAGGACAGTGAAAGACACCCTGCATGATAGCCTTGCAAGAGGGCATGGCCCTGCTCTGCGTACCTACCGGGAAAGTAAAAACAGTCAACATGCAGTGCTCAGGCGTCATCTATTCATGCATCGGCTGTTTCGTTGCAACTGTCAGTCGTGTTCGCGAGGCTCCCAGCGAGTGCTGGGCAGCTGCCGTTGCGCGCATGCAGGAAGATATCTTGTTCTGAAAGGTATTTCTTGCAGATGCGAAGGACATGCAGATTAATATGCGTTTACAGTACATTACTGTCCAGGACTCCGAGCAACTGTGCGCGAACGTATGCAGGATGCCTGAGCGAATGGACAGGAGACTCACCGTATGCTTTTTGATCAGTCCACGTTTGCTATAAGATCAGCGGACGCAACGAGTCATGGAAGGCCAGAGCTTCCGGACAAGCACGCACCAGTGAAGCGTCAAATGACAACAAAAAGATATCCTCAAGGTGCCAAACGCGCGAGAACGCAACGTACACCATAGCGCAAGTGAAGACCGAGCACAAAGACAACGCGACGCGGTTCAGAGTGAGGCTTGGAGCATTGTGAAATGAGAGGCGCCAGCCGAGCTGCAGAGGAATTTGACGCCGTACGGCAGCTGCCATAACGCATTTTTCCTGGGCAGAAGCGGCTTCGAAGTTTTGACAAAGGATGTTGACGCGCATCGAGCCCCTTGCGCCCCTGTGGGCGAACTGGACTACAGGCAGACGCTCCTCGCGACGCAAAGTCGCATCGTATGCAATGTGAAAGTCAACTACGACACCATGGGAGCCTGCGCACAGCCCGTGCACATTAAAATACTGCTTGGAAAGCGGGACGATGACGGCTCCGAGACGTAGGGTCACAACAAGCTGTGCCGCCGTCACAGCGGCCAAAAGCGCGACGCCCTGCTCCTTGTAGAGCTGCTTGCAGTCGTCACCAGCGTGATACTCGACCACGGGAGTCTTGCGCTGGTCAAGGCGCTCAGCGTTGTGCTTGCGCTCTTTTTCGTTCTTAGAAAAGAGCGTCACGACGTCAGCAGGAGTTGATCGACGGACCCTTGAGTTCAGCATTTGAACGTTGTCTAGTGATAGCTCCGCCTGTCGCATCCGGTGAAAAAGGCCTAAGAAGCGGGAGTCGTCTCCTTGTCAAAAATTGACCCGTAGGAGCACACCTTGGTCCGCAAACAGGGCAGGTCAGACGTCAGCGCGGAAGGCGTAGGTGCCCGAGAACATGCCTTGGCCGAAAACAGGAGGGAGCTGTGCAAAGTGAGCGCAGAAGAGCTCGACCAACCCTTCCAAAGGTGCGTTGGGCTGGCATCGCAGCAGTCTGTAGATGCCGTCGATGCCGTCTAGTAACGCCGCGTTCAACATGGAGATCACATCGAGGACGATGAGACGAGCAGACGACATTCGCGCGAGAGCACGTGGGGGCAAGAGGCTCACCCACTCGGATGCACTTGTACCACCCATCAGGGAGGCTGTAGGAGCAAGGCGCAAGCCGGCCCGAGAGTGCAGCAACACTCCTTCCATCAACAAAGCCGCCATGCCCGTAGTGGTACACTCGCTCATGTTGCGGTCCAATACCCGAAGTTGCGGAACGACTTCCTTAAGTAATGTGGTCTTTCCAGTTCCTGCAGCCTCCGTCAATGAAACGCTCCTGCTCCTGGAAAGCTGCGAAACAATGGAGGCCGCGGGCTTGCTCGCCGCTTCCGAGACAGCTGCAGCCGTCATCGCGCTTCTCAACTGCCTGCCGACAGATTAGGTTGCCGGCGGTCGCTGACGAGCTGATGTCTTACAATACGCACCCCTTGAGCGGGAAACTTCGGCGACGCCTAGTTGCCGGGGAGGATGCCGAGTGTGTCCCACCTGCCCCGCTCGACAGGCGGCGGAAAAGGCCATGGGAGGGGGTAGTGATGTGTGCGTTGGCAGTACAGAGAGGTCAGCACCCGAACGAGGCTCACCACGTCTGGGAGCAGCAGGTACAGCGAGCGGCAGCGAGTGCTCCGTTGAAAATAATGCGCGAGCAGATGAGCATGAAGTGAAGCACTTGAGTCCGGTGATAGTTGCGGTAGTGTCGAGCAGACGGAAGGCAGTCGTAATGCTGTTCGCGTTCGAAAGATCGAACACGACGCTCCGCCCTGATATCGTCACTCGCACAGCACGCTCTGATACAGCGACTCGGACTGGCGCCTGCACGCCAGCGGCTCGTACACGTGACCCGACGAAGATCCATTCAGTAGCATCGACCTTGCAACTGAACACCTTTGCTTCCAGGTTTCCTTGCGACCAGGTGTCAGTCAGCAACAGCCGAGGGTGCTCGAGTTCGTTGCCATGAGCAGCGAAGAGCAGGGAGGCGGCGTTGGCGCCAAGCCAGCGGTAGGCTACGAACACAGGCCAACCCATCGTCTTTGATTGCTGCGCTGCAAATGTTGGAGCGTGAGTATGAGCCGACAGCGCTCTAGGCTTCGCACTGTCTTGTAATGTGTGGTGTCTGAGCATGCAACAAATCTACCGACGAATTCAGGATCCAGATTTTGTCTGTTTCTCTTTTTACTGTCACGATCTCTTCTGTAACTACGTTATCGGCACGAAGCCTCCACCTCAGTTTTGAATGGCGCAGCCCACGCTGCAGTGTACACCACAAGAGGCTCTCTTATATAGTGTGCAGGGATGCGCCGGGGCCGTTTCTGGTTCGATGCTTCCATGACCTCTTTCTCATCAAGCCACACGATGCATTGAGCGTGCCGGTTGTACTAACAAATGGAATCACTCCTACGACCCCAACATGTCGGCCACAGCATCACAAGTCAGTTCCCAGACTGCCCCATCAAAAGGAGAAACAGACCTTGCACCACTCTCGGCACAACGCGTAGCAGGTGTTTCATACACTCTCTGGACGAGCGCACCTCTAGCGGTGTCAAGCGCACTGTTCGCCGAGAGGTCCTGGTGCGACAATCTCTCGCCGGAATTGCTGAGACCTCCAACACCAGGGCTTGCACGCCACATCGAGAACGAGTCTACGCCACTTCACTCGCCCAGGGCTTGCGACAGTACGGCCGACTCGATGAAAGACGCCCACGACGTGACAAGTATCAGACCGAGAAGGTCAATGGCGTGCGTTGATGGGAACTCCGCGACGGGCACCCGAGGAAGCAGCGCAAGAATCCACTTTTTCGCAGAAGACTTCTCGAAGCGCCGCACGGAAGACCGCTTGTCATCAGCACCTGGATGCTGAGATACGTCAATGGCAAACATGTCTAAAAGGCACCGCTCTGACAGGCGCAATCGCTCTCGCGGAGAGCGCAATGTGTCCAGCACAAGGCGCATGTGCTCGACTGTTGAACAAGTCATGAGCTCCCGGTAAAGCGCGTCGTGAATCGAGGAGAGGCAAATGGATGACGCCAAGCCGGTGGACGACGCCGCCGTGAAGCAGCTCCCGTCTTGGCTTCCATCATTCACACTAAAAGAAGAGAAAAGCGTCTGTATCAGCTGCTGCAGAACGTCCAGCCGCTTGCACAACGCGCTCGGGTCCTTGGAGTCTGCTCCCGTGAGACCATCATGGGCTTCAGAACAGGAGGCCACGACTGCTCCTGCGCTGGTCACAACGCCTCGCATAATTTGCGCCGCCATTCAGCAAAGAAAATTTTCTTCACAAATAACAGGGAGGGGCAGCCCCGATAGACCGGGTGCAGCATCCAACGCTGTTGCTACGTGCAGCCCGAGCCTCCGCGCCGCCGCTCGATGGACGACTTGCACTCTTGGCGCCGCTTTTTCCTCCGTCTTGGTCGGCATGACATCCGCGGAATTGTCAAGGGAGGCGTTGCTGTCCCTCTCGTCACCAGCAGCCGCGCACGTTGAGCACCCTCCGGATACTGGAAGGAAAAAGGCGATCAGGCCCTTGTCCGCACGTGCACCTTCTCCTGCGCTACATGACGACCCGCGCGAGCTTTTGCCCATTTCGGCCCCGTTCCCAACGAAGACCCCTAATGCCGATGCTGCTGCTTCGTCATGCGGAACCGCTTCGCCTCGCCCCACCGCGCGCACAAATGCCGACGACAACATCCACCGCGGCCGCTTGTTCGCGCACGACAAATCCGAAAAGGTGCAGACCGGCTGTGGCTGACACGGGAGGAACGGGATGCACGCAGTATGAGCACTGCATAGTCAAAGGAGGTGTGCCACACTCGGAAAGGCTCGAGGATAGCGGGATGGCCGACACAGATGCAAGGACAGTGGCGTTGAGCAGAACTCTCAAACAGTGGTGGGTGAGAACAAGCGAGGGGAAGACGTATCGAGAAAGAGGACGTTATTGCCGTCCGCGGCAAGTGTCGAACGCCGAGGAAGCCGGCAGGAGAGGAACAGGGAGAGCCTGATACACTTTGCCGGCAAGGTCGGCGTCAATGGCGGCAACATCGAGGAGAGCGCCCTCACACGTGAGCTGGGCGTGAGACATATCGTTAAGGGTACACAAGGGAAATGGAAGGCACTCGTTGCAAGCCATCACGCCTGGTCCGCGACGCCAGCCGTCACAGGAGCGGGTGTCGGCCGCTGCAGTCTGCATCGATTTAAGGGCTTCGAGACACAAGGCACACAGATTTGTTCTAAGCCGCAAAAATGCCCATTTTTGCTGAAAGCACCTGTCAAGTAGACATTGTTGTACTTGCAATTAGGTAAATTCGAGGTTTATGCCTGGGGCTCAAGCATCAAGGGCCATATGTCTCTCCTCGAACAGGCGAGAACCATGGCGGTCAGCCCGCAAGGACCATGACGGTCAGCCCTCAAATAACCGCTCATGCTGAAGGCTCAATGGTCGGAGCTCAGGCGTGCCGCCCTGTAAGCTCCGTCAAAGTCCGCAGAGAGCTCTCGCCGCGTAACCCGAGTGGCTGAAAATCCCCGCTCGGGATTCTCGCTGGTGGCTATCAGTCGCTGTTCTGGCGACACAGCGATCAAGCATGACACTGGTGCTGTCACGTAGGAATCAACCGGCCATCGAGCAGTATCGTGTGTCATCAAGGCGGCTTGTTGTCACGGACAGCATCAGTCGTGCTTGACTGTTCACTCTGTCCAACGTGCCGACGATTGACCGACACAGATGTCAGGCGGTGTGTCCATATGCGGAACAAAACTTGAAGTACAGTGCGTTCTCGTTATAAGAGACAGCTGATTCGGCTCAATATGAACAAAACGTGGCCCACACGGACTGGAATGGAAGAC
>Ga0115029_1001749_pt1 | contig 14340 bp, 19 predicted proteins | sample SidtaG_3_FD_87297 | JGI IMG/M metagenome (GOLD analysis project Ga0115029, IMG submission 87297) | Marine algal microbial communities from Sidmouth, United Kingdom - Sidmouth_Asex1 metaG | ecosystem: Host-associated > Algae > Red algae > Unclassified | place: Sidmouth, United Kingdom | collected...
CGACCACTTCGTCCGATGTTCACGATTCGTGTCTCTCTATTTCAGACGTGTGTGCCAAAAGTGTCTTTTATTGACGCGATTTGGAAGGTTCCACTGGGATCATAGACGCTTTGTCTCACGATCTCTGCCGCACGGCAGCCTTTTCATCCGGTGTGTCTTGGCATCGAGACTGCTTCACGATATGCACGAATTTCGACCACTTGGGGACGAATGTTGCTGGGAGCGCACCTCCCATCTTGCTTTCCCCATCTGGTGATCATGTATCCTATGTTTCCCGTAACTCCAGGAGGGCAGAGGGCCCTCTTGGATAAGAAAAATGGGTGGCCGCTCACCGCCCTCCACGTAAGCAAACGTGGCATATTCCGTTTGGGGTTTCAGAACTTAGGGGAGACGTTGTTGGGTGTGCTCTAACGCACCCAATGCCAAATGTCCCGTTATAGCAAAAACCACCAACTCGCAAGCTTTCAGTCTATGCGCGCCGTTCCGATGTGTGGACTGCATTTTGGAGCTCTGTCGTGCGAGCAGAAAAAGTGCGGTGCCGGTTTTGCGGTACATTTTGCGCCCTCGTTGACGCCATGCTTCCACGGTGGGGGTATGTGAGGCGTGCTCGACCAGGGAAAGTTGTAAGCGTGTAAATGACGAGCCTCACAGCCAGTCAGAAGTCGAACTTGAGCATTGCGGAAGCGCTGTCAGTCGGGACCGCGCCGGCCCTTGGACTCGGCCGTGTCGTTTCATGACACTCGCTGGTCGCACAGATTACGAAGCGGGGGGCTACTGTTTCATTGCCTGTTTTTTTCCCGTCTCATGCAAGCCAGACGGCTTGATCCGCTCTATCCATTTGAGTGGACTGTATTTATCTGCCGGATCATTGTTGCAACGGCTATTGCTGAGCTCGAATCTGGACGCAGCGCTTCATCAGTGTCTCCCAACCCCGCGCATTCAGGCGCTTCTCGTATTCACAGCCCCTTTTCTTCGGAGTACCGTCAGAACTCCCACATCTGTCATCTGAGAGACTTCGGCTCCTGGAGGTCCATTTCCGACGCTCCCACAACGTTTTTGGGACAGGTTTTAGTGCATGAGATATACCTTGATAGAATCTACACCACTGGAGCCAATCGTCCAACCCAACGGCCACGTGTGCAAGACGTGTGGCGCTGTCACTGGCTCTCCAAACGCAGAGCCAAAACTAAGCAGATCACGTCTCAAACTTTGGCTCGCCTCGACGTCTCTGGCGGTGGACCTCTTTTGTGGCACGCCAGTAGTCCCACAGACGTACAGTCATTATTCGGTTATATCCATCGCCATTTGTTTATAGTTGCTGACAGTACTGAGGTTCCTCTCGCTCAAGGTGCGATTGACTGCCGTGAGGTGCTTTCAATACTACTGGGAAGACAGAGAATCACGAAAGACAGCATTTACACGGAACTCGGACGAGATGAAATCCAAAATTTCTAGGCTTTGAACTTGATCACGAAAGAGTGTGCCTCGTCCCAACCCACCATGCCTCATCACTCTTCATCGTCCGCCCCAGCCAAAACCACGTCAACCGTCTCATCAACGGCCTTAACATCGGTCTCAGCCAACACCCAACGACGCCTCACCTGCGCATGGTCTTGACCGCTGACGCTCTCGAACTCGCGCTGCAGCGTTGTGTTGGCCATCATGGCTACTAGAGAAGACACGTCGAACTGTTCGTTGTCAGCAACAGGCTGAACGTCATCAGGCTGGCGTCTGAGATCAGTGTTGGCCCTTTTGGGCAGGCAATCCGCCTTCAGGCAGACCGGCGGGCAATCTGTGCGGGCAACATTACATTCCATTCCTCCAGGATGAGCTCCCGAGATGCATTAAAGGAATAGAAAAGGTGACCTGGTCTATTTATGGGCCGTCACAGCCCCGTCACACCCTAGTTTGGGAGCGAATCCCAGCCACCAGTGCTCCAACCGTCCAAACGGCTAAACGGTGCCACATTTGGCTGTTTGGACGGTTGAAGCCATTGGTGGAGACGCTCAAACTGGCCTGTTTGGAGACACCCCGAGTCGTTTGGCCAACCCCTGGTTCCCTGTTCGAACCACGAAAGCCACAGGAAAGCGTGACCCGTGACTTGCAGACAATTGCGAGACGGTCTGGCAGTCATGGAGATTCTCTGTAGTGCATCTGTGGGAATTCTCTGGCCTTTGGGACAGGGTGCTCTCAATGTGCAGTGATGCACTTATATACTTAGAACGTGGGACTTGCTCTCCGTTTCAGAGGTGACTGTCTGCATTCGTGTCCTCATGCTCTGACCAGGGATCTGAGGGCGTGTCAGCGTTGGAAGGGTCGCGATGACGCTAAAAGCGAATAGAGTTACGTGGCTCAGAAGGACTGTCCTGCCACAGGGGTCACAGCGCAGCGAGCCCAGGACCGTCATCAAAAGCACGTCTGTTCTTGCCTGTTTTGAGCCTCTTGGAGGCCCGTGTTCCTGTATCAAGAAACAGATTTCCTGCGCAAAAAATAGATCGACCCCCCTTGACAGGCTCTCAGAGCATTGCCAACAACTCAGGCTATCGCTATCGGCTATTCTATTTTAGAACCAAGTCCGCGTCCTTAGACAGCCACATGTATGGTGGTTTTCTGTATTTTGGCCACACTGCGGGAGGCATCGTTTGCCCAAACTATTGTGGACCACTTAGTCACGATCGTGGTCCGAATTGATCTCGATTGTCTCCGCAGCCAATAGTAATTGAGGTCCGCGGGATCATGACATCAGCAGTCGATTTCTGATGAGCGCTTCCCGATCCGAGACGTCGCCTTCAAGCCTGCTTCCGTCGCAGCCAACTTATCCCCGCTCCTGTTCCAGGCTGGCCGCCACGCGAGGCGGCATACCTCAGAAGCGACCCTTCCAGCGCCGACTCACGTGAGAGCCAGTGCGCATTGCTCAAACCCGCCGCCAGTTTCTCGACCGGGATGCTGGGGTGCCCGGTCGGGGTACGGGGATCGTCAACACAGCGCGGAACGTGACAGGGGGACGGCGGCCACGGTGACGATCACCGCGGCGGCCACGGCGACGATCACCGCGGCGGCCACGGCGACGATCACCGCGGCGGCCGCGGTGACGATCACCACGGCGGACACCGCGGCGACGGGGACGGGCTGCAACGGTCGGTGCACAAGGCGCCGCGGCAGCGTGCACCATGAAGTGTAGCCTGTGCCATTACGTTAGCCCCCCTGACGGGCCGACTCACAATGCGCGGTCGTGCCCTCTGAGGCAGACGCAGTGCCGCCGGTCGCTACCGGAGGGACACCCTTTTAAGGAGCTCGGCCAGTGCGTCAGCGCGCTGTGCGTGCACAAGGAGAAGTGCAACACGTGCGGGGTGACAGGCCACCTGTACGGGACGCAGGCCCTACACCCCGGACGGTGGAAGTTGAACAATAAGGGGCGTCTGGTGAGGAAGCCCAATAAGCAGCCGCTCACCAAGGAAGATTTTGTCTGCACCCTCATGACGGACCTCTCCATCCAGAGTATGGTGGACAACTCGGTGAGCGTCTCCACCACGGCCGCGGAAGAAGCGCACACGCGTCGAGTGGCCACGTCGCGGCTCCACGCCAACACCAATGCCGAGCGTCTTGACATCAATGAGACCGTGCGGGTTATGGAAGGGCTCGGCAGCAACGCGGCGCTGCTGCAAGACGAGAACAAGGCGACGTTCCAGACGCTCTACTCAAATGTGCACCTCGGTGCGGTCGCTGCCAACCGGCTGGCCGCGTCGGCCGCCGAGAGTAGTCTGGATGAGACGACGTCACCCTCCTCCGACGTGGAGGCGCATAGCACGTCCGAGGAGGAGGCAGCCGCCGCGGCTGCGGGTGCCAGAGGCGGTAGAGGAAGGGGGCGCAAACGAGGCGTTGGTGGTGGCAGCGGGAAAGGACGGCGACGAGGCGGCAGCGACGACGGCGGCCATGGCGCCCGCCATGCCGTACGCAGTGGCAAGAAGGCTCGGCGCGGCGGAGCCAGCGGGCAGGCACATAAGGATAAGCACGCGGTCAGGGCAGAGCGCGTACACCATGCCGGGCGGCGAAGCAGGACGGACCGCTACGCCGCCGCCATCGCCAAGAGCCAGCGGCCGTCCTCGGCTTCTTTGGGGTTGAGACAGGGCACTGCCGGAAAAGAAAAGGCCCGCAGGGGCAGCAACGGCGGCACATCCGCGGCCCTCATCGATGTGGACGACCCCGAAGACACCCACATGCCGGTTGGTCAAGACAACGGGTGGCCGGAGGCGACACGCGCCCGCTTTGAGCGCAACCTGCCCGTCTTCGTGTCTCCCACGTTCGGGGGCAAACCTCCCGTCCGCATTGCGCATGCCGTCGTTGCGGAGCTGTACCAGTGCCCTATCGAGGACGTGGACGTGGAAATGGCGGGCGTCGTCGTCAAGGGCGCGTGTGACTCGCAAGTGCGGGGGTTCATGTTGACATCCGGAACGCTCAGCTCTGCGCAAGTCTCGGAGTGGCTTTGCTCTGCAATGTCTGCCGCTCTACGCCGAGCGACGCTGCCGAGCATGGCTTATGCCGTGCAGCGCGTGGTTGACAACGCGGTGGCGGAAGCGGCGGCACTGTCGGGGGTGAGTGTCGCCGCCGCAGCAGCGCCCAACGCCGCCGCCGCACGAAGCGCCTCTTTTCCTGCACCGCACGGAGCCGCTGGACGAGCGTCTATTGCCAGCGGTAGGATGGCTGCCGCTGCCGCGCCCACATCATCCGCTGCCACTACCACGCTCGGTCCCGCGCGCACTGTTTCTGCCGCCGCCGCGCGCGAAGCTCCGCGCAGTGCCGCTGCCGCCGCAGCGCCTGCTGTCGCGGCAGCTGCCGCCACTGCGGTCGCTTCCGTGGCCGCCGCTGCTACCGCTGCCGCGCGCGGCGCCGCGCTGGCTGCCGCGCCCGCTCCCGTTACCGGTCTCGGGCCCCGCGCCGCGGTTGCTTTGGCACCTCGTGCTGGAGGTGCTGTGGCGCCTGTCCCTAGTCGGGCTCCCGTGCCCCGTATTTCTGTCGCCGTCCCGGAGCGCCGCGCATCTTTGGCGCCCCGTGCTTCCGCGGATCCCGCGGCGTCCCATGTCGCGTCCAGTGCCGCCGCCGAGCCGCTTGATTCTGTCTTTAACGTGGCTGGTGGCGGCCCCCCAGTTGCTTCAGCTTCAATGGCCGCTGCCGCGGCTGCTGCCGCGCGGTTGAAAGCGGGCGGCGCTGCAACCGACGCGGGTGTGTGAGCTTTCTTGGGTGCCGGACCATGTAGGTGTGTAGGCGGGCGTGGTATCCAACTGGAACCGTTTCGTTGCTTTTATGCAGTGCCTCGAGAAGGCACGTCCACGGCCTCGGTGTGCGCAATCTGCATTGCTGTGTGCTCCTGGTTCGGCGCTCCATGGTGCCCCGCACTCGGACGAAGTCGAATAGGGACTTCGCCGCGAGAGCGGCCATGACCTGCGGTGGCGCGGCGTTGCTGTGCCCTCAGAAATCGTAGAGAAGACTGCACAGACACACCGCGGAATTGCAGCAAAATGACTCCCTGGGCCTCTCCGAAAAGGCACGGGCATGGCCGGAATGAAAATTTGGCCGCACTGGAGATCAACTGCCTGCCCCAAGGGAACGTACTGCACTGGTCTTTGAGCCTCCAGCAGAGCTGCGATCACGACGTTGCTTCAGCCCCACGAACAGGGATCGCACAGCAACCGATCCAGCGAGCGCACGACCCAGCAGAGTTGCCACCGTCCTGACCACTAAGGCTCACGATGTCAGCCATGGTCAACTCGTGTCACCCCGTTGTTGTCAGCCCTGCCGCGCACCACCGAGCCGTCTGCTTGCGGGGTTTGGAGATCCACATCCATTCGCAGAAGAGATCCATGGAGGGGTCACCACACGGACTCTCCATCCAGGGTTTGTTGCCTCCACCAAACGGCAGGATCCCCTGTGCGGCTGGATGCACGAGAGTTCCTCTCGACGGGCACACTTGTCACCTTCTCATTCCATCTTTTCCCACAGAGGGGCCCCGAGCCCCACATTTCCATAGGCGTGGGCGCCCCAGCAGTCGTGTCGGAGACACGGAGACGCCAGGCACCGGGAGCGCGACACATCGCACTGCGCCGGCCCCTTGTGCAGCCTCACTGCGGTCAGACTAAGGCGACCGTTCGGCAGTCACACAATCAACCAGGCCCTGTGGCCGTCGGTGTCATCGGGTGGGAATGACGTTGAGAAGTGCCCTGCCACCGACTTAGGCGCTGCTTGGATGACGTCGCATTTTTGCCCCCGTAGCCGTTGCCGTCACGAGCGTCGCTGCCTGCGGCCGCACCCTCCCCCGCGTGGCGCCGGCGCTGCACCGGCTGCCTTTGCTGACGGACTCACTGCTGCCTGCGGCAGCAAGTGCCCCCTTCGCACCCACCCCGACCAAGCGCCGGCACTGCTGCTGCGACAGCTTCCGTCACCGTCGCCGCAGCCGGCGGTCACGCCCTCCCCCAAGATTGCCGGCGGCCACGCTCCGCCACTCCCAGGGCGTCTATAGCCGCGCCCTTATACGTTGAGCTGGGGCGGCACTCGATCGGCCACCGCCATCGGCGTCGCTACTGGGTTGTGGAGTTGGCCAGATGGGCCCCCCGGATCCACGAAAGCCGCCACCGCTGCTTCCCAAGACAGCTCCGCAAACCTCATCGCCGCCGTTGTCTCCGCGGCTTCCTCCAGCGGCGCCGACGCCGCATCTGCCACGAGGGTTTCGTATTGCTCCTAGCGAGCATCGAACGGACGGTGGCATACCGTACATTTCCCTCATCACTCCACCCGCATCGCCAGAGGTGGCTCGCGTAGCGGCTCCATGCCAGACGCCTCCCTTGGCGCCTCGGGTGGCTGGTGCAGCCACCTCATGTCAACCTATTCCACGACGGGGGCCCGCCTCGCCGGTACTGGCCGTCCAGCAGTCGGCACCTCCCCCCCTGCAGCCACCGCGAGCACCCTGCTTACCCAGCCCTCCTCGCGTGGTCCGTGGTATACGTGAGTTTCCGTCGTCTGCTGCTACAAGGAGGGACGCACGGGCCAAGCGAAAGTGGTGGGAGGAGCTGGTGGCGGCCCACAAGCACAAGAATGAAGGGTGAAGTGCAGCCCCGTCAGTGCTTCACGAGGGCAAGGGGAAGCAGACTGCAGGAGTGCGTGACATCTCCGCAGGCGAAGCGGGGCCCTCAACGCGCCGCGTGTCGTACAAGGGCAAGGGCAAGCGGCCGGCGAGAGCGGGCAGCTTCTCGGCGGGCTGCGCGGTCCCTTCAGGGAGCTCGCCATATGGCACGCGGCGGAGCACGGGAAGTTTGGCCAAGAGCCGGCCACCCACACGGGAGCCCAAGAAGCAGCCGCAGGCGGAGCGGGTGGCGGAAGAGCGGGTCGGGGATGAGCCCGAACCCTTGTGCGACTTTTGCCCACTCGTCAACCGCACTGGCGGCACGCTGCCGTCGCCAATGCTGGGCCCTTTCATCAAAGGGAAGATGCGCAAGAGTGTATACGTGCACGAAGTGTGCGCAATGTGGGTACCCGAGGCGTATCACGATCCGGACACGGATGAGCTCTGCAATGTCATCTCCGCCTACCACCGCAGCCGCCAGCTGACGTGCTCCGTATGTGGCGACAAGGGTGCCTCCGTGGGCTGCTACGTGCCAGATTGCACGCGTGTCTACCACTATTGCTGCCTCTATGCCGCACCCCCCCCGTCTCTCGACCACCCGGAGAATGACGGGCCGTGCTTCCGTCACGATGAATACTATGCAGCTTTCTGCCCGGCGCACTCCGCCAGGGCTACCGAGGACCTCTTCATGCAGCAGATGACTGCCGACGCAGCTCATTCCCGGTTTTTGTGCGAGCGGGCGGCGGCCGTGCAGCATGCGTTCGACGGGCATTCCGAGCAGGGCACCGACTGCCCCAATTACGTGATCACGGGTCTTCGTCGTAACGAGACGGAGACTATCTTTTGCCGCGCCTGGGGCGTGGCGTCGGACGCAGCCGAGGTGGCTTGGGTCTCCATCGCGACACGTCCTCACCGGCGAGTCCTCCGTCGTGGCGAGCGGCTTGCCGTTCGGCAGCGTCCGCGGCGCATCCCACGCGCCGCCCTCGCTGTTGCGCTCCGGGAAATTACGGCAGCAGATGCTCGGCCTGCTATAGGTGCTCCCCAACGAGGCGACGCCGGTTGTGTTGCCAGTGGGCAGGATGTGGGCACCGATGGAACCTGTGGCGCAGACGGACGGGCAGCGGTGGTGATGGGTGGAGCTGCAGCCTCGGAAGCGCCCAACGACATCGGCAGCCGCCCCCGGCGGGCGCCTGTGTTTTTAATGAGAAACATCCGTCGATACGATGGACCTCCTCTCCGCCGGTCGCTGCCTGCAGTGCCGTTGTCTTTTCTTTCGACACCAGTGGTCGAGAGGCGGCCGGCGCGACCCCAATCCCTACCAACGGGGACCGGGAGCGGTGGCATGACGCGTGGTGGTGATTCCGCAGGGGCAGGCGGCGGCGGTGCTTCAACGACTGGCGGTAATGGGGGGGGGGGTCCTGCGTCGGAGGGCTGTGCTCTTCCTTCATTGGCAGGCCGTCGTCGGAGTGCGACGGGTGCGGCTCCAGTTCTCAGCTTTGGCGTGTGGCCTCAGCCTCGCCCAGTGCTCAACTTCGGCACGTGGGTGCGGCCTGGTCCCGCACCTGAACAAGCAGAAGATTCTGATGAGGAACGGGTGCAGCAGTAGAGCAGCTGGACATTTCTTTGTGTTTTACACTCATGGCCGCCCGTCAGCACTCGACAGCCGAGACCGCTCCCCCCTGGTTCACAGCGTCGCGCCGGGAGCCGTGTCTGTAGGTCGGTCATTATGTCGGTGAAGGGAATGGGGACGCCAATGGCGCCCGCACCAAGCCAATAGCAAAGCGTGTACAAGAAATGGATGGTTCTCTTGCTCTGCACCCGTATCATCCCCACACCCCCGCCTCTCCCGGCGCCCCGAAGAGTACCCGACTCTGGCCCTCTGCCCGCACGTCTCACTATTCCCACAGGAGCTCCCCCTCGGGGGACTATTTGAAGCGGGGGGGGGCCTCGCCCCCGCCCCCGCCCGGTTGCGGTGCGCACCAGCGGTCCTCTACCCCTTCTATCGCCCCTCCGCGGTGCCCATCCGCGGTGTCTCGCCGGCCACGTTTGAGGTCGTCAGCGGACTCACCGGCATGCCGCGCGGCAGACGCGCCCCGTTCCTTGCGGCAGACGGGCCGCCGTCCCGCGCGGCAGACTCCCCGCCGTCCTGCGCGTCCGCGCGCCGGTCCTGGGGGAGGAGGAGAGATGCGACAGTGCACACACGGCGGTGAATCGCATTGGGGTGTGCGAAATAGAAACGCAGACGATGTCCGCATCCGACGGGCAGCGGCGACCACTACCATCCTCTCCCAGCCCTCCCGCCAACGACTCGCCCAACGCGTCGGTCGGTTTGTTCCGCGCCGTGCCTGCGACGGCCGCGTCGACCGCATCTCCATGCACCACGTGAACAGCAATAGTACAGCGGTGGCGGAGCGGGCGCCACGAAAACCGCCACGTCGGCCCGCCAGAGCCGCGGGCCACGCAGCGGAGCAGGGCGGAGAGGTCCGACGGTCAGCGCCACTGCTGCAGGCGACGACCTCCATGCCGATCACGCCCCATTGACAGTGATACACTGGCCAACCGGAAGCCGTCCGTTTTGAGCGATTAATATCGAATCGTTCGAAGGAAGCCCCCTGTGCGCCCCTTTTGTTTTGCCTGGGAAGTAGAAGTGCTTTTGCCGCTCCTTCCCACTTGCAACGAATGTCCATATTCTCGACAGCACCTTCGAGAAAGCCAGGGGCCGGAATGCCTCTGGGAGGCCACATGAGCGGTTGGCACCCAAATTCTTGCGAATGTGTCACTGAATCGGCAACTCACCATTCCCATAGAGCTTTGGACGATTGCTACCCCATCACCAACCGACCCGAGTGCAATATGCAAGCAAGCTGAGTGATCTCTCGCGGGGATCTGCACCTTCGCACAGCCTCCAGAGTCTATTCTCTGGTAGAACGGACGGCCGGCCTCCCGTGACCGACCCGAAGGGGTCAACTGTGTCTCTTCGTCGGAGGGCAGCGCACGCCACTGCCAACCCACCCCTCGCTTTCACGTCAATGCGTCAGTGACGCGCTCTGCAAGCAACGGCGAACACGTCGGCAAAGACGTCGCCCGCCGCGGACCAGAACTCATTTCACGAACTGGTGCGTTCCGTTATCCCATCTTGTTGATTGCGGACGTAAGACAGTGCCGTGGGCCCATGTGACGTATTGAAAGCGCACTTGATTGACCGACCTATGCGCCGCACGGTCACATGCTTTCCTTTTTCTCGGCGTCTCCCTCATGCGATTGCAAATGACCGCTTCTTTTGTTCGTCGAGCAGGACGACATCGCAGCATGAGGTGTCTTGTTTGCGGCTTCACCGCCACTCCTGGCGTCCATGGACACAAAACAAGATTCTGCCCGTTGCGAAAGACGGAGTGCCGCCGTCTCGTCGCCAGCCAGAGTCCTTTCTTCCTCTCCGGTCCCTGTCACAACGTTTACTGCTCCCACGCGACGTAGTGCGTCAAGTGTGGCCTGGTTGGCCACATGCCCTTCACACTCAAGCTGACCCTGAGGCGTTGGAGATTGTCACCATACGGATTTGCCGTGCCCTGCGTGGTGCATGGTGTTCCGCTCGTCCGCGACGACTTTGTTTGCTCCCTGATGACCGACAGCGACGTTGTACTGCTGGTGGCCTCCATGCATGACAATTCTTCGGATGAGTAGTGACATGTCGTTGTTGCCACGGATTTCTCACTATTTTTACTGCCGGGCACCACGTGCGAGGTCTGCATTGTAGTGGAGTAGCCACGCAGATGGCCAAGTCTTCTCGATACGCGACTCTGGGAGACCGACCCGGCCCATGTGCACGCGTAGCGTGCGACTCAAAGCATCACGCCGACTGCATACTATCAACTGTGAGGGTTTAAAGGCCAATGCCGAGAATCAGAACGTGCAAGACGTGTGTCGGTTTTCCCCGTCTCGTGCATTTTTCTGGTGGATCACGGCCGCGTTCAGATCCAGAAGCCCTGGCAGGCAGTTGCCGAGTCTCGTTGATTCTGTTGCATTGCGGTGTCGACGTTGTGGCGCGGTGGGCGCGTTCCTATTCGTGCGCCCCTTCCGCTGCTCTGTTTTCCTCCCCCCGACTCGCGCTCAACCCCTCCGCAGAATCGCAGCGTTGCCGTTGTGACGCCGAGGACACGTTTCTCATCGTGCTTCACCACTGCTGCTCGGTTGCCCCCTCCCCGCCCCGCGCTCTACCCCTCCCCCTTCTCCCCCCTCTTTCATCGTTTGCGACGATTAGTGGCGGTGACGGGACACGCGGGTACGATGTCGTCGCGTCACTCTGCCTCTAGCGGCGACAGCAGCCCATCAGACGATGGCCCGCATCCTCCCTCTCTGCCAGCCGAGCGTGGCGACTTGGCGCGAGCCGGGCAGCAAGCCATCTTGGCGCGCATTCAGATGTTTGTGCGAGATGCGGGCGCGCGCGGCCTGCGCGTGCATGGCATCACAATCGCACGCGCACCGCACGGTCGTCGCGACAACGCCGAGCGCGAGCCCGCTGTCGTTGTTGGGGAGGACACGAACCCGGGCTACTGCGTCGTCACCGTGGAGCCCCCTGTCGTCGCCACCGACGGTTCAAGCGGCCGGCCGGCTGATGTTCCGGTGGTGGCGCCAAGTGAGACGCCACCGGCGCCGTCTCAGCGAGCTGGCCAAGCTGATAGTGGGCGTGCTGAACACCTCCGTGATTCTGACTGCCGCCACAACGGCTGCAGCAGTGGCGGGGCTGCCGCCCGGACGGCCAACTCAACGGTCGCTGGCAGCCATGGTGGCAGACATGGAGCCGGTGCTGATGCAGCGGGAGAGCCCGAAAGCAGCACGGACAAGAAGCAGCGCTGAAGGGAACTCGAAGTGAGGCGGGGAGGGTGGCATGTATGCTTTGCGCAATTCTTAAGGGCATCTTCTCAATGCTAGCTGGGGCCTGGCGAATACTTGGAAGGGAGGCGAGGAGGGAGGTGTCTCGAAAACACCTTGGTGTTCCGGACGCCTTCCTCAACATCTGGCATACTGACACGGACACCCTGCACTGGCACAGAACACGTTCTTGGGGTCAGTCTAGCCCAGCATTGTGTTTCTCATCGACTACAACCGCCACGCCCTCAGCCGTCGCCGCAGCGTTATCGGCCATGACCGCCACCGTGCTGGCCATTGCCGGCCACGTCCGCCGACTATCCCCATCGTGCTCCTCAATAAACTGGCCCGTCGCATACGCGCCCGCCTCTGCGGCAACCACCTCGTCCGAGTCGGCGCCGACGCCACCAGCGCGGTGTCCAGCTGAGGTGGCACCACAGCCGAGATGGCCCCGCCGGCGAGTGTCCCCGCCATTGGCCTCGTCGCAAACAACACGCGATGAGCAGCTGGGCCCGCCAAACACACGGTAGCCGTAGATGAGCGCGTCGGCCGCTTGTTCAGCGCCGAGCACCGCCTCGTCCTCGGCCACCACCACCACACAGAGAACAGTGCCAGCGCTTCCGGCGAGCCGACCGCTACCACGGTTTCGCTGCCGACGTCGGTCGACACCGTGGCCAACGCCGTCGTGGCTGCTGCCGATGACGGGCAAGACAGAGCCGGCACCATGGACGCCTGCGGTGCGCGACTACTGGCTGATCCCTGAAGTTGCTCTCATATTCTTGTAGCACACGGTATCGCCCCGCTTCCCCGTCTGTGGCACGAAGGAGGCGACGGCGGGATGAGGTCGGCTACGAGAGTAATGAAACAATTCGATAGAGAGAACAGAAAGAAACAACACGACGGCAGACACTAGGCGAAGACGATTGTACGGCATGAGCATCAGAGAACAGACGCACGTATGCACGTCACCGCAGATGCCGCTGGAAAGCATTTACAGAAACACGAGTACCGCTGCCACCCCGATCATCCATACAGATTGTCATTAATAAACACTATCCTGCACAGAGCAAAACGAGGATAAGCTCACTGCAGGCGCCTCGGCGAAAACGTGAGGGATCGGCGTGCACAGTGAAGGACGCATGACAACAGTGCAAGGCACACGAGTGCTTGCAAGCCAGGAAACAGTGAACGCACAGCATGCCGGCGTCCGGGGACCGTCAGAGCTGGAGAGGGTGCGCCAAGACGGTACAAGGACGAAAACAGCGCCACGGGACCGGTCGAGGCAGACTGACTCACAAAGAACCGAGGGCACTAGCATGACCACGGACGAGGACGGCGCGACGACGACGGTCGTGAATCAGTCGTCGTGCCGAGCACCGCGAGTGAATCAGGCAAACAGCGAATCGGGCTGCGGCAGCCAGAGCTGGGAGCCGGTGAACGTCCATCAGAGAAATATTGCAGGCGTTCTCTGGGGTCCGCCGGTTTTATCCGATAGGTTTTCCCATGGGAACGACATTGGCTGCCAAAACCACACTGAAGTTTCAATACCTTACCTCATATGCAAGGATTTTATAGTAGCCCCACCACTGTTTCACAGAAATGCTGGCTCTGGAAACGAGTTCACGTAGTTGTTGTCGATCGGAAACGCGAGAAGTTCATCTGTTTCTCTTCAGCGAACGGACATGAATTTAAGGGTCAGTCGCGATTGCGGACGTGGGACAGGCCACTTGCTGACAGGCGACGATCATTGAACACGACGTCCGCGTCCTGCAACGCGGATCGATGATCAAGATCTTTGTCTCCGAGAAGAAAGCGCGGGCTCATCTTGACGGAGAAATGCATCCACCGCCAACAACCAGCGACGTACCCGTCCCCTTTCCCCTCGGTATGACCTACGGGTTTGGCTGCGACGGTATCCGCTCCCCGCGCCGACTCGACTTTCTGACCCGACCCCCGCCGCAGCGGCAGCGGCGGCACCACCGCGCTCGCCACTCCCACCCTGGTCCAAAGACTGGATGACCCTGCCGTGACGGAGCGCCGGCAGCCGCATCCTTGCGACGGAGGAAAGTAACCGGCTCCGAAAGAGTACCGGGCGTGCGTGGAGGTGGTCGGCCGCTACGCGTTGCGCTACGCGGGCGTCGTGATTGCGGTGCGCAAGGAGGACGGCGGGGGGGCGGGGGGGGGCGGGATCCTCTACGTGTGCACGGTGGTGGGGGCGACGCTGCGCGACAATGTCCGGACGGTGTTTGCGGTGGGCGTCGAGCGGGAGCTTCTCCCGTGGGCCTTTCGGTCCGGGGCGGTCACCGGGGACGGGCTCGCGTCCAATGTCGGCTACAGCGCCCGCAAAGGCGTGTTTATCA
>Ga0115029_1001756_pt1 | contig 14303 bp, 14 predicted proteins | sample SidtaG_3_FD_87297 | JGI IMG/M metagenome (GOLD analysis project Ga0115029, IMG submission 87297) | Marine algal microbial communities from Sidmouth, United Kingdom - Sidmouth_Asex1 metaG | ecosystem: Host-associated > Algae > Red algae > Unclassified | place: Sidmouth, United Kingdom | collected...
GCGAATAGTAAACAGGATGTCGTGTGCAAGTCTAACGGGCTCGTCTCACTTTAGATATTCAGTCTGTCCATCAATACACCTGGCGGTTGATATCTAAACTGCAACTGTGACGCCTGTCTTCAAACTTCCGGAAGCGTTAGCGTTTCAAATAAACGTCATAACGGGTATTGGGGGACTCTATTGTGGTTTTCTGTCCAGACCAGCTTGCAGGTGCGGGCAATGGAGACGTCATATATTCCTATCGGGAGGGAAGGCACGAAAACAGGGACTCCAGCAGGCCCTATAATCCTATCGCTGATGAATATCTTGTTAATGTTTCCTCTCGGCGGCGGGACAGAAAATAGTAAACTGGAAGTCCAGAATCATAGAAACGGGTCTTCCGGACTTCGAGAGGGAAGCGCAGCTTGTCGGTGGTGTGAGACAAAGGTGCTACTAGCGTTGACTTTCGGAAAACAACAGGATTCCCCTGCTAAGCGGCCAGCCTTCAGGTGATGTGAATCGGCAAAGGCGATACACAATATTTTTGGATAGATGGCTGACGTTGTTCGACCGTAACTGTTTGACAGCGGTTACGGGCGACCACAAAAGCCTGCTTTCATTCCCAAGGTTTTCTCTTCATCGCCGTAATATCCTGCCTGACATGAACCAGTACCAGGATGTTAATGATCTGCTGCTCTTCATCGATGGCGTTGATCACACGCTGGCTTCGCACGATGCGTTCACGAATCCTTTCATCGTTGGTACCGGGCAGGACCTTGCCGATGCGCAGTAAATTGGCTACTACCTTGACCGCGTCCAGTATGCGTTTGATGACCCCGTCGGCGTTGATCAGCGAGTCCTTTGCGATGTGGGCGTGAAGCTGTCTGATTGCGAGTCTGGCCTTCCGTGTCCAGACGACGGTCACGAGGCGCGGCGCTTGCGATCCAGTAGCTCGGCCTCGACCTCTTCATGCGGCGTGACGCGACCGGCCGCGACATCCTCGAGCCCGGCTTTGACCTGTTGTCGGACGTAGAGCGTGTAGAGGATGTCTTCCCAGGTGGCCTCATCGGGCAGCAAGTGTGCTTGCTCAATCAGCAAGCTCAGGGGAAGCTACAGTTATCAGCGTGTCTGGAGGGGAGCTGCATATTTGTGCTGTTGAGTCCGATGGTGAGATTAATTGCAATCAGGTGTAGCTGGATTTGATGTAATCAGCGGGTTGCATGCTTTCTCGGGCGAAGCGAGATTGACCAATATCCACAAACCACAAACCACAAACCATAAGCACCTGACGCTACGGTCATTCCCATTACACGTTCTTCCCATGCTGCAGTAACCCGATGATGCATGTCACCGGTATCCTACATGTTGCCCAGCTGGCGCTTGACTGCGCTTCAGATTTCACCACGATCACATCTACCAAGTCGCTAAGCTGCAATCCGGGATCGATGATCCAGTCCCTGGAATCGCCATTGCGCGCGCAAACATGCTTGTAACGACCACTAGGCAATTTGCGTGATAGTGATATTCCTGCGGGTTATCTCACAGAATAACCGGTTGGATTGACTGATACTTGAAGGCCTGGTATCAAGATCATGGAAGGTCTACATGCAAAAGTTCAAATGGCGCACCTTGCTTGCAGCCGCGGCACTGCTGGCAACTCAATGGATGGCTCCAGCTGCTAGTGCACAAGATTCCAAGTCTCCAGATACTCCGCAACAGATTATCGTGGATCTCTCCAGCTTGCTTTACATTATTGGAGAGACTTCTGGCCGGTCCGATGAGATGGAACTTGCGCAGACGAATGCTGCAGCTCAGATGCAAAGTCTGTTTGATGGCATTGATGATGCCAAGCTGGTAGAACCGGATAGTGCAGGTAATACGCCACTGTCACAGGCTGCTGCTCATGGCTATCATGAACTCGTTGCTACATTACTTCAATCTAATGCGGTTCGGGCGTCCATTGATGCAAGAGATACCAAGGGTCTGTCAGCCTGGGATCACGCGAATCTTTCTTTACCTCGTACGGCACTGATCTGCAATCCATCGCTGATGCAGAATCCATTCGCATTTATTCCGCTGATGGTCACGATGCCCTTTTATGCAAGCGAGCCTGATCGGTATGTATTAACGCGCGAGTTGCTGGCACGAGCGGGTGCAACGGGCAATAGCGATACCGCCAGGACGTTCTGGCTGGACAAATGCGAGTATCAGAGCGAATCGGTCAGACAACGCGTTACCGAGTCGGACGATCTGCTTGAGGCGCTTACAGCTGAAAACAGCGATTTCTTTAATGCCATTTTCAAACGACTAGAGCCATGACATAACTCCGCTGCGTTTTTATCGCTGAAAATATACTTCAAATCGAGTTTGACGTTGAACGATACATGCTTGAACACTGATTAGGTGCATCGTAACGCATCAGAGAGTCAGAACTGGCGCATTTCTGGTGAATGGCACAAATTGTGATTCGCTTATGACGTCACTTTCAGGGCTATCCACATGCGAACTTGTTTGCCGATGCTGTCGGTGCTGATGTTTTTAACCGCCTGCAATGACGGAGTCAGCGTATTTGACCCACACACACACTCGCATTCATCAGTTTCCGGTGTTCGTGAAGGTTCCTGGCCGCCAGAGCCTGTCAACATGGAAAATGAGCAACGGCTGCCCACTGAGCTCCGAGCTCGTTCTCGGCGTTCCGTTGTCGATATAGCGCGGCGCGCTGTTATGAACCATCCAGAATTGCTGGCCGCCATTGGCAACGACTACGGGACCTACGACGCGGCAATGTCAACATCAAAAACTGCTGATGTGGCAAGTTTCATTTTTTACAACTACGACACTGATCAAACCGTCGAGGCCATGCTCGGCATCGATGGAGCTGTCAGTGTACGCAGTCAGCCAGCGAGTACCTGGCAGCCGACAGAAAATGCGCTGGAAGTCGAGCAGGCTGTTTCGCTAGCGCGAGCGTCACTGGAAGCCGACGGACACACCCTGGAGACCCTTACAGGGACCGCCATGTTGACGTATCCGCAGCGAAACCCGTCGGCGGATAATACACCGATGTTCTATGACAGCCGCATGTTGTATGTGACTTTTGGATTCGGTGATGGTGAGCCTCCGCTGTACAGCGCTCGTGTGGATCTCAGTTCCAGAGTCATCAGTGAAGGCGGGGCAATCCGATGAGCAAGTACACAGCACTGTCATTTATCCAACACTCATTTCTGGCAATCGCTACGCTTTTCGGCGGCACGACATTCGCTGCCGATGTCAATTGGGAAGGTTGGACGTTCAACTACAGCACCGACGACAACTCGTCAGGCCTGGTATTGAAAGATGTTGAATACAGGGGTAAGAAAATCCTCGACAAGGTCAGCATGCCAGTGATGCGCGTCCAATACGATCGAGATATTTGTGGTCCCTACGCCGACATCTTGTCCACCAACGCGCTTCGCGCCGCTACACAGGGTGCACCAGAAAGTGCCTGCAACGGTCAGGCGCAATGCACTCGCAGCTATACACAAAACGGCGAAAAAATGCTTGAGATCGGTTCGAACTGGCAGATCGGGGAATATCAGATTTATCAGACATACTATTTCAGCGAAAACGGCTACTTCGACTCTCGTGTCTACAGCCGCGGATTGCAGTGCCTGGTAGATCATGCCCATCACGCTCATTGGCTGTTCGATTTCGATCTGGATGATGCAGCCAATGATGTCGTGATGCGTGCCGACGGTAGTGCTCCCACTACCGAGTTCAACGATCTGCGATCTACATCGGATGGCTGGACAATACGCGACAAGGCCACAGGCAGCGAAGTCAGCCTGATACCGGCAGACGATGATGGTGTGCCGACCGACTTTGCGATAGTTGATGTTGCTGTGCGTGCTTATCAGCAAAGCGAAGCGGGTCGCTGGCGACTTGGCGCGCGCGGTGAGATCGGTAATAACTATATGAATGGTGAATCGGTCGACGGCACCGACATTGTTCTTTGGTATGTCTCGCATCTGCCACACACCGCCAGCGAAGGTCCGAGTATCTGGCACGCATCGGGACCACGCATTCAAGCAAATGACAACACGCCCTCTCCGGTTGATCCCACTCCCCCGGCCGATCCGCCTGTACCCACCGGCAATAATCTGTTGGCGAACGGAAACTTCGACGCGGGCAAAGCAGGTTGGAACGATTGTGGGCCCACTGCGGGAACCAGCGCCGTACCAACAGCCGACGCCAGCAACTCTCAGGCACTGCGAATCACTGGCGGAGGTTGCCTTTATCAGGAGGTGGCGGTAACCATCGGTAATGACTACACACTCACCTGCGAGGCAGATCGACAGGGAAACAACTGGACTATCATGGAGTTGTCTTACCTCGACGAAAATTATGAATCGCTGCAGTCACGGGTTGCACAGATCTCAAGTGAAGGCGGCATCACCGGTTATACGGTTGGCGCTGCAGCACCATCAGGTGCAGCGCACGGTCTGGCACTGCTCTACAGTGAAGACGACACGACATTCGACAACTGCGAGTTTGTTGCAGGCACACCACCCGATGAATCCGAAGTGACCGATCCTAGCACCAACTCTGGCGATAGCGTGAACCTTTTGCGCAACGGTGGGTTTGAAAACGCGCTTGGCAACTGGTCGTCCTGCGCAGCGAGCAGTCTTGCAAGTGCATCGAATGACGCAGCCGAAGGAATCAGTGCACTGGCGCTACAGGATGGAGGCTGCCTGTATCAGGAATTCGATGCAGCACCTGCTACCACTTATTCCATGCAATGTAGAGCGAAGCAGACCAGTGGAGGCGATTACACTAGCGTAACCCTGACGATGATGGACGAAACATACGCGGCACTGGAACGCACCGAGCTACCAGTCGAGTCAACCGCCTTCAACCAGATCACTGCCTCCCTGACTGCGCCATCAACAAGTGTTCGTGGAGCAGTAACACTGTATAGCGAATCGCCCGGTGTGTTTGATGATTGCGTTGTGGTCTCACAATAGGCCGATGCACTCCAAATAACTTGCGACATGCTGGAGCACTCAACACCGCTTGAAATCCTGGCAGTGGCGATTGCTCGCACCTACTGCGCAGACAAAACCCCCTGATGTCAGACTACTTTGACCGCTATTTCACCGACGCCTTCCACAAAGTCATGCAAGTTGTCACCACGTTGCACAGGGCCCAACACCCGCTGGTTATCCTGTCATGATCCCAGCACCAATATCAATTCCAGCGCGTGTGTGCTTTTCTATGAAGGCTGCCGCTGCATGTATTGCTCTCACAAGCGGTATTTGCAGGTCGATATGATCTACCAGTTCTGCCTTGTCTGTTGCAGCAAATCTACCCGCCTGAACCCATGCATCAGAAGGCAAGGACGTCGCTTATTGGGGTGATATTGGTATCTCGGGACTTGCCATGCTGGCGCGTGCTCGGCAATACGCCTCAGTTGGCAGCGATATCAATGGACCGGCAGACATTCGAACAACGGCGTTGTTCTGTCAATGAAAAGGTGATCCTGCTTCTGGGGTGACACCTCATTTAACAAGGCACCTACGGGGTATTTATCGTAAATCTGTCAAGGAGATTTCAGGTGAAGTGCAGGGGCTTCAGAGACTTAACGAATAAGGATAAGTCGCGCCTCGACTCGATCCGCTTGTTGAATGGGCCCGGTTCTGGCACTTCCATCGCTCTTTATGATAGAAAACGACACAATATTTTTTACTGAGCAAACTCTGGATTCACTTCACTTCACTTCACTTACTTACTGCTGAGTAACATCATGCATCTCTTTAATCTCAACATAGAAAGTAGCGTAGGGGGTGTGCGGGTTACATACGCTGATCTGGTCGGATTGGCCATCAATTGACGTGACCTTTACCGAGTTGCTGGAATTCGCATAAGTTAAGAACCTGAACATACCAAGGCGTTGACGATCCGAACAGGGTTTGGTACTTTGCCTGTAGGTCAGCACAGCCTGCCGCTCGCACCCTCTCAGGGTTCGGTGAATGTGTAAGTTTCCCTCCATATCATCCGCTTTTTTGATTGGCGGATCACTGGCAATGCGAGCACCAGCAAAGAGTCCGCTACCGAAAGGTTGAAAACTATGCACCCTGCGATCGAAGCCCGTGCCGCCCGTTTATGCGAAGCATTGACCGGGATAGGCCTGCAACTCAAACACTCTGAATGTGTCGAGGTCTTATCAAAACCGAGACCCGGCGACGTTAACCCTAGTGATGCACAAAGTTTCGAGTCCAGAAGCTTAAAGAGCACTTGGGTTCCAGCCTCAGATGCAACAGAGGTACTCAGCGCTTCAGACTGTTTACTGCTTCGCGATGTGTAATGCTTTTTCGTTAACACGAGTAGACAGATCAGCTAAATCTGCACGCATGCCAACGGGTAGTCTTATTCCTGACAAACTCCGCAATAAAAAGTAGACCGCTGCCCCATCACTTTCTGTTTAATCAATTCACCGCAAGTATTGCAAGGCTCTCCAGCTCTGCCGTAAACACTTAATGACTGGGCGAAGTAGCCGGGGTTGCCATCGGTGTTGACAAAGTCGCGCAGGGTTGTGCCGCCGTCATTGATTGATTTTTGTAGAACGGCCTTGATGGTGCTAACCAGAATTATCGATTCTTTGCGTGTAATGCGTTTTGCTGCACGTCCGGGTCGGATGCCTGACATGAACAGGGATTCGCTGGCGTAGATGTTGCCAACGCCTACCACTATCTCGCTGTTCATGATGAAGTTCTTGATGGCTACCTGGCGTTTTCGTGTGGCTTTGAACAGGTAGGTTGCATCGAATTCATCGGTTAGTGGTTCCGGTCCGAGCTTTGCCAGCAGGCTGTGTAGTGGATCACTGGTGGCTTGCCAGAGAAAGCAGCCGAATCGGCGTGGGTCGTGGAAGCGTAGTACCAGTCCAGACGACAGAACCAGCTCAACATGATCATGTTTCCTACGGGGTTCTTGTGCGCGACAAATACGTAAACTGCCTGACATGCCCAGATGCACAATGGCGGTGCCAGCAGCCACGGTGATTAATAGATACTTGCCTCGGCGGTCCACAGTGTGCACGGTAGCCTGAGTCAGTGCCTGTACGCTATCGGGTACTGGCCAGCGCAAGCTGGGATTATGCACGATCACCTGCTGGATAGCCTGCCCGACAAGATGCGGCGCTATTCCACGGCGGGTGGTTTCTACTTCCGGTAGTTCAGGCATGGGGTTATTGTACTACCTGCCCGGGGAGCTCATTGGTTGATAAGACGAAGGCGCATAGGCTACCCTCATAGACTATTGCGGCGAAGGAGGCGTAGCGGTATACCGTCATGCTGAGCCGTTCAGCGTTGGCACTTGATGCGCTTAATGTCCATGCATCGATCGGTGAATCGCTTTCTGGAAGTGGCAGCGTGACAATCTGTTGAGCAGTTAGTGATTGCCATTCGGAGGGTATGCCCTCGAGAGGCTCGGTTCCTTCGCTTGGTTTGGTTATTACTACTGATTGCAGGGTGGTCGGAAAAACGGCAAGATCTGCAAATGCGCTCAAGCCGCCACTGACCAGTGACAATACCCATTCAGGTGCAAATTCTACCTGATCTTCGCGCCGGATATACCGACGTTCACCCGTCAGGTCAGTGTTGCCGATGTCTACCTGTTCATCGTTGAAATACAAAGTCGCCTGTGGTGTTGCAAGACCCGCAGCGTCTAGATCAACTTCGAGGGCGCTATAACTGAATGCAGTCGGGTTGACGAGCGTCATAAGAGGCTCCAGCCTGGGCTCATTAACCGCCAGGCTGCAGGGCTCGGTTATACGCCAATTGTCTGCCGTGCGCGACAGGACCATGTCGGGGAATCCCGGTCGAACTATGCGTAATTCATTGACGCCGCTACGTTTGGCGCCAGCGGCGGTATTAGCCTGTTGAGCCGGTTGCGTGTCGGTCCAGATGACGTAGGCAATGATTGCGAGCAAAAGACCTAGTAGCGCACTGGCCAGGATGATCCATCGTTGTGTCTTTCGCGAGCGTGTACTCACGTCAGGATTTACGACGTTGCCAGCGTATGCATAAACCTGTCAATAACAATGTTAGTGGTAAGCCTGCAAGCAGCACTGCGCTGAGAATGACGATGGATCGGCTGTTGAGCACCAGTGTGCTGTCCGGTGCCGCTTGGGTGACAAAATTAATGTCTTCAGTATCACCCGTCAGCCACAGCATGAGTGATTCGATGAAGCGTTGGTTGTCGCCGTTTTCGATGAATTGCGAAGCGCCAAAGTCGGCATCGCCCAACATCGCCATTCTTTGTGTAGTTTCTGCGAGCTGTCGTTCAACGGTGACACCCAGGAGTAGGGGGCCTGAAACCTCTGCGGTGTTTTCGTCAAACGCAATGGCGCCGGAGAGTTCACCGGATTCTGTCCAGCTAGATTGTGGCGTTTGCAGCAGCGGCAATACGCTTTGGCCTGCCATGGGGGTGACTGCCAATGCAGAAGCCTGCGGTAACAGGACTGGCTGCGTTAACAAGCGTGTTACTGGGTGTTCGGGGAAGCGATCAAGCAAGACGAAGTCTGGTGTCTCGGCATCGAGTACCTGACTGGCGGTATCAATCACGACACCGGGCAGGATATCGACACCCAGGGTGTCGGCTATCAATTGCAGGTTCGGCCCCGTACTGGTGTTACCGCTGGCTTCGGTGAGCCATAGCAGGTTCCCGCCTTGCGACAGGTAGTTGTTCAGACTGGCCAGCTCGCCGGGGAAGTAGGGGCGGCGAGGCGCGGCTATAACCACCAGGTCGATGTCTTCGCTCAGGGTGGGGTCACTGACCAAACTGAGTTCTCGAGACACTAAGCCGATACGACTGAGTCGGGACGCTACAGTGCTCCAGTCATCATTGGTTACCGCAACAGGGCTGCGTTCGTCGTGACCTGTGATGAAAACGATATCGCGATCGCCTTCGCGGCTCAACTGGCGCAAGCTATCCGAGACGCTGCGCTCTGACAGGTTCTGTAGTCGTTGCTCACGACCGGCGGTGCGCAAGATCAATTCGCCGCCAGGAGCTGCGTTGAGTTCGCGTGCGGCTGCTGGTTGTGTCTCGGGATTGATGAACGATAACGAGATATCGGGTTTGATGGTTTTCATGCGATCGACAAGTGTCGATACAGCACTTCGCTGTTGTGCATCGGGGCCTATGACGCCAACGATTTCAACCGGTGCTTCCAGTGCCCGCAATACTTTTTCACTGGAGAGGCTGATACTGTGGCGGGCATTTACCGTTATGTCAGTGGCCATGTTAAAGCGTTGCGTTAACCAGCCTGCTGCCAGCGTGATACCGATGAGTAGCAGGGATAACAGCCAGTGCAGGCGTGACGATCTCATGATCAGCGGCCTGTCTGGCGCATGGCATCGAGGCGCGTTACACTCAGGCACAGAAATAGTAGCGTCATTAACAGGAAGAAGGCGATGTCGCCGGTTTGAACATAGCCTTGAAAAAAGCCGCGCAAGTGATTGGCTATGGACAGACCAGCCAGTGACTGCATGGGGGCTGCTGTGAAGTTGCCACTGCCGAGCATCCACGAAAACATCAGTAGTGACAGACTTGCAATAATGGCAACGAGGCTGTGCTGCGTGAGTGAAGAGAAAAACAGACCGCAGGCTGCGCAAGCGCTGGTACATAGCAGCAGCCCCAACGTTGCTGAGGCAATCAAGCTGCTATCCATACTGACGAACACTTGCATACTCACCAGCATGCCTGTGGCGAGTATCACGAGTAAGGTGAGTACCAGAAACACGCCGATGAACTTGCCCGCAACCAGCGCCATGCTGCTCACGGGCGATGATTGCCAGAGTGCGTGAGTGTGATTGCGAAACTCATCACTGAAGCTTCGCATGGCAAGCAGTGGGGCCACCAGTGTGAATACCAGCGCCAGCGGCTCAAGGTATCGGACACTCATGTAGCCGGTCAGCCCGACAGGATGATCCTGCGCGGCGAGTTGTGTCTGAACGTCCAGGAACCCTTCCAGGTGCTTGAGAAACAGAAAGCCGAATAAAGCGGTTAGTAACGCTGCCATAATCCATGTCTGAGCACTGTGAAGCAGGCGCGTGCATTCGTGACGGGCGATGATAGCGATCACGTGGTCGCTCCATGGAATATCAGTTCCAGGTCAGCACCGGTAGCCGGGCGATCTGCGACGAGTTTGCCTGCGTGAATAATGACAACGCGGTTACAGATGGCTTGCGCTTCAGCCAGTAGATGTGTCGAGAGGATGACGGTGGCAGAGCGACCCATATCCATGATCAGATTGCGCATGCTGTCCAGTTGCTGTGGATCCAGGCCGTTGCTCGGTTCGTCCAGCAACAGCACAGCGGGTTGATGGATCATGGCTTGCGCCAGTCCGACACGCTGGCGAAAACCTTTGGACAAGGTGCCTATCAACTTGCTTTCGACGTCTTGCAGCAGGCATTGTTCTGTGACCGTCTGTTGCCGTTCATTGAGCTTGTGGCCGCGCAGCCCCCGTATGCGTCCGCTAAGTTTCAGGTATTCATTTACCCGCATGTCGTTATACAGTGGGGGTTCATCGGGCAGATAGCCGATATGCTGCCTTGCTTGCAGTGGATTGTCTGCCATGGCAAAACCGTTGACTGTAACGTCGCCTTCATCGGGCACCAGTACGCCGCACAGCATGCGAAGCGTGGTGCTCTTGCCGGCACCGTTCAGACCCAGCAAGCCGACCACATCACCGCGGTTCAGCGTCAGCGAAATTCCGGACACGGCCGCGTCACGACTCAACCGTCGACCCAGATCGCGGGCTTCTAGCAGACTGTGGGGTAATCCATCAGTGATCGGATCAGTAACAGACATGAGGTGTAGAGAATCGGTGGGTGGTTATTTCGCAGCACTGCACAGTATAGAGCAGCAACGTCAAGGGTTCTGACATTGCAGCACTTATGCCGTTCAGCGACACTTCGCCGGGCAGTCATGAATTTGCACGGTCACCCCGAAAGAATTCGAAGTGTGTATGGTACTGAGCAATAACTATACTGTTGAGAGAGGTTGGAAAATTGTTACTTCTTGGACTATGGGATGTATCGCTCTGGACGCTAGTCGCCTGGACGGCTATCAGCTGTCATATCACGCTGCTGTCTGTCACCATTTACCTGCATCGTAGTCAGGCACACCGCGCGGTGGACCTGCACCCCGTGCTACAGCATTTCTTCCGGTTCTGGTTGTGGCTCACCACTGGCATGATCACCAGGGAATGGGTCTCCGTGCATCGTAAGCATCACGCACGCTGTGAGGGCCCTGAGGATCCGCACAGCCCGCAGATTTACGGCATCAGGAAAGTGCTGCTGGAAGGCGCTGAGTTGTACCGAGAGGCCACCGCCGACAAAAGCATTCTGGAAAAATTCGGCCACGGTACGCCCAACGACTGGTTGGAGCGAAATCTCTACAGCCGCTTCAATATAGTAGGTGTGGCCTTACTGGCTATTGCCGAATTTGCCCTCTTCGGACTTGCAGGCATTGCGGTTTTTGCTATTCAGATGTTGTGTGTGCCAGTTCTGGCTGCGGGCATCATCAATGGCCTGGCGCATTTCTGGGGCTACCGCAATTTCGAAACTAATGACGCGGCAACCAATCTGACACCGTTTGCGGCCATCATCTGCGGCGAAGAGTTGCATAACAACCACCATGCCTATCCTTCATCCGCCCGATTCGCTTTGCGCAAGTGGGAGCTGGATCTTGGCTGGGTCTATCTGCGACTGTTCAGCTTCCTGAAGCTGGCGCGAATTCGACGAGTTGCGCCGCGTCCCCGGTTTGACGCTGACAAAACAGTGATGGATATCGACACCGTCAAGGCGATTATTTCCAGCCGTTTGCATGTCATGGAAAGCTACGCTCGAAAAGTGGTCAAGCCAGTCCATGCCACAGAGATCAAGGCGGTTCCTGAGCATCGAAAAACATTGAGAAAAGCCGCTCGTGATCTCATCAAGGTCGATCACCTGCTGGATGAGGCGGGGCGCACTCGAGTGGCTGCAGCGCTGGCGAGTAGTGAGTCGTTACACACCGTCTATGAGCTGCAGAATCAGCTGCAGGCAATCTGGCACAAAGCGGGTGCCAGTCAGGACGCGTTGCTGCAAGCGTTACAGGATTGGTGCAAAGAGGCAGAAGCCACCGGTATCGATTGTCTGGCCGAGTTCGCTGCGCGCTTGCGCGGATATCACTTGAAGCCGTTCAATGGCTGAACGGCCTTTGCCTGGCAGCTCTTGGAGAGCTGTCAGGACGTTCGGTGATTGGCCTGCCAGTGCTCTGCGATATCAATGCGTCGCGCCACCCAGACCTTGTCGTGTCCTTTGATGTATTCCAGAAACCTTGCCAGTGACGCAATGCGCCCGGGCCTTCCAACCAGTCGGCAATGCAAACCCACCGAAAACATACGTGGCGTCTGCTCACCCTCGGCATATAGCGTGTCGAAGCTGTCCTTCAAGTAGTTGAAAAACTGATCACCGGCGTTGAACCCCTGAGGGGAGGCGAAGCGCATGTCGTTGGCGTCAAGTGTGTAAGGTATGATCAGTTGCGTTTTGTCACCGTAGCGGCTATCCCAGTAGGGCAGATCATCCGCGTAGCTGTCAGCGTTATAAGCAAATCCCCCTTCCTCAGCCACTAAACGATGAGAGTTGGGGCTACAGCGTCCAAGATACCATCCCGTTGGCCGTGTTCCCGTCGCTCGAGTGTGGCTGTCGATAGCCTGCAGTAAATGCTGGCGTTCCAGCGCTTCGTCCATGTATTGATAATCGATCCAGCGATAACCGTGGCTGGCTATTTCCCAGTTCGCGTCAAGCATGGCGGCAACGGCCTCCGGGTTGCGCTCCAGCGCCATGGCCACGCCAAAAACCGTGACCGGCATCTTAAGGCGAGTGAATAACGAATGCAGCCTCCAAAAGCCTACTCTGGAACCATATTCGTAGATGGATTCCATATTCATGTGGCGAACATCGGGCAACGCTTGTGCGCCCACTATTTCTGACAGAAAAGCTTCAGAGGCCGGGTCCTCGTGCAGTACACAGTTCTCCGCACCTTCCTCATAGTTGATGACAAACTGAACAGCGATACGCGCCTGTTCTGGCCACTGGGCGGCGGGTGGTTTGTTGGCATAACCGATCAGGTCGCGGTCGTATCTGCCGGCTGCCAGCGCCGATAACCTGAACTGTGCAATTAGGTTGATTTCTAGTAATGCGCGGTCAAATTCTACCTCAGGATCATTGGGCAGTCGCTGTTCGAACCCCTTCAGTATGTCGTGTCGATTACTATCTCTGACGGCCATGATGAAAGGGATGTCAAATTTGGCTTTATAGGCATCATTCATGGATTGGAAGCTGGCAAGTTCCTCGGCAGTACACTGATCAAGCCCTGCACCGGCTTGCTCATCGGTGGATTCCTGCGTCAGTTGCCCTTGCCTGGCGGCGCGGCCTGCCAGATCAGGGTGAGCGCGGATCAGCTGCAGTTTTTCATCCCGAGAGGCATTATCGAGCACCTCACTCATGGCGCTTGAGAGGGCCGCTACAGAGGCATGGTTTGTATTCAGCCCAGCCTGCCATGTGCGCTCAGCGACCCACGGCGAGTGCTCGTAGACCGGTCCGAAACGCTTCACGAATGCCGGTTGTGTCAGCGTTGCCGGTGCTTCGAGAAATCGTTGGTCTGATGTGCTGCTAGTCATGCTTGCGGGTGTTTCCACTGCTTTGTATAGTGACCATTCTATAGACGATTGGTGCTAACTTGAGACGAATTATCTCCTTGGCTTTTTTGCGGATCCAACTGTTATTACCGCGAAGGCGGGAATCCACACCAATCGCACCGTGGATCCCCCGTGCGCGGGAATGACGGTTGCTCTGATTGTGGTTTCCCATCGTGGTATCAATCAGACTCGTGCATTGGTATGTACAACAGGTGCTGATAAACAGCGATTGTCGAGTCAAAGTTGCGTACAGTCAGGCTGAATCGATCGTTGCCGATAACTCACTACATAGCGCGAGCGGCAAACCGCAGAAATAACAGAGAAGAACAATGGAAGGCTACATTCTTGAATGGCTTAACCTGCTATGGCGTTGGGTGCATCTGGTCACCGGAATTGCCTGGATTGGCGCCTCGTTCTACTTCGTGTGGCTGGATAACCATCTGGAAGCGCCCGAGCACCCTGCAGATCTCGAGCGTGGAGTGGGTGGTGAAATCTGGTCAGTTCATGGTGGTGGTTTCTATCATGCGCAAAAATACAAGGTAGCGCCTCCCAAACTGCCGGAGACACTGCATTGGTTTAAATGGGAGGCTTACACCACGTGGATCAC
>Ga0115029_1001757_pt1 | contig 14301 bp, 14 predicted proteins | sample SidtaG_3_FD_87297 | JGI IMG/M metagenome (GOLD analysis project Ga0115029, IMG submission 87297) | Marine algal microbial communities from Sidmouth, United Kingdom - Sidmouth_Asex1 metaG | ecosystem: Host-associated > Algae > Red algae > Unclassified | place: Sidmouth, United Kingdom | collected...
ACGGCAAGGGAATGAAGAGCATGGCTGGATCTTGACTCAAACGCGAAACCGCACGACCTCGATCGTGTTCGAGGTCGTCCGTGTCGCGCCCGATGCCGATCATCGTCGGGCCGGTTGCAACGCTGCGGGACACCCCCGCAGTGATGCCGGCCACCGAGCACCTCGTCCATGTCCCGTGCATCCCCCTCGTCGTCCTTTCGCCCGTGGCGTCCCGGATCGTCATGGCGAAGCGTCCTCATCACGATGCTGCTGGCGGGCCTGAACACGCCTGCCACCGCGGTCGGTTTCCAGCGCATCGAGATCGTCGATGACGGATACGCCGACATCGATGTCGGCGTCTGGTACCCCAGCAAGGCACCGGTTCCGACCGAGGCGAACACGCCGTGGGGCCAGGCGTTGGCGCTCGGGGACCCGATTGCAGGTTCCGCCCTGCCGCTGGTGGTCATCTCGCACGGCAACGGCGGCTGGATGGGCGGGCACGCAGGCCTGGCGTACACGCTCGCCGAGGCGGGATTCGTGGTCGCGGCGCCGGAGCATCCGGGCGATGGCGGCGCCAGCGACGACGGTACCGAGGCACCGGCCTCACGCTGGCTGCCGGAACGCCCGCGGGATCTGTCGCGCACCCTCGATCACATGACCGGGCGGTGGAGCGGAGCTGCACACCTCGATCCGGCCCGGGTGGGCGCGTTCGGATTCTCGGCGGGCGCCTACGGCGCACTGGCGCTGACCAGCGCGCGCTTCGACCCGGCGCAGCTGGTGGCGTACTGCGACGCCCATCCGGAGGAATGGGCCTGCGAACTGGGCATCGGAGCGGACGTGGCGGCCGCCATCGCGGCCGGCACGCTCGATCCGGCAGGCTTCGAGCGCTTCGAGGACAACCGCGTCGATGCGGTCGTGCTCGCCGGCCCCGCGCTGGGGTTCGGGTTCGATCCCGCGTCACTGGCCGAGATGATGCTGCCGCTGCAGATCTGGAGCGGGGAGCTCGATACGGCGGTACCGGTCGCCACCAACACCGCTTTCCTGCTGCAGCACCTGCCGCCCGGCGTGGACAGCCGGGTCGTCCCGAACGCGGGACACTTCGGATTTCTCGCGGCCTGCCGGGCGTCGCTCGAACGGGACCGTCCCGACCTCTGGGAACGCGTGTGCGTGGACGCGGCAGGCTTCGACCGGGCAGCCTTCCAGCAAGACCTGAATGCCTCGGTGACCCGCTTCTTCATCGACGCCCTGGCACCGACACCGGTGATCGGCGTGCGCAGCCTTTCGGCGGACGCACCGCATCGACGAGGACCGCTCGACGTGACGCTGTGGTACCCGGCGCGACCCGGAGGCGTGCGGGAACTTCTCGGCGACAACGGCGTGTTCACCGGCACCGCCGCGCAACGCGACGCACCGGTCCTGCCCGGTGGCTACCCGCTGGTGCTGCTGTCGCACGGCGGCGGCGGCAACGCCCGCCAGTTCGGCTGGATCGCGAACCGGCTGGTCGGGGCGGGCTACCTGGTGGCAGCCCCCGATCACCCGGGCAGCACCACCGGCAACGCCTCCCCGCTCGACGCTGTGAAACTGTGGCAGCGACCCGCCGACCTGTCGGCCGTGCTGACATCCCTGCTGGACGGTGCGTCTGCGGGTCTGGAAGTCGACCCCGATCGGATCGGTGCGCTCGGTTTCTCGGCCGGCGGCTACACGGTACTGGCAACGGTGGGCGCCCGCATCGACCCGGAGGCGCTCGCCCGCTTCTGCGATGGCGAAGAGACCGGCATGTCCGACTGCGCGTTCCTGGCGCGCGGCGGCGTCGATCTGCACGCGATCGACCTGTCGCCCGCGGCGCAGGACCTGCGCGATCCGCGCATCCGCACCGCGGTGGCGGTGGATCCGGGCGTGGTCGGAACGTTGAGTGCGGCAAGCCTTGCCGCCATCGATGCGCCGGTCACCCTGCTGAACCTCGGCGCGCCGGGGGCCATTCCGAAGGGTGTGCTGGCCGAGGAGACGAGCCGCCGCATTCCGGACGCGCACTACGAGACGGTGGACGATGCGGTGCACTTCAGCTTCCTGCCCGAGTGCAAGCCGGCAGGGCCTGCGATCCTTGCCGAGGAAGGCGAGCCGGATGCGCTGTGCGATGACGCCGGCGGGCGGGCACGAGCGGCGTTGCACGAGGCGTTCGGCGACGTCGTCGTGCAGGCGTTCGAGAGGGACCTTGACCAATGACGAGCCTGGAAAACGCAACATGCGTTGCGTTTTCGGCGCCGGATACCCGGTCGAGGTATGCCGGCGCTATCGTCGTGCTTCTCCCTGACCGACGATCCTGCCGATGGCCGACTCCATCAAGAAGCCCGACACCTATGACGCCCTGCGCGACAAGGGCCTGTCGAAAGCCAAGGCGGCGGCGATTTCCAATGCGCAGGCCAATAACGACATCGACCACGATTCGCGGCCCTACGAGGAGCGCACCGTCGAGGAACTGCAGTCGCTGGCACGCGAGCGCGACATCGAGGGGCGGTCCGGCATGAACAAGGGCGAGCTGATCGACGCGCTGCGCTCGTGAGTGCCGTCGCCACGCGGGACGTGGCGGTTCCGCTGGCGCGGCTGACCGGCGAGCCCGACACACAGGCTGCCACTACCAGCGAACTGCTGCTCGGCGAACGCGTGGAGGTGCAGGAGAGCCGTGGCGATTGGTCGCGGGTGATCGCGCATCTGGACGGTTATTCAGGATGGACGCCGACGGCTGCATTGACAGCGGCGGCGCTGCCGCCCACGCATCGGGTTGTCGTTCGGGCGACGCTGCGTTTTCCGGGGCCGGGCATCAAGTCGGCTCCGGTAGAGCGCCTTGCACACGGGGTGCGCGTGCGTATCGCTGCGCAGGCGATACCCGATGACGAGGGCCTGATCGCACTCGAAGGCGGTGGCCGGGTGCATGCCACCCACCTGGTGCCGCTGTCGCACGTGGCCGGTTACGGACTGTGCGATCTGGTCATGGCGCTCTACGCAGGCGCACCCTACCTGTGGGGCGGACGCACGCCCGACGGCTGCGACTGCTCGGGGTTGTTGCAGAGCGTGGCGCGGGCCGCAGGGCATGATCTGCCGCGCGACAGCGGTCCTCAGGAACGCACGATCGGCACGCTCGTCACGTCTGCCGAACGGCGCACCGACGATCTGGTCTTCTGGCCGGGGCACGTGGCCATCGTGGTCGATGCCGACACCGTGGTGCACGCCAATGCCCATACCCTGTCGGTCGCGCAGGAACCGCTGGCCGACGTCATCGTACGGGCGGGCGAGCCGAGCTCGATCCGGCGGCTGCCCACCCGCACGGCAAACGCTGCCGTGTCGTCCGGCTAGCCGCCCAGCAGCCGACGCGCCAACGCACCGCTCTGGGTCTTGGCGATGCGATCCTCGGGCAGGGTTCCGGCCTCCAGCAGCAGATCGTGACGAAGCCCCATCAGCCACGGGAACCACTCGCGCGCCAGCGCCGACTTCCAGCGCCAGGTCAGCTCGTCGAGCGCCGGCAGGGCGATCTCCAGGGACGGTGAGGGATCCAGCGACCGGCTGCCGGCATTCGTCACCGGATGATCGAAGCAGCCGGCGATCGCATCGAAGGCCGCCGGCACGCCGTGCTCGTCCAGCACCTGGCGCCATGCGGCGCGTACCGACGCGGCCTCGTCGCCGGGGCCCAGGCCAGAACCCGTTTCGGAGTCGTCACCCGGAACATGAGCCTCGTCATGGGGCGGGTCACGGACCGGGTCGTTGAACGGCAGGACGATGCGGGCCTGGCGCTCACGTTCGGCACCGACCAGATCGATCAGCAGCGCGTCAGTGGCCGGTAGCCCGGTCGGGTTGATCATGACGTCCGCCAGCGTGTCCCGCCCGGTCCACGGGCCGACGAACAGCCGACGCGGGCAGTAGTCGTTGGCGTACAGGTTGTCCCAGACGACGATGCGATGCTCGCTCGTGCCCAGGTGACGGCGGCAGTCGTCGTCGTGCACCGTGGCTGCCACCACGTCGTTGCCGCACAGCGCCAGCGCATGCTCCGGGGCCAGCGTGCGCACCAGATCGGGCAGGTAGTCCGGCGCCCGGGCGTGCAGCTCGTTCGCGTAAATGCGTGGCACCACGACCAGCGCGTGGCCCAGGGCAGCGCCCAGCTCGTTGGCCAGCGTCGCATGGGCCATGCCCTCGCTGGCGAAGTCGCCGGCCCGGCCGGCGAAATCCGCCTCGATGTCGTCCAGCAGCAGCGTGGGCACGGTGGCACCGTCGTCCAGCAGCGTGCGGCTCTTGTCCAGCAGCCGCGCAAAGTCCGGTCCCGACGGCAGGTCGGCGAAGCGGAAGTCCAGCCCCGGTGCCATGCCGGCCAGCAGCGCGACGCGATGCTGCCGCGCCGACTGCGCGAAGGTGCGGAAGTCCCGTCGCCAGCGCGCATCGTAGGGCTCGCGCCAATGCAGCCGATGCCGCGCATCGTCCTTCGGGGCGTACCACCAGGCGCTCATGGCATTGGATTCGAGCGTGCGCAGCAGCGCGCGGCGATCTTCCGGTCGCAGCAGGCGACCGTAGTAGCCTTCCAGGTAGCCGACCAGCGGGCCGTCGGGCAGGTCGTCCACGGTGATCGGGACTCCAGAAGCGGTTCAGGCGTGAAGTCTGGGCGCAGCGGCGGACCGGATCAAGCCGTCCCAGGATTCGGCAATCGCTCGACGACCTCCGCTTTCGGGCATCGACCCCGGTCGCCGACCTCCGTACCATCCGCCTGTCCCCGCCGGAGTCAGCCCATGACCGCCGCCGCCGCCCGACCCTCGCTTGCCACCTACCTCGACCGGCGCATGCCGCGCATCCTGCTGCTCGGTGCCATCTCGGGGTTCCCGTGGGTGCTGATCGGCAGCGCGCTGTCGCTGTGGTTGAAGGACGACGGCATGAGCCGCAGCACGATCGGCTGGGCCGGGCTGATCTTCTCGGTCTACGCGTTCAACTTCTGGTGGGCGCCGCTGATCGACCGCATCCGCATTCCCTGGCTGACCGAACGGGTGGGCCAGCGCAAGGCGTGGATCTTCGTGCTGCAGGCGATCATCCTGCTGATGCTGCTGGCCTGGAGCACGCTGGTACCGGCGCAGAGCCTGGCGCTGGTGATCGGCGTCGGGCTGGTGATCGCCATCGCCTCGGCCTCGCAGGACATCACCGTCGATGCGCTGCGCATCGAGCAGGTCGATCGCGACGAGTCGGCCGCCATGGCCGCCGGTGCCGCGGTGGCGGTGGTCGGCTGGTGGACCGGCTACAAGCTGGGCGGACTGATCGCGCTGCTGATCGACGGGGCGCTGGAGGCGCGCGGGCTGGCCAACCACTGGCAGCTGACCTTCCTGGCGCTGGCGGTGCTGGTGGTGCTCATGAACGTCTTGCTGCTGCTGGTGCCCGAGGCGTCCTGGCGGGAGCGGCGCGATCGTCAGGCCGAGGACGAGCAGCGATTGGCGAAAACGGTCGGCGGCGGCAAGCGCGTCGAGTCAGCTTCCGGCGTCGGCGGCATCGCCGCCTGGTTCGCCAGCACCATCGCCTCCCCCATCACCAGCTTCTTCAGGAACAACGGCACCGCCCTGGCGGTGGCGATTCTCGCGTTCGTGTTCCTGTTCAAGATCGGCGAGGCGTTCGTGGGCAAGATGTCGATCGTGTTCTACGACGACATCGGCTTCTCCAAGGCCGACATCGGGCTGTATTCCAAGGGCCTGGGCTGGATCACCACCATCGTGTTCACGCTGATCGGCGGCTGGTTCGCGGTGACCCGCGGCGTGGTCAAGGCGCTGCTGCTGGCCGGCATCGCCATGGCGGCCACCAACCTGCTGTTCTCGTTCATGGCCTGGCAGGAGGTGCCTTCCACGCTGCTGTTCGCCGTCGCCGTGGTCGTCGACGACGCCACCGCGGCCATCGCCACGGTCATCTTCGTCACGTTCATCTCGCTGATGGTCGATCGCACGTACACCGCCACCCAGTACGCGCTGCTGGCCTCGATCGGCACCGCCGGACGCACCGTGGTGGCCGCCTCCTCCGGCGCGCTGGTGGACGGACTGGGCGGTGACTGGGGCCTGTTCTTCGTGCTCACCGCGCTGATGGTGCTGCCCTCGCTGTTGCTGCTGCTGTACCTGCGCAAGCGACTGCCCGGTACCGCCGTCGACAACGACGCCACCCTTCAACCGAACCCTGTCTGACACCCATGTACCTTTGCTGCGGCGATTCCCTGTTCGACCTGTTCGTGGACGACGGTACGCCGGCCGGTGCGACCGCTCGCATCGCGCTGGCCGGCGGCATCGGCGGATCGCCGCTGAACGTGGCCAGCGGCCTGGCAAGGCTCGGCCACGTCAGCCGCTACTACACGGGCCTGTCGACCGACCTGTTCGGCCAGCGCCAGCGCGACTGGTTCGCACAGGAAGGCATCGACGTCTCGCTGAGCACGAGCACCGATCGCAACACCACGCTGGCGGTGGTCGAGCTGGACGAAGGCGGTGCGGCCCGCTACGTCTTCTACAAGGACGGCACCGCCGACACCGGGCTGATCATCGAGGACCTGCCGGCCAGCCTGCCCGACGAGGTCCGGGTACTGCACTTCGGTTCGTACTCGACCGCGGCGCAGCCGACCGGCGGTACGCTCGAAGCGTTCGCCGCGCGCGAGGCCGGCTCACGCATCGTCAGCTACGACCCCAACCTCAGGCTGAGCGTGGAGCCGGACATCGAACGCTGGCGTGCGTTGTTCGGAACCTTCGCCGATGCCGCCTCTTTCGTGAAGGCCAGCGACGAGGACATCGACGGCCTGTACGGCGCGAACGGCGAGGAGCGCTTCGTGGCCGACTGCCTGTCGCGCGGGGTGCAGCTGGTGTGCATCACGCGCGGCGCGAACGGCGCCAGCGCGTTCTCCGCCGACGAGGACAGCGCCCATTCGAGCGGTGTCCCCATACAGGTGGTCGACACGGTCGGTGCCGGGGACACGTTCCAGGCGACCGCGCTGCACTGGCTGGGCGCGCACGGGCACATCGGCGATGGGCCCGGGCTGGTCGGGCGGGTGGACCTCGAGGCCATGCTGCAGCTGGCGCTGAAGGCCGCCTCGATCACCTGCAGGCGACAGGGGGCGGATTTGCCGACGCTGGCCGAGCTGTTCAGCTGAGGCGTGGGTCCGATGCGTCGATCCGGTCGTACCGGTTCGCTACGGTTCCGTCCGGCGGGCGTGCGATGCGGCGACGGCACGTCGGATCTGCGTGAACGAGGCAGCGATCGTGGCAGTGCGAGCCGGATTGGACCACCACTCCTCCAATCCGATCGCGTTCGCACCGATGTCCAGGGTGCGGAACGCCTCCTTCAAGGGCTGACCCGACATCGTCGCAAGGATCAGCGCGAGCTGATCCTGCGCGTGGTGCGCGCGCGGCGCCAGGTTGTAGAGCACGAACGGCTTGCCGATGAAGGCGTCGCTGCCGACCAGATGATCCAGGCCGTTCTTGAAGGCGCTTGGCAGTCCGCCGGCGTACTCGGGGCAGGCGAACAGCACCACCTGCGCGCGGCGCACCGCGGCCAGCCACCATGCCAGTCGGGTGTCGTGCCGCTGCTGCCTCGATCGATCAGCCGGCTCTACATCGTCCGGCGAGAAGATCGGCAGGCGATCGAAGTCGCCGAACCGTTCGATGGCCAGATCGGGCGGCGGGTCATCACCCAGCCGGCGCATGAAGGCGCGGTTCACCGATTCGCGACGGACGCTGCCCGCCACCAGCAGCAGGCGCAGCCGATCGTTCGGTACGCCCTCGAACGGCGCGCCATCCTGACGACATCCGCAACCCGGCGTAGGGACGCTGCCCGAGCGAAGCCAGTCGCGTGGCCAGGTTGCCGGCGTGCAGTTCGAGCTGGTGGCCGTCCGGGTCCAGGCAGTACAGCGACTCACCTTCGCTGCGATTCTCCTTCCAAAGCGGTACCGAGGCGCTCGCCAGACGTGCCCGCCACGCCTCCACGTCGGCCTCCCGAATCGAGAACGCGACGTGCGTGTAGTCGCCGGCAGGCTGCGGCGTGTCGCGCGACAGGCAGAGCCACAAATCGCCGGCGCTCAGATGGGCTCCGTCGTCCCAGCGTGCATGCTCGCGGCAACCGAGCAGGTCACGATAGAACCGGAGCGAGCGTTGCACGTCGGAGGCGGCCAGGGTCAGGTGGTTGAGCGCGCTGACGGCGATGTCGGACACGGTGGTATCGGCGCCTGTGGCTGGACGGGGAGCCATCGTGCCATGCTGGCGACCCCCTTCGAACCCGTCGGCCACCATGCACGATCCCGGACCCGCCTTCCGCGCATTGCACGTGCCCGGCTCCCCGTTCGTGCTGGCCAACGCCTGGGATGCGGGCAGCGCGCGGGTGCTCGCAGCGCTCGGTGCGCAGGCGATCGGCACCTCGTCCGCGGCCCACGCGTTCACGCTCGGGCTGCCCGATGGTGCGCGCATCACTCGCGACGATGCGCTGCAGCACGCCAGCGACCTGGTCGCGGCCACCCGGCTGCCGGTATCGGCGGACCTGGAGAACGGCTACGGCGACGATCCGGAGCAGGTCGCCGAGACGGTGCGACTGGCCTGCGATGCCGGCGTGGCCGGCCTGTCGATCGAAGACATCGTGCTGCCGGACAGCAGCGCCTACGCATTCGAGCTGGCAGTCGAGCGCATCCGCGCCGCCATGGCCGCGGCTCGTGCCCTGCCTCGGGATCTGTTCGTGGTCGCCCGAGCGGACGGCGTCATGACCGGCGCCTATGATGTGGACGAGGGCTTGCGTCGGCTGCAGGCGTTCGAGGCGGCCGGTGCCGACGGGCTGTTCCTGCCGTTGCCGCCCGGCATGGACGACCTGAAGCGCATCTGCTCCTCGGTGTCGCGGCCGGTGAACGCGCTGGCGGCCGGACGCTTCACGCAGGCCTCGGTGCAGGAGTTCGCCGCGGCCGGCGTGGCCCGGGTCTCGCTGGGCTCGGCGCTGGCGCGTGCCACGCATCGGACGATCGTGGATGCGGCGCGCGCGCTGATCGACGAGGGAGATTTCACGGCGCTCGGTCGGGGGATCAGCGGGAACGAGATCGACGAACTGCTGGTGCGCGGTGCGCGCGACTGACAAGATCAGATCGGCGCCAGCTGCACCGACAACATCGGCTCGCCCGTCGCATTGACGATGACGAGCTGTCCCGAGGCGGGAAACACGCCGGTCAAGGCGGTGACGTTCACCTGATGGGTGACGAGCACGGCGGGGGCTGCGCCAGGAGCCTCCAGCCGGTTCGCGATCCAGCCCCGCAGTGCCTCGGTCTGTACCGGGCCCGAGTCACGATCCCGGAAGAACGAATCCAGCGACGGCAACCGTTCGACGTCGCCGAGTCCCAGCAGCTCGGCGGTCTCGCGGCAGCGGCACCAGGCGCTGGTGTAGGCCTGGACAGGCGCATCCGCCGGCATCGCGAGGCGTTCACGCAGGGCATCACCGATGCGTCCGGCCTGATCGCGGCCAGCGTCCGACAGGTTGCGCTGCGTGCTGCAATCGTCCGGATCGAACGCGGCCGGATCGCCGCCGCCGGGAGCGAGCGCATGACGCATGATCGCGACCGCACGACCGTCGGCCAGCGCGGCCCAGGCCTGCTCGGCCTCGACGCCAGCGGTATCGTCGGCGCTCGATGCGCCGAACGAGGCGACGAAGACGCACAGCGCGAACAGCCATTGCAGGACCTCGGGCCGCACGAAAGGGCGACGCATGATGGAATCTCCGGTATTCGATGCAGGGATCGAAAGCCTGCCACCGCCGGATGCCGTGCGGACGGTTACCCGTCAAATCGTGTGCGGGCCGCAGGCTCGGGTGCGCTGGCGATGTCCGGCCACTCGATTGCCAGCACCGCGTAGTCCAGCGACCGTTCCTCGACCACGATCTGCACCTCGTCATCGATCGTCTTGCCGAGCAGCGCCCGCGCCAGCGGTGAATCGATGCTGATGCGCCGGGTGGCAGGATCGATCTCGTCCGCGCCGACGATGTGCACGCGGACAGGTTCGGCCCGCCCGCCCTCCTCCAGCGTGACCAGCGCACCGAAGCGCACGACCTGTCCACCCGCCAGCGTATCGACGACCTTCAGGTCCGGCAGGCGCTTCTGCAGGTAGCGGATGCGCCGGTCGATGCCGGCCAGCTCCTTCTTGCGGTAGTGGTACTCGGCGTTCTCGGAGCGATCGCCTTCGGCGGCGGCCGCCGACAAGTGCGACACCACGTCGCGACGCCGGATCCACAGCTCGGCCTGCTCCGTCTCCAGCCGCGTGTGGCCGGCCGCGGTGATGTAGGGCGAGGAGCGAGGCTGCGGGGGGCGATAGCGCGACATGGGAACGTTCCTGTCAGCCGCGCTCGTCGGCCGCGGTGGCCGACGCCGTGCACAGGCGCGACAACAGCGCCTCGTTGACCGCGACGCGCTGCTCGATGTGCGGCAGGTGTCCGCAGCCCGGCAGCACGAGCGATTCGCCACCGAAACGGGCGAGCGCGTCGGCATCGAACCGGTTGATACGATCGGCCTCGCCCCAGATCACGGTGCGCGGCAGGTCGAGCGAGGCAAGATCCGCCTCGATCATCGAGCCGATGTTCGGCACATCGTCGACCAGGGCTGTCAGCCCATCGCGAACACCGGCTCCTGCCAGGTGCTGCACCAGCATGGCCGGTACCTGGCGGGTGATCAGCCGGGGGGTCTCCACCAGCTGCTGCAGGTGCGCCATCGCCTGCACCTCGTCGTCGAGGCGGATCAATCGCTGCAGCCAAGCCTTGTCGATCGATGGGTTCGACGCTGCCTCCAGGCCGACCGGTGCGATCGCGCTCAACGTATGGATCGGCAGCTTGCTCCTCGCGGCGAGGGCGATGGCCAGGGCGCCACCCAGGCTGTGGCCGATGACATGCCGACGTGTCGCTGTCTGCCAGCAAGCCTCGGCATCCAGACACGCGAGCGCATCGTCCACCAGCGCCTCGAACCCGGCCACGCGTTCATCGCCCGCCGCGCCGTGCGACGGCAGGTCGGCGCCCAGCACCCGGGCCCGGGCCGAGAGCGCCGGCGCGGTACCGATCCACGAGAAGCGATCGGCCCCGAAGCCGTGCAGCAGCAGGGCGACGTCCGTGCCCGGCTCGCCACCGAGCGGGTGCAGCTTCAACGCAGGCAACGCCTGCCGACGATGGGCCAGCGTGGCATCAGCCGTCGTGCTCGATCACACCGAGCACCGCACCCGCCTCGGCGATCTCGTCCGCCTCGATGGCGATCGAGACCAGCGTGCCGGACACCGGCGCCTCGACTTCCAGCGCCACCTTGGGCGTGGTCACCAGCACCAGCTGATCACCCGCGGTGACCGTGTCGCCGGGCTTGACCAGCCATTCGTCGATCTGCGCTTCGGTGATCTCGTTGCCCAGGTCCGGCAGCAGGATGTCGGTCGTGGCCATGTCGGTTCCAGGTTCGTCTGAGCCGGGCGACTGTAACCCGAATCGTTCGTCATCGATCGAGAGCGGCAGACCGAACACATGAACGATCGAAGGCTCGACACGTCATTGCGTCACGAAGGGGGGGATTCGCCTGTCGCGCGAGTGCGCTCGATCGCTCGCGCCTGTGCGACCGCCTCTTTCAGATTGAGGCGGACCATCCCCTGACCGCCAATAAATCTCGATAGCGCTTCGAACCCGCGCCGCTCGAGTTGGTCGGCCACGACCAGTCCGGATCGAACCAGGGCCTCGATATCTTCGCGATCAATGTCGGCGTAGCGCGCCAGCTTGCTGACGGCCAGATCCAGAGGCGAGAGCACGAATACTCGAATGAACTCGAGTTCCAGATCGAGTTCGATGGCGTCCTCCTGATAAGACTCGTGCATCAAGGAAAACATCGAGTTGTAGTTCGTATCGAAGTACAGGATCTGATCCGTTCCATCCTCCTGAGCCACGTCGACCGTTAGATCGCGGGGGATGGCGACGCGCGCGGTGAACTCGGCATCGATATCCGTCGTGACCCGCTGCCCGGTGTACAAGTGCACAGCCAACCCGCCTGCCAGGTACAGCCCCACCTGCTGCTCGAGTTCGAGCCGGCGCTCCAGCGCTGCCAGGATACGTTGCAGACCCAGCGCCAACGCCGTATCGCGATGGAACGTCACACCGAGGCTCTCGTCCTTCAAGGCTCCGCCAGCCGGGAATCGAGCAGCTCGCGAAATCGGGGGAGGCTGACCACCCAGCCAAGCCGGACCATCTCGCCCGTTTCACGCAGCGCTGCAGGCTCGGCGGCGAAGAATTCATCGGCCGCGCGTCTCAGGCGCACGGATGCCTCGACACGGCGTGGACGCACCAGCATCGAGGCCAGCCGCAACAGGTTGGCTTCGCGCTCGTCCTGCGCGGCCAGCCGGTCACCGCGCACGACCAGCGCGCAGCGCTCCAGCAAGACCGCTTCGGATACCCGTGAGTTCAACACCCTGCCCTCGTGCTCGACGGCCCTCAGTCTACCAACGCACTGCAAGGTTCGATATTCGGACCGACACCGGTCACAGCCCGCGCCGTGCCAGCGCGACCGGGTCCTGCCCTCGAACACCTCGGCTGCGCGCCACATCGTCCCGATCGCCGAACCAGTCGCCCAGCACCACGTCCAGCACATCGTCGACCCCCGGGAAATAGGTCGACTCCATCTCCGCCCCCGGCACGATCCAGTTGGGCGCGCCCAGCACGCGCACCGGTGCGGCCAGATCCGCATGCGCCGCCTGCGAGACGGTGGTGGCCAGGGTCATCGCGAAGCTGCCACGCTCGGAGGCTTCGGACACGATCAGCAGCCGCCCGGTCTTGCTGACCGATGCGATCAGCGGTTCGTAGTCGAACGGCACCAGGCAGCGGGCGTCGATGACCTCCACGCTCGTCGCGTATCGCGCTTGCAGTTCGTCGACTGCGTCCAGCACCGGGTACAGCGAGGGTCCGATGGTCAGGATGGTCGCGTCGGTGCCTTCGCGGCGCAGCACCGGCTTGCCCGGTTCCAGCGTGTAGGGCTCCATCGGTACGCCACCATCGACAAAGCGCTCGGTGACGTCGTACAGCCGCTGGCTCTCGAAGAACACCACCGGATCGTCGCCTGCCAACGCTGCGGCCAGCAGCCCCTTCGCATCGTGGGGAGTGGCCGGGTACATCACCTTCAAGCCCGGCACGTGCGCGCACAGCGCCGACCAGTCCTGGGAATGCTGCGCGCCGTACTTGCTGCCGACCGAGCAGCGCAGCACCACCGGCACGCCCAGCGTGCCGCCGGACATGGCCCGCCACTTGGCCATCTGGTTCAGGATCTCGTCCCCCGCACGGCCGATGAAATCGGCGTACATCAGCTCGACCAGCGAGCGCCCGCCCTCCAACGCGTGCCCCACGGCGGTGGCCACGATCGCCGCCTCGCTGATCGGCGAGTTGAACAATCGCGAGTGATCGAACAGGTCGGACAGGCCGCGGTACACGCCGAACGCCCCGCCCCACTCGCGGCACTCCTCGCCCCAGGCCAGCAGGCGCCGATCGGCCAGCATGGCGTCCAGGATCGCCTCGAACAGGGCATCGCGCAGCGTGATCGCGCGCATCGGCGACAGCGGCCTGCCGTCGTCATCGAAGGCATGGCGGGACTTCTTAGCGTTCTGGCGCACGCGGGTGCAGGTGGCGGGGTCCACGCCCTCGGTCGGCTCGCGCACCGCGGGCGCAGCACCGGCGGGCGCAGCACCGGCGGGCGCGAACATCAGCTCGCCGATCAGCAGCGGCTCGGCACGGATGTCGACCGGCGGTGCGTTCGCCTCGTCGGCCACCGCGACCACGATGCGTTTCACCATCGCCTGCACCTCGTCGCTCAGCCCCGGCAGCGCATCCGCCTGCATCACGCCCGCCTCGATCAGCTCGTCCGCGTAGCGCGCGATGGCATCGTGCCCGGCCCAGGCCTTCAGCTCCTCGCGGCTGCGGTACGCGTTCGCATCCGAGGTGGAATGCCCGGACTGGCGGTAGCACTCGATGTCCAGCAGGCAGGGGCCTTCGCCCGCCAGCAGCCGTGCACGCGCTCTTGTCACCGCGTCGGCCACCGCCAGCGGCCGGGTGCCGTCGACGGTCTCGGCGTGCAGGGCATCGGCGCGCACGCCGGCGCCGATGCGCGACAGCCGGTCCCAGCCCATGGTCTCGCCGATGGTCTGGCCGCCCATCGCGTAGAAGTTGTTGGTGAAGAAGAACAGCACCGGCAGGCCGCCCTTCTGCGCCTCGGGCCACAGCGTGTCGAACTGAGCCATCGAGGCGAAGTTCATCGCCTCCCACACCGGCCCGCAGCCGGTGGAGCCGTCGCCGGCGGTGGCCACCGCG
>Ga0115029_1001774_pt1 | contig 14177 bp, 12 predicted proteins | sample SidtaG_3_FD_87297 | JGI IMG/M metagenome (GOLD analysis project Ga0115029, IMG submission 87297) | Marine algal microbial communities from Sidmouth, United Kingdom - Sidmouth_Asex1 metaG | ecosystem: Host-associated > Algae > Red algae > Unclassified | place: Sidmouth, United Kingdom | collected...
CCTCACGGAAAAATCGAAACAAGACTGGATCGAATGGAAAAAAACCTCAGAATACAAACCCATTATCAATATTGAGAACCACGATACTATAGGTATGCTTGCTATCGATAAAAATGGCGATATTTCAGGAGCATGTACCACTAGCGGTATGGGCTTTAAAATGGCCGGCCGAGTTGGCGATTCTCCGATTATTGGTGCCGGACTATTTGTAGATAACGAAGTGGGTGGCGCAACCGCCACCGGAATGGGCGAAGAAGTCGTGCGCACTGTCGGTAGTTTTCTGATTGTTGAACTGATGCGCCAAGGCAAGTCACCCCAAGAAGCTTGTGAAGAAGGCGTAAAACGTATTATCGCAAAAAATAAGGACAAACAAGATTTTCAAATTGGTTTTATTGCCGTAAATAAAAAAGGTGAGACCGGCGGGTATTGTATTCACCCCGGGTTTACGTATCGAACCTATTCTGAGGAGGGGCATGTTAATAATCCTTCGAAGTCCTATTTAAAGGCCTAAATATTCTAGAAAATGGCCGAGCATTTTCTAAATCCACAGTACAAATCTCTCAAAACGCAGATTGGCAACCTTCTGCAACAAGGCCGAGAACAGGCAGGGCGGGCCGTAAACAAAGTTTTGGTTAAGACTTATTGGCAAATAGGAAGGCATATTGTAGAATTCGAACAAGATGGTAAACAAAAAGCAGCCTATGGCTCAGAACTTCTCAGTAATTTGTCAAAAGATCTTAGCCTAGAATATGGAAAAGGATTCAGCAAATCTAATTTGTTTCAGATAAGACAATTTTATCTTGCCTACCCAAAAATCCAAACACTGTCTGGACAATTGACTTGGAGCCATTACATCGAAATACTAAAGGCAGATAATGAACTGGAAAAGGGATTTTATCTTAAGCAGGCAGAAAAAGAAAACTGGAGCTTTCAAATTCATACTCAAAATACAAATTCAAACCCCAAACTATTTTTAACTTCGTACCTCTAACTTCGTAATTCTAATTTTTACCCTATGCCAGAACAAAAACGACTTTTCCTCCTCGATGCCTACGCCCTTATTTTCAGAGGGTATTACGCCCTGATAAAAAACCCGAGAATCAACTCGAAAGGCATGGATACCTCCGCCATAATGGGATTTATGAACTCCCTTTTCGATGTCATCAAGCGAGAAAAACCGGATCATTTAGCGGTCTGTTTTGATAAAGGTGGGAGTGCGGAACGTACTGAGCTTTTCCCAGAATACAAAGCGAATAGAAGCGAGACTCCCGATGCAATTCGAATCGCCATACCTTATATCCAGAATATTTTAGAGGCTATGCACATTCCGTCCGTTGTTTTAGAAGGTTGGGAAGCTGATGATATTATTGGCACATTGGCAAAACAGGCCGAAAAAGAAGATTATAAAGTTTTTATGGTGACGCCCGATAAGGATTTTGGGCAATTGGTGTCCGAGAATATCTTTATGTACCGCCCCGCCCGTATGGGAAACGGTATTGAAATTTGGGGCATTCCAGAGATACAAAAACGCTTTGGTGTAGAGCGTCCCGAACAGGTAATCGATTATTTGGGCATGATGGGCGACGCAAGCGACAACATTCCCGGTTTACCCGGTGTGGGCGACAAAACGGCTAAAAAGTTCATTCAAGAATTCGGGTCTATGGAAGGCCTCTTGGAAAATACCGATCAGCTAAAGGGCAAGATGAAAGAAAAGGTAGAGGCGAACAAAGAATTGGGATTGCTATCTAAAAAGCTTGCTACCATATGTATCGATTGTGATGTAACCTTCAATGCGAGTGATTACGAAATGTCGGTTCCTGATAGTCAAAAGGTGCAAGTGCTATTCGAAGAACTCGAGTTCAGAAGGCTGAAAGACCAATTCATTAAAATATTTTCTGAAGAGACGGAAGAAGTTCCAACCGATACAGGAAGTACTCCAGCGGCAAAGGCCAAACCTAAAGAAGCGGGCGGCGGGCAATTTTCGTTGTTCGGAGGCGACCCATCTCAAGCCGCAGGTACGATAAAAGACTACAATAGCCGTAAAACTATTGCAGATGTTTCGCATATGTATCAGAGTGTTGCTCCGGGTATGGCAACCAAGTTGTTCTTGCAGAATCTGATGAAACAGACATCCGTTTGTTTTGATACGGAGACTACGGGACTCAATCCGTTGACCGCTGAATTAGTGGGAATCGCTTTTTCTTGGGAGGCTACAAAGGGGTTTTATATTCCATTTCCGGAGGATAAAAATAAAGCTCAGGAGATTATCGAACAATTGCGACCGTTTTTTGAATCCGAGGCCATTGAAAAAATCGGACAGAACTTGAAGTACGACATTAAGGTCCTTCATAAATATAATATCAAAGTGAAAGGTAAGTTTTTTGATACCATGTTGGCGCACTATCTTATCAACCCCGATATGCGGCACAATATGGATGTACTTTCGGAGACCTACCTAAACTACACGCCGGTTTCCATTACGGAACTCATCGGTAAAAAGGGAAAGAACCAACTTTCGATGCGCGATGTTCCGTTGGAAAAGCAAACCGAATATGCCGTTGAAGATGCCGATATCACCTATCAATTAGCGCAGCAGTTCAGACCTGAATTAAAAGAAGCCAAGACGGAAGACTTATTCAACGACATCGAAATCCCGTTATTACATGTTTTAGCAGATATGGAGTTAGAGGGAATCAATCTCGATGAAAAATTTTTGAATTCCCTTTCTGAAGAATTGAACAACGATATCGCATCCCTAGAAAAGAAAATTTATGAAGATGCGGGAGAAGAATTCAATATCGGTTCGCCCAAACAGTTAGGGGAAATTCTTTTTGACAAAATGAAATTGGTCGACAAGCCCAAAAAGACAAAAACCGGACAATATTCCACAGCAGAAGATGTGCTTTCGTATTTGGCAAAAGACCATGATATCATTCAAAATGTTTTGGATTATCGCGGACTTGCAAAATTGAAAAGCACTTATGTAGACGCACTCCCCTTACAGGTCGAGGAAAGTACGGGTCGGGTGCATACCGATTATATGCAGACCGTTGCCGCAACGGGACGATTAAGTAGTAACAATCCGAACTTACAGAACATTCCGATTCGCACGGAGAGAGGGCGACAAGTACGTAAGGCATTTGTCCCAAGGGATGAAAATTATACGCTTTTAGCTGCGGATTACTCTCAAATAGAACTACGTATCATTGCTGCTTTGAGTGAGGAGACTACCATGATAGAGGCTTTCAAGAATGGCGAGGATATTCATGCCTCAACAGCGGCAAGTGTTTTCAATGTTCCGCTGGAAGAAGTCACCCGCGAACAACGAAGCAATGCCAAAACCGTCAACTTCGGAATCATTTATGGCGTGTCCGCATTTGGTCTCAGCAACCAGACCGACCTATCGCGTTCAGAAGCCAAAGAACTCATTGAAACCTATTACAAGACCTACCCAAAGCTCAGAAACTATATGGGCGAGCAGGTCGATTTTGCTAGGGATAATGGTTATGTACAGACCGTTCTAGGCCGACGCCGTTATCTAAAAGCTATCAACGGAAGCAATGCCATCGTACGTGGTGCGGCAGAACGGAATGCCGTAAATGCGCCCATTCAAGGTAGTGCGGCAGATATTATCAAAATCGCCATGATCAACATCCATAAAAAACTATCCGAAGAAAATTACAAATCCAAAATGCTTTTGCAGGTACATGATGAATTGGTGTTCGATGTATACAACCCTGAAATGGAAAAACTTAAGGCAATGGTCAAGTCCGAAATGGAGAATGCCTACAAGCTCACAGTGCCTTTGGATGTTGAATTGGGGGTCGGTTCAGATTGGCTGGAGGCCCATTGACATACAATTAAGGCCATTTCACAACAATTTTTAGCTAAAATGGGCATTACCCCATAATTTTATCCAAAACTCAATCTTGGATAGCACCTTGCTAAAAATAATGAAAACCTATATTGTACTTAGTATATTTCTTTGTCTGGTCTACACCGGCTACGCGCAAACTTCAGACAAAACTGATGGCACATCAAATACCCAAGTTGTTTCGGAAGTAAAAGTGAAAATTTTTCCCAATCCCGCTACTAGCGTCGTCAATGTTTTGGGACTTAAAAATACCTCGAAAGCAACGATATCTATTTTAGATATTTACGGAAACGTGGTCTTGGCCCATCAATGGGAGATTCGCCGTAATGCCATTAATATTCCGATTACGACGCTTGCTTCCGGCGCTTATATCATTACCATTCGTTCTAATGAGCAGCAAGTACGTACAAAATTCTACAAGCAGTAATTCAATTTTTCTACATCTGGCCTATAGCCATTAAATTTTCAAACACCCCAATTCTATGCTCTTCTATTTTTTCCCATACTTTCAGTACGTTTAGGAAAGGAGTAAACGGAAAAATGAGTCATGTAGTATGTATGCATTGAACGTAGCTTCGTTCGGTAAAAAATCATAGAATCTTCATAAAAAAGAGGGCTGTTATCTTTCAAATTAGAAATTTCGATTTTTATCAAAAAATAATCGAAAACTTGCATTTGTATTTCAATAGAATTAATGTACATTTGCAGCCCCTTTGCGGGGATATTGCTCATACCGCTTAGAGATTCGGGAATTTTGAGGATTTTATTTTACTCTTACCCTAGGCAAAATTTTCAAGCATAGCTGTAGCTACGGTTAAAAATTTTAACGACGAGAAAGGGTAAAAGAAAGACACAAAAGGTCGAATTTCTAAGGGGTACGAGTATCATGTTTAATTAAAAAGTAACCGTAGTGGATACATTAAGTTATAAGACCGTTTCGGCCAATAAGGCCACCGTTGACAAGCAGTGGTTGTTGGTCGATGCAGAAGGAGAAACTTTAGGCCGAATGGCCTCTAAAGTTGCAAAAATGCTTAGGGGAAAACATAAGCCGAATTTCACACCGCACGTCGATTGTGGCGATAACGTAATCGTTATCAACGCAGAAAAAATCAATTTGAGCGGCAACAAATGGGATGATAAAACCTATTTGCGTTACACGGGATATCCCGGGGGGCAACGTGCAACTACGGTCAAAGAGCTTTTAGCCAAAAATCCAGGTCGTATCGTAGAAAAAGCGGTGAAGGGTATGCTCCCTAAAAACAGATTGGGCGCCGACCTTTTTAGAAACCTTAAAGTATATGTAGGTGCCGAGCACGGTCAAGAAGCTCAAAAACCCACGGTTATCAATTTAAAAGAATTCAAATAAATGGAGACTATTCATAAAATCGGAAGAAGAAAAACGGCGGTCGCCCGTGTTTATGTTTCATCTGGAAAGGGAAACATTACGGTAAACCAAAGAGATTTGAACGACTATTTTCCTACAGCTACACTTCAATATAAAGTGAAGCAACCTTTTGCCCTGACCGGCAACGAAGAAACTTATGATGTTAAGGTAAATGTCTATGGCGGCGGAATTACCGGCCAAGCAGAAGCTATCCGTTTAGCACTTTCTAGAGTGATGTGCGAAGTTGATGAAGAACACCGATTGGTTCTGAAGCCAGAAGGTCTTTTGACCCGTGACCCAAGAATGGTAGAACGAAAGAAATTCGGTCAGAAAAAAGCCCGTAAGAAATTCCAGTTCTCTAAACGTTAGTATTGAATGCATTTCAGCATCTGTTTAAAAACAAGTGCTGAGTTTTTATATATTTTAAGTTAATTAAACAAACCCTGAAACAAGTTCAGGGGTAACCCTAGTTCATTGAAAGTCCCGATAAATCGGGATAAATTAAAAACCGTTCAAAATAACGAATGGTTTTCGGGAGACCCATAAAAGGGCACCGTTAGTTTAGCATCTAAATGCTTAAGGCTTCACCATGTGTGATACCACTTGAGCATTGCCAATTCAAAAGAACGTAAACTAAATTCAACATGGCGAGAGTCGAAGTAAAAGAATTATTGGAAGCAGGTGTGCATTTTGGCCACCTAACACGAAAGTGGAACCCTAACATGGCGCCCTATATCTACATGGAGCGTAACGGAATCCACGTTATCAACCTTTACAAAACAGTAGCAAAATTAGACGAGGCCAACGAGGCTCTCAAGAAAATCGCTGCCTCTGGACGAAAAATTCTTTTCGTCGCAACCAAAAAACAGGCGAAAGATATCGTTGCCGAAAAAGTGGCCAACGTTAATATGCCCTACATCACGGAAAGATGGCCAGGGGGTATGTTGACCAATTTCGTTACCATTCGTAAGGCGGTAAAGAAAATGGCATTTATCGATCGAATGAAAAAAGATGGTACGTTCAATACGCTATCTAAAAAAGAACGTCTTCAGGTAGATCGTTTACGCGCCAAGCTAGAAAAGAACTTAGGTTCTATTTCTGAAATGACCCGTTTACCGGGAGCTCTGTTCGTAGTCGATACGATGCGCGAGCATATTGCGGTAAAAGAAGCACAGAAATTGAATATTCCAATTTTTGCAATGGTCGATACCAATTCAGACCCTAGGGATGTCGATTATTTGATTCCTTCGAATGATGATGCGTCAAAATCCATTAATATTATTATGACCGAAGTTACCAATGCGGTAGCGGAAGGCTTGGCCGAAAGAAAATCTGAAAAGAAGGCCGATAAGGAAGGTAGCGACGAACCGAAGAAGGAGAAAAAGAAAAAAATAGTAGCGGAAGCACCTAAAGTTGCGAAAAAAGCAGCTGACAAAGAGCCTATCGATGCCGAAAGAACAAAGGAAATCGATGAGGTACCCACCGTTAAGAAAAAAGAGACTCCCGAACCCACACCTGAAACCGTAGAAACCGAAGCGCCCCCAGTCGTTGCAAAGGCGACTGAAGTAAAAGTTGACGTCGAAGCCACTAAAAAAGCGGTAGCTGAAGAAAAGGAAACTCCTAAGAAACCTAAAGCAAAAGCCGATAAAGCCGATGACCTTACCAAAATAGAAGGTGTAGGTCCGAAAGCAGCTGAGGCATTAGTTAATGCAGGTATGGAATCTTATGCGAAACTAGCAAAAGGAGACGGCGATAAAATCAAGGAAATCTTGACGGAGGCCAGTTCTAGAATGGCACATCTCGACCCGACCACTTGGCCAAAGCAAGCTAAAATGGCTGCTGACGATAAGTGGGACGAACTGAAGGAATGGCAAGATAGTGTTAAAGGAGGGGTGGAGTAAGCCTCACCCAGATTTGTAAAAAACAAATCTGACCTTATGCATTCCTCTCAGTCGTTTCTCCTTTGTCGAAGGCAAGAAGAGAGGTAAAAAAAATTTTAGTAATCATATATAAAGATTCCCGCCTTCGCGGGAATGACAATAAAATATTCAATTATGGCAAAAATTACGGCCGCAGAAGTAAACAAATTAAGAAAAACCACAGGTGCAGGCATGATGGACTGTAAAAATGCCTTGGTAGAAGCAGACGGAGATTTCGAAAAAGCAATCGAGATACTCCGTAAAAAAGGACAGAAAGTAGCAGCGAAAAGAGCCGATAGGGACTCTTCGGAAGGTGCTGCCATTGCCAAAGTAAATTCAGCGAATACCGAAGGTGTAGTTATCTCACTAAATTGTGAGACCGACTTCGTAGCCAAAAACGATACTTTCGTCACCTTGGCCAACGAGTTGGCAGAATTGGCCTTGGGCTATGATAGTAAAGATGCTTTTCTTTCAGGTGATTTCAAAGGAATGACCGTTCAGGAAAAATTGATTGAGCAGACCGGTGTAATCGGTGAAAAAATCGAAATCGGCGGATTTGAAAAATTAAGCGCCCCTTTTATCGGAAGCTATATTCATGCAGGTAATAAGATTGCGGTTCTAACAGCACTTTCAGCCGCTGTAGAAGGCGCCGATGTCGTTGCCAAAGATGTATCTATGCAGGCAGCGGCAATGAATCCGGTTGCATTGAACGAAGATGGCGTGAATCAATCTGTTATCGACAAAGAAATCGAAATAGCTAAAGACCAATTGCGTCAAGAAGGCAAACCAGAAGCAATGCTCGACAATATCGCAAAAGGAAAATTGAAGCGCTTCTTTAAAGACAATACCTTGGTGAACCAAGACTTTATCAAAGACAGTAAGCAAAGTGTTGCCCAGTACGTAAAATCGGTAGATTCTAATTTAGAAGTGACCGATTTTAGAAGAGTAGCTCTTGGATAAGTATTTGCAATAGATCAAACTAACTCAAAACAAGACCGCCCAACTTTGCAGTTAGGCGGTTTTTTTATTCTGGCAACTGAGCTAAAAACGGTTTCGTAACTTCGCTTATTTCGATTTAATAATAATATCCCCATTAAAAGTTTTAAAGAGCATTTCAGGACCACCGCCGTTAATACTTCCGTTTACCCATTGTTCGATTTTGACCTTATAACTACCGCCTGAAGTATTCGTATCTACGACTGGTTTTTGCTTACCGACCGTCATTTCAAAATCGGTAAAAATATCGCCCATTTCAGATTTGAGTTTTAAATCAGCCTTCGTAGAACTCGGAAAAGTGACTTCCAAATCGCCGTTCATACTACTGAAAGCCATACTGGCGCCATTGGTAACCGATAGAAAATCTACCTTGATATCGCCATTGACAGTATCGGCAGAAGCAGAACCACGAACACCTTCCACCGTAATTTCCCCGTTGACGTTACTTATTTCGAGCTCTCCCTTTACTCCATTTACGCTTATATTCCCTTTGTTAACAGTACTCAATTTTAATGAAAAATCAGATGGCACTTTAATTTCCAGATTGGTGGCTCGGCTCCATTGTTCATTTATAATTCGAACGGTATTATCTTTTTCCTCTGCACTGATCTTCATGGAACTATTTTGAATCCGCTTCAAACCATCTTTTTCTTTTTTATCCTTATAATGCTCTTTTTTATTTCCAAAGGATGCCTTTACTATCACCTCGTTCCCCTCGTAGGCCAATACATCTATCGAACCTGATAATTGCTCTACAATCAACTTACCTGAATCACTAGGCTTACTTAATGGTATGGAAAACAGTTCGACACTTTCTTCTTGGGAAATTGCCATTATCGGCAACATGATTATTATCGTAAATAGTAGTTTTATATTTTTCATAATGTTATTTTTTAATATCATTTCCACGAACCTGCCCGTCCGGCAGGCGGGGGTGGAAATCTGTTATATTTTTTTAATGATTACATCTCCATTTAAAGTCTCAAAATCGAAAGACAGACCGCCATTACCAATTTGAACTACCGGTTTTGATTCATACCTGTACTTCGTGTTCTTTTTGCCAGACTCGTCTTTTGTCGTTTTCGCGAATTGCTTGACAATATCAAAGTCTGTAAAAAGTTCCCCGTTCATACTTTTAAAAGCGACATCTGCAGACAGCCCTTTCTTATAGGTAATATTAATGTCGCCATTCAGGGAATAATACGTTGACGCCAGCGTTGGATTATCAGCATATGAAATACCGACTTCACCATTTATACAATGTACTTTGGTCTGCCCGGTTATATTTGAAAGTTCGATTCCGCCATTGATGTTATGGGCCTCGATATAGCTGCCACGGGTATTCTTTACGACAACTTCGCCGTTATTGATCGTACCTACTTTTAGCTTACTGTTTTTCGGCATCTTAACCTTGATATTCAATGTATGATAGTATGGGGATTCTTCCCAGCTGTTGCAATCTATATTTGTAAACCTTCCGTCTTTATAATGCATATTCGGCACATCGGGGTACACTATTAGTTTATCCCCTCGTTGTAGCACTTTAATCCCTATTTCTTTTTTACCCAATTCGAGGTCGTCCGCACTTCTTGCCGTAATGGTCTTTTCCACTTCCAACATTACAACTTCGCTATCATAACCCTCCACGGAAATCGACCCGTTGAGATTCTGCACTTCGAGCATTCTGCCACTACCTGTACTCTCATACAATAGTTCTTTCTTGATTACTTCATTGAATTCTTTCTTTTGTGCTTTTACGCTTTGCATTCCGAAGAATGCAACTAGAGTAATACATAGGATTGATTTCTTCATAATTTAAAAATTTGACTGTTCGTGATTTGACCCCGCCCTCCAGCAGGGCAGGTTGATGAATATTGTTATATAATAGAATTGATCGATTCTTCTAATTTTAGTTTTACTGATTTATCTAATTCTTTAGTACGCATTAGTGTTTTAAACGGCTCTATGGATTCCTTTTCTTGAAGGGCTACCATAAGATTTGCCAATGTTACTTGAACTATCGGGGAATCTTGTTTTACAATTGATTGCACCAAACCTTCGCGTACCATAGGCTCCTCTAAATAATTTGCCAACGATTCTATAGCCGCTAACCTAACATTGACATTGGCATCGTTATTCAGCGTCTTCAAAAGTGCCTTAATCACCGTTTGGTCTATTTTACCAATCTTATTGACTTCGTTTATTCCTTGCAAACGTTGATTGGCGGAAGGTTGGTCTAATAAAGTTAGTACCAATTGTTCCCTTACTTCTTCTGTTTCGTTAGAGCTACTAACTATAGTGGTCGGCAGTGTACTTGTACCTCCATTTGAACTCAAAAGATAGCCCCCCATTAACCCTATACTCAAAAGAAGTAAACCATAGGCCGTTTGCGGTTTCCAAAGAAGTTCTGCAACTGAAGACAACCAACTCTTGGAATTACTTTTTCGCTTTTCCGTTTTTTCGATTTCAGTATGAAGCATATCAAAAAATCGTCTATCCATTTCTTGAGCAGGCTCTGGGGCAACCAAATCATCCATTTGATTCCAAGTCTTTGTCAGCTGCTCAAACTGCTTTTTATGCTCCTGATTATTTTGAAGAAACTTTTCAAATTCTTTTCTTTCATCTGCATCCAACGTATCGGAGAGATAATCCATCATACAGATTTCAAATTTTTCTTGTTCCATAACTACTTGGTTTCCATTTGTAGAAAAATCGTTCTCAAATCGTTGAGTGCCCTATGCGCCTTTACTTTTGCAGCGCCTTCGCTACACCCCAATATCCCACCTATTTCGCTGAACTTTATTCCTTTGTATTTACTTAGCACGAGAACTTCCCTTTTTTCAGGAGGTAATTTTTGCATGGCACGATTCAATTGCGACACCTCATCTTTTTTATCCATTTTGGAATCAAGCCCTTGTTCATCTTCTAACCTATACGCTACCGAAGTGATGTCCGCTTGATTGGCCTCTTTCTTATGCTTTCTATAATGGTCGTGATTAACGTTTCTAGCCGTTCTGAACATCCAGGCAGCAAAAGAACCTTCCCCCGTAAATGTATGTTTGTACTTCATCATCCTCATAAAAACATTCTGTACCAAATCTTCACTGACAGATACATTGCCATTCATATTGTAAAAGAATCCGAACAACCTTTTTTTATGGCGCTCGTACAACAGCCCTAACTTATCTAGGTCTCCTGATTTTACTTTTAGCATTAATGCGTTGTCGGTAAGTTGGTGCATGCTTATTACTAGATCTTCAAAAAGGTAAACTTAAGAATTCGGAAAAGGTTACAAAAAAAGATAGATTTTTTAAAGTAAATAACCTCTGGGCAAGCCCCAAGAGGCATTTAAAGGAACCTTAACTTAGATTTCGACGCAAGCGTCGGAGCATTTAAATCTCGATTATCGAGTAAACAACCTCGGAGCAAGTGCAAGAGGCGTTCGAAAGAAAACAACCTTAAAATTTCGAGGCCCGCCCAAATGGTAAGGGCGGGCAAGCCTTAGAGCAACTTGCCTAAAGGCAGTCAGGTTTAAATATGCATTATCGCGTAAAGTTTTTAAACAACAAAAGCGCTGCTTAATTCGGCACCGCTTTTGTCGTTTGTAAAGAAAACCTTGAAGTTATCCCTTCATCCAAGCTTCGCGTAACTCGGTCTCTTTTGGACTACTACTTTCTACGGGCACAATGGTTTCTACATTTAACATTGGCGTACCTACTTTTCCCTCCAAGGCAACTTCTTCTTCACCACGCTTTACGACCATTTTGATTTCGGTATCGGGCGACCAAGCAAAACTTTCGCCAATAATAGGTCGTATGGCTTCCAAATTCACAGAAGTTCCATTTATACTTTTGATGACGTCGCCACCTTCTGCGCCCAAACTAGTAAAAAAGCTATTTTGTTCGATTCCCTTTCGTATAAAAACAGCATTATCGTTAGATTGGTCAACATCGATAAACGGGTTATCACCATCTAAAAAGTAGCCTGTCTGTTTTTCAACGGTCTCCGTTTTCAAACCCACTTTTGCCAAGTATTCGTTATAGTTAATCGGTGTGTCCCCAATAACATGAGTGTCAAAAAAAGTGCGAATTTCAGGATATGTCATCGCGACAATTTCATCGAAAAGTTTATCATCTTCAAAAGGAGTATTATTGCCATATTTTTTTGAAAGTTCTTTCATCAACCACAGAATTCCTTTTTCACCATTGCTAAGTCTTCTTAGCTCAAGATCTAACGCCATATTGATCAAAGCTCCTTTTTCATAAACATTGGCGTAGTTTTTCTCATAGGGCTCCTTCAAGATATTCTTGCTCATCTCGGTGAACGACATGGCATCGTCATACGATTTAGCATTGTTTATTTTGTCCATGATACGCGTATAGAATTCCGCCTCATCGATTAAACCTTGTTGAATTTGAAAAAGATTGGCGAAATACTCGGTAGTGCCTTCGTACATCCACAGGTGTCGTGACATTTTCGGATCGTTAAAATCAAAATATTGAACTTCCTCTGAATGTACGTTCAAGGGGGTTACGATATGAAAAAATTCATGGGATACCACATCTACCATTGCTTGCTCTAAACGGTCTTTGGGCATAGCTTCGGGCAGAACTACTACGGTAGAAGTATGATGCTCTAATGCTCCAAAGCCCGAGGCGTCAGCTTCATCCATTTTCGATAAATACAAAAGAATATTATAGGTTTTCGTACCATCGATATCGCCCAAAAAAGCTTTTTGGGCACCCATCATTTTTTCCATTCGCTCTTTCAAACTTGCAGCAGTATAAACTCCGGTTGGTGAATAAACGCTTAGCGTAACCGTAATATCATTGATTTGAAATGTTTCCGTATTTGGTTTGGCGTATTGAATGGGATTGTCAATAACTTCGAAATATCGAGCGGCAGTAAAAACATCTGTATCGGGAGTAGGGCTCTCGATCGCCTTTTTCTGTAATGAAGTGGTCGGTTTTAAATCGGCGGGGCGAGTTATTGTCAATTGGTAAGGCACCTCTTTTAATCCGTTAAAGTAACCAACAAAACCATGAAGGTTTAGCATAAAGTTTTCCCCCGCAAGAATATTTGTCCCGGATGGAGAGAACACTTTGTCATCCACCTCGCTCTCAGTGTCATAGGTGTCATTGACAAGGTACGTGACTTTATCCAGGGTTTTTCCGTTAGAAATCTTCCAGGTATTTTCATCTTCATGGGTAACGGCAAGCTCTTTTCCGTCATAATCAATTGCCTTAAAACCCTCGATATACTTTCCGTAATTATCTGTGCTATATGTGCCGGGTACCGTTTTAGGTATGTAAAAAGTAACTTCATCAGAAGTAAAAGTTCCCGGATTTACGGTGACCTTTACTTTATCATCTACAATGTTCTGCAAATCCAAATCCGTTTGAATAGGGGTTTTTTCGGCTGTTAGCAATGCCTTTTTAGAACCACAGCCATAAAGAAGTATTGCTGCTAGTAGAAGTGTGTATGCTTTTTTCATGATTGCTGAGTTAATGAGGTGATTTAAATGTCCGGAATACGGAATAGCCCTATTCTAAAAGTTTTGCAAGAATATAAAATTTAGTAGAATCGGACATCAATATTAGGAAATAATTAAGGGTAATCACGTCTCTTAAATCAACTACAAACACTAACATTTTTTGATTATTTTTGCTGCTAAGAAATCGTAGCGCATGCAATACAATAGGATACTTTTAAAACTTAGCGGTGAAGCCTTAATGGGTGAAAAACAGTACGGAATAGATTCTAAACGTCTTTCTGAATATGCCAAAGAAATTAAGGAAGTCGCTGAAAAAGGCGTCGAAATCGCCATTGTCATCGGCGGCGGAAATATCTTCAGAGGTCTCTCCGGTGCCGCAACGGGCATGGATCGCGTACAAGGAGACCATATGGGTATGCTGGCTACCGTTATCAATGGGCTTGCTTTACAAAGTGCGCTTGAAATGCAAGGTGTGCAGACCCGATTGCAATCTGCCATTGCAATCAATGA
>Ga0115029_1001778_pt1 | contig 14148 bp, 11 predicted proteins | sample SidtaG_3_FD_87297 | JGI IMG/M metagenome (GOLD analysis project Ga0115029, IMG submission 87297) | Marine algal microbial communities from Sidmouth, United Kingdom - Sidmouth_Asex1 metaG | ecosystem: Host-associated > Algae > Red algae > Unclassified | place: Sidmouth, United Kingdom | collected...
GGCTGCGAACTTCTACCGTTATGTTAGTCGATTGCCCATTGGACAATAAATAAACCGGTTCAGGCATGGTAATTGTGACAGGCGGCGAAACAACGAGTGGCTGATAAATTTCGCCGACTGCTGGATCTGTATATTTATGAACGATAGATTCGTTGTAGTCAAACGTGTGATCATTTATTTGAAATCGAAATCCTACATATTGGGAATGTGGCGTTTCGGGGAGGCCTATTTTTTTCTGGTCCTCAACAATATACATGCCAATATTATCCTGTTTTTGGTCGAGCCAATATGGTGATGTCGATTGAATATCCACAGGTGTTTTTACGCGCGTGGCAAACGAAATATTTTCATTTGGATTTAATTGTATCGGCTCTTTCAATGAAATTTCTGCCGGGTAATAAGTCAATGATTTTAATGAAACTGGAATATCTGAACGATTGATCATTTCAATTTCTAATGTTATAGAATCTCCGGGTACAATTGTTTCATCTGATGTTGTGGCTTCAACATAAATCGCTGCACACGATTTTATAATATCGTATAGTTCTGGTAGTTTTCTATTTTTAAGATTGTCGTCCTGTACGATTAATTCCATTGATTTTCGTAAATCGACGAGTGCAGGTAATGATGCAGACGGCATAGAAAAATTAAAATCATTTAATATCGCATCAATTTTATCGTTGATGATCTTTCCATCCGGAATACGTGTCCATGTCATATCAATCCCGTCAAATATATCCTGAATTTGGCCATTGACTTGCACCGGAGAATCTCCTTTTAATAATTCTAGATATTCTTCTTGCGAACCTCTTCGAGCAGCAGAGCCAAAACCTTGACATTTATGCATACTGCGACTTTGAGACGCGATTTCATTGTTTGAAATACCACGAATAGGGTAGTATTCGCCAACATCTACGGAAACCATTTTTGATTTATCGGCTTTTTCGAAGTTTTCGCGGCTTCCATAAAACCACCAAGACGTATTAAAAAATACACGTCTTGGTTGCCATGGCGAAACATATTTTAATTGTTCGGGAAATTGATTTTCATCGCCGGAAAGATCGAATGCCTCCAATGAAGCAATGGCCGAAAAAGTGTGATGCCCATGTGTGCGTCCATTTGAATTGTGGTCAAATCGATTAATTAAAATATCCGGTTGAAATGTACGAATGGCCCAGACAACATCACTCATGATCTCCTCTTCTTCCCAAATCTCTCGCGTTTCAGTTGCCGTCTTCGAATACCCAAAGTCATTCGCGCGTGAGAAAAACTGTTGCCCGCCGTCGATTCTTCGCGCTTGCAACAATTCTTGTGTACGCAACAGTCCTAGCAACGGCCCTTTCTCAGTTCCGATTAAATTTTGGCCACCATCACCACGCGTCAATGAAAGATATACCGTATTAACGCGCATGTGATTACTAAGCCACGATATCAACCGCGTATTTTCATCGTCAGGATGCGCAGCGACATACATGACGGTGGCGGTATTCCTGAGTTTGAGTAGGTCCTCATAAATTCGAGCAGAATTTGGTTGCCGATCTACTTGGCCTTGAACCGAAATGAGTCCACAAGTCATGAGCATGAGTAGAAAACAGAATAGTCGTATCATAATTGATTTCTAATTGTACGACAAAGTAAGTCATTGTCAGCAAGATGGTTCATCATCCGACAATAAAAAAGCGTGGACAATCAGGGATCATCCACGCTTTATCAAATAAGACTGAATATGAAATTTTATATCAACTTCTTAGAAGCTGTATGAAAGACCGATCAACCAGTAAGATTGAAGGTCGTTGTCTGTGTTTTCGAATGTCGGTACATCTGGACCTCCAGGAATGCCTACATAATTGTCTAATGCATTTGCAAGTGATTCTTGTTTGTTGCCACGAAGGCCAAGTTCAGCTCCGATACCGATACCTTTCCAGATATTAAATCCGATACCATTGACCCACGTCCAGTTGCTGAAGTTCTCTGTGTCTTCATATGAAAGAAAAGCAGAAAGATTAGACTTCCAGCTAATGCCTTTTGGCAACTGGCGCGTGTAATCCGCCATGATTTTACAACCCAATGAAGAATTGTAGGCCGCATCGTTATCAGCGAATACGAAGTTGTAGTTCAACGGGTGGAATACAACAACAAGGTTTTGAATCGGCGTCCAAGTTGCACCAACACCTAAGTCGAGGTAACCAGGATCGTTGAAGTTATCAAGCAATGTCGTTCTATACTCCAACAAGCCAGAGATCGCGAATTTTTCACTGATCTTGCGACCATAGAGTGAGTTGATATTGAATACATCTGTACCACTACGAAACTCGTCGTCATCACCGAGACCAGGTTGGTTATCATCTTGATCTTTATCGTCAAATTTGATCCATCCTAAGTTCACGTTTGCACCGTTTCTCCAGAAGAATTTTTCTTCATTTAAGTTCGCAAAAGCATTCATTGTAATGCCAATGGTAGCCGATGAAAGATTTGAAGCTTCCTGCGTATACCAATCAGAAAAATTTGAAAAGTTTGCGCCAATCGTACCGAATGCACCCGTTTTCCAACCTGGAAGTGCGTCGATCTTAGCTTGAAGTGCGTCGATTTCACCTTGAAGTGTCGATACTTCACCTTTTAATTCTGCTTGTTCAGCTTTCAATGCCTCTTCCGTCATTTCTTGAGCAAATACGCTTGAGAAACAGAAAAGAGAAAATAATGTAAGTAATGTTAAAATTCTCATCCTAAAATTAGTTTTTTGTCAAATGTTTAAAAATATGAAAATCAATAAGTTGTATTAAATTTCAGTGCAAATATGCCCAATATTTATAACAAGCACAAGATTTAATAACTGATATTCAATGGTTCTGACGAACCATTGATAAAAAGACACACTTTTTAATGTTTTTTTTCTGAATAAAATATAAAATGACTATTCAAGTCATTCATTTTCAGCAATTTTTGAATTGTAGGGAATCATCAGATGAATCCACAAAGACCTTGAAAAACGCATCAGTTTGAAGTAAAAAAGGCCGGCCACCACGATCCCAATGAATAATGATGCCATGACACTATATCCCATTCCGAACATGCAAAACAAGACAATACCCATAAGCGGGAATGCAGATAGTATGTAAGAAAGAAACATCGCGCCCCAATAATAACCTGGTTCTGGTGTGTATTTCAATTCACAAAGTGAACACTGTTTGTGCATGTGGAGCGGATTGCCCATTTGGAAAGGTTTGACGAATAAATCACCCCGACGACATCTTGGACAAGTGTATCGAAAAAGGCTCGTGATATATGTTTGCTTCGATTTGGCCACAGCTTGGCGTTTGGGTCAGTTACAAATGTACACTGCGTGGACGTGAATGGCTAGTTTTTTAATATTGGAATACAATCTGGTTGAACAATTTCACGGTGGCACCTAAAGTCGCCAGGCGTGTTTCTCGCCAGGCGTAAAAGTCGCCTTGCACTTCAAGTGCAAGGCGACTTTTCCTTCCACCGTGTCAAAAGTCATTCTTCCGATCCTTAAACGCCTGATTCAACTCCTTAAAATCGAGTTCCCCATCAACTTCTTTTAAGTAATCCAAGATGATGATGCTCTTTTTGATACGCGTAGTTGATGTCTTCGGCTTCGAAGCGAGATAGATGAGCGTTCTTTGTTTACCGGCAGTCAGGCTATGAAAAATGTCATTAGCCACATTGTCGGATGCCAATGCCTCTTCCATTTCTTCCGCAATAGGCATTCCATATTTGCTCTCGTCTTTGACAAGCGATATTTGACGAGTTTGACCAATCGACCACTTGGATTTCTTGCGATTTTCTTTATTGACATTGATGAAATACCCATTTTCGCCACTAGGCATCAAAGCACAATGAAAATCAACGTGATTATCAATCGAACAGATAACCCGCTTCGAATCATTTTCGATGAAATATGTAGAGATTTCATCAGGCACTATAAAGTGGTGGCCCCATAGATCCGAATCAAATCGTTTAAGTGTCGCTTCGAATGTTTTGACTTCCATAAAGCTGATTTTCTAATTCCAAATACGTGCTGATCCCATTTGTGAACAATTTATAAAATAATTGCTTTAGTTCATTCAACATTAGTATGGTCGGTTGCCAATTTTTACCTTTGCAGCCGCTAATTCATTAATTTTAAATAGCTACGTATGAGTGAGAATGGGCAAATTCATCCTTTGGTAATAATCGGTTCAGGTCCTGCGGGATACACAGCTGCCGTTTATGCGGCTAGAGCAAACCTCAATCCGGTGATGTTCACGGGCAAAGATCCTGGAGGACAGTTAATGATTACGACAGATGTCGAAAACTATCCGGGTTATCCAAAAGGCGTCAGAGGTCCTCAGATGATGGATGATTTCCGCGAACAAGCTGAGCGGTTTGGTACGAAAGTGAATTACGAATATATCAGTAAGGTAGATTTTAATGGACCTGTTCACACATTGTGGACAGAAGGTGGCGAAGAAATTAAGGCGCATACAGTTGTGATTTCGACCGGTGCTTCAGCCAAGTGGTTGGGCATACCAAGTGAACAGACGTACATGAACCAAGGCGTATCTGCTTGTGCTGTCTGTGACGGTTTCTTTTACAAAGGACTCGACGTAGCAGTTGTTGGTGGCGGTGATACGGCTGCGGAAGAAGCGCTGTATTTGTCTAAACTCTGCCCAACTGTACATTTATTTGTAAGACGCGATGAAATGCGCGCGAGTAAAATCATGCAAGCGCGTGTTGAAAAAACGGAGAATATTAATATTCATTGGAACACAGAAACCAAGGAAGTTCTAGGTGATGAAAGCGGTGTGACTGCCGTCCATGTGTTCAATAATAAAACAGACGAAGAAAATAAAATTCCTGTAAAAGGATTTTTTGTGGCCATCGGACATAAGCCTAATACTGATATATTTAAAGGTTGGTTGGATATGGATGAAGCTGGTTATTTAAAAACTACTCCAGGCCGATCATTGACAAAAGTGGAAGGCGTTTTCGCTTCAGGTGATGCACAGGATAAAATTTACAGACAAGCCGTTACCGCAGCAGGGACAGGTTGTATGGCGGCATTAGACGCAGAGCGATATCTTACTGAAAAAGAAATCATTTAATTAAAAATTTAATCGATAAATAAATAGATTCAAAATTATGGGCAGATTTAGAGCAGGTGTTTTACATGGTGAAGAAGTTACAGATTTATTAAACTATGCCAACGAGCATAATTTTGCATTGCCGGCAGTAAATGTTATCGGTACAAATTCTGTCAATGCTGTATTAGAGACTGCGCGTGCTGTAAATAGCCCTGTTATGATTCAATTTTCAAACGGTGGCGCTTCCTTTTTTGCAGGTAAGGGTTTATCAAATGACGATCAACAAGCTGCTATATTAGGTGGTATCTCTGGAGCCATGCACGTCCATGCCATGGCAGCCTCTTACGGTGTGCCGGTCGTACTACATACTGATCATTGCGCTAAAAAATTATTGCCGTGGATTGATGGTTTATTATCTGCAGGCGAAAGATTTTTTGCAGAGCGTGGGTATCCATTGTACAGCTCCCATATGTTGGATTTGTCAGAAGAACCGATAGAAGAAAATATAGAAATTTGTTGCGAATATTTTAAGCGTATGAAACCGCTCGGAATGACGCTTGAAATTGAATTAGGTGTTACAGGCGGAGAAGAAGACGGTGTTGATAATACCGATGTCGATAGTTCTAAATTATATACACAACCTGAAGAAGTCGCATACGCATATGAAAAATTAATTGCCATTAGCGATCAGTTTACGGTTGCAGCTGCTTTCGGAAATGTACATGGTGTTTACAAACCTGGAAATGTCGAATTAAAACCGATTATACTGAAAAATTCGCAAGAGTTTGTCAAAGAGAAATTTAAAACGGATGACCAACCAATCAATTTTGTATTTCACGGAGGATCTGGTTCTTCACGTGAAGAAATCAGAGAGGCAATTGATTACGGAGCCATCAAAATGAATATTGATACCGATATGCAATGGGCTTTCTGGGATGGTGTGCGAAAGTATTCAGCTGACAAGCACGATTATCTTCAAGGTCAAATCGGGAATCCTGATGGCGATGACAAACCAAATAAGAAAAATTACGATCCTCGAAAATGGTTGCGTGAAGGAGAAACTTCTTTCGTGACACGTCTGACTCAAGCCTTTGAAGATTTGAATTGCATGAATCGAAATGCGTGATATAATTTTATGATTACCCAAGAATGATTGCACGCAATTGCTCAGCCAATTCCATTTTCATTTCAGTTAATTTATTCTGAATCTCTAAATGTTTATTGATCTCGTCTTCATCTTCGAGCGTTTTGAGCATGTCGATGTTTTCTCTGGAAATTAACTGTACACGCTCTAGTTTAACGCGCAAGGTGGCCTGGAGACTATCGAGGTAATAATTCTCCTCTGGCATCGGTTGTGTTTGAAGATGGATATCCCATTTCTTTTCCCAATTTTCGCTAATCTCGATATCTGTGCTGATCAGATCAATGGCTAATTTCCGTAAATCATCGTCTTCATGATTTTTATACATGGAAGCACTCCATTCGTCTTCAGAATTCTCTAGAATATCCTGATAAAATTTGTTGTAAAGCGGATGAATAAAATCGGGCACATCCTTTAGTTGTTCTAATATAAAATCACGAACCGATATATCTGCTAACTTTGGAAGGATGACATGACCGCCATGCATGAGAATGCGTAATATATCTCTTTCTTTTGGATACGCTTCTTGTTTTTCATCTGGCTTCGAGGGCAGGTTTATATCCGTGACCTCTGGTGCCTCAGGTGCTTTCGGTTTGCGTTTTCGATCGTCCCAAAGTCGCTTTTTAATTTGCTTATTGAGTTCAGTGATGATGACATCCTCCGACATGTTCGCCTGAATAGAAAGCTCCTGAACGTACGCCGAACGTTTGACTGCATCTTCAATAAAAGCGATCGTCTTGATCATTGAATTGACGAACTCTGCTTTTTTAATGGGGTCTGATTTTACTTCTTTCAGCTGCAGATCTGCTTGAAACAAAATAAAATCTTTTTCATTCTCTTCTATGAATTTGGCAAATCCATCATGACCTAATTCTTTGACATAGGTGTCTGGATCTTTTCCTTCAGGAAATAAAACGATATAGACATTTAAGTCCGCCTGCAACATCAATTCGACGCCGCGGATGGCCGCTTTTATTCCTGCTGCATCACCGTCATAGAGTAGGGTGGCATTGGAGCTGAATCGTTTGATGAGCGAAACCTGCTTTGTCGTCAATGATGTGCCTGACGAGGCTACGACATTTTTAAAGCCATTTTGATACAGTGAAATAACATCCGTATATCCTTCGACTAAATAACACTTGTCTGCTTTTCGTATGTGACTCTTGGCCAGGTGCATCCCGTAGAGCACTTTATTTTTTACGTAAATAGCAGACTCCGGAGAATTCAAATATTTAGGTCCACCACCTTGTCCGAGGACACGACCAGCCAAACCTATCGGCTTTCCAGATAAATTATGAATAGGGAATATGACGCGATTTCTAAAAAAGTCACGACCGTTTTTATTTGTAAGTCCCGCCTCCCGCAATAGGTCATCATCGTAACCCATTTTCTTCAACTGCTCGGCAAGATTTTCTGACTCACCGGCATAACCCAATTCAAACTCTTGAATAGTTTTATCCAGCAGTCCACGCTCTTGAAAATAAGTATATCCGATCGCCTGCCCCTCTTGACTTTTATGTAGGGCGCGTTGATAATAATTATTTGCAAAACTCAACATAGCGTACAACGACTCTGCGCGATTCATTTCTTCGACCTCGACAGGTGTTAGTTGCCGTTCTTCAATCGTGATGTTATATTTATTCGCCAGATATCGAAGCGCTTCCACAAACGAAAATTGTTCGTGCTCCATGACGAAACCGACAGAATCTCCCGCTCGACCACAACCAAAGCATTTAAAAATGTTTTTTGCAGGGGATACAGAAAAGGATGGTGTTTTTTCATCATGAAATGGACATAGCCCCTGCATACTCGATCCCGAGCGCTTTAGATTGACAAAGTCGGCAACAACTTCTTCAACTCTGGCAGTTTCCATAATTTCACGAACTGTATCTTTTGGTATCACGACCTTCTCTTTTTAATTAATCATCGGGATTGAGCAGAAATTCAAAATTTTTTCATTTTCGATTTGCAAATTTGCCAATTGTGTTTTACATTTGGACATATAACGCGATATTTATTATCCGTTTCAAAAATTGAATAAAGATTTAGGGTGTTCTCATAGTGTGTTCGGCCTCGTCAGCTCCTTGTTGACGAGGTTTTTTAATTTATAGTATTTCAATATGAATTGCCTAGCACCAAATACCATTCTCCTACAATCTTATTAAGTCTCCTGTAACTTGTTTGGACCTTTTGCTGAGTATCAATAGTACGAATCGGCAACATGTCCGAAAGTCTTCAAAGTGAACATGGTAGAGTCAGCAGATACGATGAAATTTGACGGTTTAAATATTGAATGTATAATTTGAATATGTGTAAACAACTTACAGTCAAATGAGTAATGAAATGACCTTTTAAAAATTTATACGACGGCTAACAGATAATTTTTATATTTGTCATCCCATGAACATCCAAATTTGGAGATAAAAACAGCCAATATGGGATGGTTCAAAAGACTTAAAGACGGAATACAGACGGCCACTAAATTCAAGAAGGAGACTCCTGATGGATTGTGGTATAAGTGTGTGAGATGCAACGAGCTCAGTACGCGTAAGGAGCTAGCAGAAAACCACTACAAGTGCACGCATTGTGACTACCACACGCGCATAGACTCGTATACCTATTTCGAATTGTTATTTGACGGTGATGTTGAACTGCTTTTTGAAGACCTACAATCAAAAGATTTTCTTGATTTCACTGACCTTAAGTCATATGAGGATAGACTCGTGAAGGCGCGCAATAAGAACGATACGACCGATGCCATCACAGTGGCTAAAGGGAATGTCAACAAACAAGAATTGGTCATCGCAGCCATGAATTTCGGATTTATCGGAGGATCGATGGGCTCTGTCGTAGGTGAGCGGATCGCACGTGCCATAGATCATTGCCTGGATAACCGTATCCCGCTGCTGATTATTTCAAAATCAGGTGGAGCTCGGATGATGGAAAGTGCATTTTCGCTGATGCAAATGGCCAAGACTTCAGCCAAATTGAGCCAACTGGCAGCAGCTGGTATACCATTTTTATCGATGATGACGGATCCGACGACAGGTGGAGTAACTGCATCTTATGCTATGCTCGGTGATATCAACTTTGCTGAACCAGAGGCATTAATAGGTTTTGCAGGTCCCAGAGTGATTAAAGAGACGATTATGAAAGATCTTCCAGAAGGTTTTCAAACATCAGAATTCTTGCTCGAACACGGATTTTTAGATTTTATCGTGGATAGAAAGGATCTGAAAGATAAACTGAGTACAATATTGGAAATTCTCTCGCCGGCGATGGCGGAAGAGGCCGTTTAAGGTTCGGATCATTGCGGTCTTCGGTTTGGCGATATGGGTTGTCTCTAAGAGGCCGGAAGTATATATGGTCCTTTTCATTGCGCGTTATGCTCTGCTATTTTTTTGTAAATTGTAATTTTTACTATCTATTTTCATAAGTAGTTTCCCATCCATCGAGTTTACAATCAAATCTAAAACCAATTTCCCACATCTTCTTTTCCCATTCATTTATATTATCTATTTCTAGTCTGATTGGATTACTCATTCCATGCAACTCCCAAATACTATTTATCTTGTTAAACTCGATTATTTTTTGTTCTGGTTCATTTATCTTCAAGAAATCAGATAATGCTTCAATTTTGGATTTTTCATTTGTTATGTAGTAAAATGAAAATATCATCTCGTCTTTATTGATTGTTGAATCCTCTTTTATTCTATTCAGGACATCTAAGTTAGCGTCTAAGTTTAATTCATTTTCAAATTCTGCTGCAGTAAAGAACCTTCCAGTATTAATCATTGTGCAACTTACTATTAATAGAATTACAATCATAATTATAAGCATGTTCTTCATAAGAAATCATTTTGTCAGCGCGATCATTTTTCAATGGAACAAAACGTATAGATCGAAACTCCATCTATTCCTCAATAAATATATGCATGCCTATTTCTAAAGGATCAAATGCTTCAACTAATTTTGTGATGAAGGCAGGACCTTGTTTTGCGTAAATGGGTATGAAATTATCTTTTCTTTCTTGCAAGGAGCGATCTGGAAATAACTCATTCCATACTTTTTCGATACGGCCCATGGCCACATCATGTTGATTTTTTATCGATTTTTTAATTTTGGATTCCAGCTTATTTATAAAATTATCATGTTGCGTTTGAAATCCTTTAACCATTTTTGTCAAGCCTTCATCCTGCTTTTTTATTTCTTCTGTTAAATCATTAAAAGTTGAATTGAAGGCTTCTGAAATGGCATTGAGTGACCAATCTGCATCTGCTTGAGATTTCAAATAAAATTCTTGTGCCTTATGTAAATCGGTAAAAATTTCATCAGTCGAAAGGTTAAGTTTTTGCATCAACCCTGACACATAGTTATTGATATACAATGCACTGTCTCGACGCACGAGCATCGGAAACGGAATATCCAGATATTTAAAAATTCCATTTATTTCCATCCAATAAGCGACTTCCGCACCGCCTCCTACATATGCGATGGAAGGTAGAACGTATTGCTGATAAAGCGGTCGCAAAACAACATTGGGTGAAATTTTGGTTATGACGTCGGTATCGATACCATTGTCGCCGAGCTTCGTTACGACAAATTCATCTGTTCGCAATTCTCCATCAACCAACTCGATGCGCTCACGTATTCCTTTATTCAGATAAAATAAATTAATATCGCGAGAATAAATTTGTGCAGAAAAACCAAGAGTTTCTAACTCTGACTGATTGTCATGGGTCAGTTTTTTTGAATACTGCTCATTTATTTCCTTTTCAAAAATAAAGGATGCCGACTTCTTCAATTCTGGGTCATCGAGATCGGCAACGATAAGGCCATGGTCACCAAAAAGTCCATGAACGAATTTAGTCGTGCCTTGAGTCAGCGTAAAGTTAGGTTGATATGATTTACGTAAAAGACTTATGATGCCTTCTGCATAACTTTCAGTACCCAACATTTCTTCTAATTGGTCGATTAAATCTTGTACACCTTCAAGTGTCATGGCGCCAACCGCTCCAGTTTGCGTTGTTTCCCAGCTCAATGTTTTACCAAATATTCGAAAGTGATTTATTTCTTCGAAGTCGTGATCTTCATTCCCCAACACATACATCGGCACTACCTTCACATCGGGGTGTTGATTTTCAATCTTTCTAGCCAGGGCAATAGCTGAAGCTATTTTATAAATAAAATACAGCGGTCCGGTAAACAAACATGGTTGATGGGCGGTAACAACAGCCACTGAATTCTCTTGCGCCAACAAGTCTAGGCCAGTAGGAGATTCAATTTCATTAGAATCATATTGCAAGCGTAATCTGTTTATCAAAAGCTTTCTTGCTTCCGATGAAAATGATGCTTGTTTAGCGGCTATAGCTGAGGAGAAGGAATCGACTTCTGGTGCATGATCAATAAAATTTTTGAATTGGCCGGGGTTTTTCATGTACGCTTGATCACGTTCAGAAAAGTAAGTCAAGCTATGATTGGCCTCTCGGCTATGTTTGATCGAGTCCATAGTTGGTTTTCGTTATGTAATATGATGACGCCTCAACCGGTTATCTCACATTCGATATGTATGACATAACCATGCTTATTCGTCCTTCATGGATATACTAGCGAGGCGCTTCGGTATAACATGATGTGCACAAAGATGTTGAGTGAAGTGCAACTGTGACTTTCCGAAGTGGACTCAATGTTACTTCAAATGTCGATCGAACCAGCCCAGCACCTTTTTATTGCGAATTTCCCGATGTGTGTTTAGTCCATGATCGCCGCCTCCTACTATTTCAAATTCAAAATCTTTATTTAATTCCGTCAATTTATTGATCATTAGTTGAGCATTTATTAGTCGAACCTTGTCATCATCGTCGCCATGTAAGATTAACACAGGCTCATTTATTTCATCAGCCCATAATATGGGCGATCTATAATCATATGCTTCCTTGTGAGTTACAGTATCTCCTACAAGGGGCTTCAGCACTTTAAAGTACATCTCCGGTCGAAATTGAAAATCTATTCTAGGATCTACAGGGGCTCCAACAACAACTACAGCAGAAATATCATTCGTCAATCTGGAGATCTGATATGCATTAAGTCCTCCTCGCGAAATTCCATAAACTCCGATTTTTTGATCCTTAGTACATGATAAATCATGAGCGATTTCAATTAACTTTAAAATATCATTCAAGTCTTCACCACCAAACTGATCTTGACCTTCGCTAAATAGGTTTCCTCTGAGTTGAGTGGATAGAACCACGTAGCCATTTGATGCTAGGTATTGTTGATAGAGAAAGTTTCGGTGTGTTCCATAATCTCGATTTCCACCTCGATTATAAATTGTGACTGGCCATGTACCCTCGGCTTTCGGTTTATTTATATATCCTGTGATCTCATAACCATCCGAGTTGTATCGAATTTTAAAAGTTTCGATCGTCAGGTCAAATTTCGTATTTGTCTCTATTAAATATTGATAGTGAACGAGATCTGAAAGACGTTCAGACCTATTTTCTTGAGCTGTACAGGCAGAATTAGCAAAAATAAAGCAGCACACAATCAACCTGAATAAACTAGCCATGAATTAGTATTTATTATTAAAATATACTAGCGTTGCCCATTTGATAAAATCAATCGGATACCAATTTGCCAAAACCGTTCTCCATCTAAATCATCTAGCTGAAAGTATTCTTGCGCAGCCTGAAAATCGCTAGCTTGAAAAGGAATATTGACAAACGGCTGAATGACCAAATTAGATATGTTATCCTCATCAATAGCGGGTAAAAAACTCAAATAGAACGTAGCAAATACTCCACTGAGTTCGAGAAACTTATCGTCAATATTCATGGGGCCATCATCTTCCTTGAGGCGAAAATTCGCGCGTTGATAACCTACGCCTCCACCAATACCGAAAAAATCTTTTTCCCATTCTAGCCCGCCTAGATAGGATGACAAGCTGGAACGAACTTGCCCTTTGGAAAGAGTCGTTTCACCAGGACGCGTACCTTCATACTTATTGCTATTTAGCTGGTAATTGACTTCAATCCAAGGTGAAATTTCGTCGATTTGATGTTTGATTCTCATATGAACGCCGTGCAGAAAATGAAATTCGTTCAACCCGTCGGTCAGCCAAGGATTCGAAGTATTGAAATCACTGCTGATAGCATCCATTCCATCCAATGTAAAGTACGACGGCGTATACCCAACATCGATCAACAACTGTGCGCTGGATATTTTGTAGATCGCCAAGAATAAGAAGAGTAGAAGGCCTCTCATAAGCCGCCAAATTACATATTTTTGCTTGTTGCTAAGCATTAAATCTTGCATACGGTGATATAATGAAGACAGAGCAAATGGATCAAACAAGCTATTTATTTACATCAGACCGATTAGGATTCAGAAAATGGCTAGAGCGCGACATATCTACCATGTATGAAATCAATAGCGATCCAATGGTGATGCGGTTTTTTGCATCATGCCCAACACACAATCAGACAAGTGATTTTGTCCACCGCATGATGCTTCATCAGCAAAACAAAGGGTTTTGTTATTTTGCGGTTGAAACACTAGCAGATCGGAACTTTATAGGTTTCATTGGATTGATGTCACAAGATTATGATGCGTTTTTCACGCCATGCGTGGATATTGGATGGCGTTTAAAACGAAGTGAATGGAATAAAGGCTATGCCACTGAAGGAGCGACGCGATGTTTGCAATACGCATTTCAAGAGCTCCGATTAAATCAGGTATTTGCAGTGGCGACACATAACAATGCTCCGTCGATTCGTGTGATGAAAAAGCTCAATATGCAACAGAGTGGTTCATTTGACCATCCGGCATTGGAGTCAAATTCTTCTCTGAATCCGTGCGAAGTTTATCGGATAGATCGAGCGGCATTCAATTTAAACAGGTAAAAAAATATGGCAAAAAAGATAA
>Ga0115029_1001780_pt1 | contig 14128 bp, 16 predicted proteins | sample SidtaG_3_FD_87297 | JGI IMG/M metagenome (GOLD analysis project Ga0115029, IMG submission 87297) | Marine algal microbial communities from Sidmouth, United Kingdom - Sidmouth_Asex1 metaG | ecosystem: Host-associated > Algae > Red algae > Unclassified | place: Sidmouth, United Kingdom | collected...
AAGGTTAAGCAAAAGCGGCTATCTTTGCAGCCGTTTAACCGAAATGGCGCGGTAGCTCAGCCGGTTAGAGCGCAGGATTCATAATCCTGAGGTCGGGTGTTCGAGTCACCCTCGCGCTACTTTTTAAAAGCCTTGTAAGTCAACGACTTGCGAGGCTTTTTTCATTTTTGAAGGCGCGTTTTTTCGCTTGAAAATCGAAATGTTACAACATTTGTGGATAACATGTGACAACTTTCCTATATCGTACGCAAGATACGGAACCTTAGGGAGTTAGGTTTTGCGAGCTTGTCAAGAGGGTGAGGGGAAGCGTTTTGAGAGTTTCAAAACTGAAGGTTGTTAGTGAGCGTATCGATGAGGGGTACTCTATCTTCATTCTTCATTGTATCGTTTCCAAAGCTCATCATTGAGGTACTCGTAGATATTTGCGGTAAGCAGACTTAAAGGAGTATTATCAGAAGGAATTGATCGCTTGGGAGAAGTGCAAGCAAGTCGGAGATCATCTTTGGCAAGATCAAGAAGTTCAACCGTGTAGACAGGAATCCAACGATCTATTACATCATTAATCAGGTCTCAGATTGCTCCATCAGCTAACACGTTTTCACGGATCGATTCCTGGAACTCTTCAATCGCTCATCAGCGGATTTCATAGAGGTTCATGATTTTGGTGATAAAGGAAAGTAAAGCGAATAGGCTTCGCGATACGTCACTAACATTTCTTCGAGTAGTCGCGACTACTTGTTCTGTAAGGTAAGGGTTTTAGTTGAAAGCAGGGCGCTGTTCTATGCTATTTGGAAGCACTAATTCTCCTTGAATTTTCGTATCTTACGGGAGCGACGGAGTAAGGAATGCTTTACTCCTTTCTCTTCATAAAAATGGATCATAACTACGGTTACGACTATCAAAAAAGACCAGCTCGTAGAAGATTCGGTCTCTCGTTTGGTGAGGTTGTCTTACTTGTAATTGCTGCGCTTCACTTACGGCTCTTCTTCCGTCAAGATGTACCAAAGAGCTACACGATGCCAGAAATTGAGTCTTCAGTGAATACAAAAATTTCGAGCCAGCCACCACGCCAACTCGAACTGTAATCTTTAACAACTGAACTTTTATATCCTAACAGAATCGTGGCCCGTTGCAAGGGCCGAAAGTGCTTTTCTTTCCTGCTCCGTCGTTTTATCTGAATCATAATCTTAAACATAATCCTGAGCATAACTTAGATTATAGAACATCTGTTTGTTTATCAACGACTTATGACCTACTTCTAAATTCAACTAATCTCTATAATAGAGATTCCTTTCGCGGGACGAGACGTTCTGCCAACCGGCTAAAAAATTTCCGCTGATCTGATCCAGCGGCTTGAAGAGAAAGTATTCAAGAAGATGGTCGAAGAGGGGGATGGTCTGAAGTTTATCAATAGTCTTAAGCATAATAGATTTATGCTGGAACACCCATAATGTTCTGTAGCCAGTAGAGAAGCCTAGCTTCTTGTTGAGGCTGCCTCTTAGCAGTGCCTTGGCGTTGTCGATGCACTTCTCTACTCCCTTACCGGTATCTTTCCCGTTCTCTAATTCCAGGACGTAGTACTCTTGCTGCTTGGGTGTTTGTAAAGAGAAAATCAGATCGGCTTTTATGGTTTTAGAATCGGTGCAATGGAAGGCCGTTTTGGACTTGAGGTTTCTAGCTACCCTGTTGTTCCCCGTGGTATCGAAGTAGCGATCACAGAAGAGAAGTTCTAGCCCTTCCGCTTGGCAAGCGAGGTCAAGTTCAATCTGAATGGTGATTGTTCCAGTGCGGTGCTTTTGGTCCTGTGTGTCGGTCAGGATCGCTCCTTTAGGGTAGTTGATTGAAGCTTCAGGAATCCCGTAGAGATCAACCAGTATCGTCTTCGCTCTCTTGGTTAGGTAGTGCTTTACGGGAGTTCCAAAAGCATGGGGAATCTTCCTAACGTAAGGTCTTTTCATTCCTCTTAGTCCTTTGAGCAAGACTGAAAGATTGGAGGTGTGATTTGCAATTCCGAGCCTTATCATTTGCTCGAACGTCAAAAATTTATAGCGGCTGAGTGCTTTCAATATCTTGACTTCTTTGGGCTTAAATCGGTTAATCATTTTCACCTAAGTATAAATCGAATGGAGGTTTCGGCGGACCTTTCCGGTCGTCGTTAGATTGCTTATGCTGTTGTCTTCGTTGAGTGTGATCGTCTTGCCCTGTTACCTTGTAGTAGCGGTCTAACTGTAAGCGGTCAATTTCATCCTCCTGCTCTTTTGTTATTCCGTACGCCTTCGGATTCTTGATGAGAAAATCTGGAGATTTGAAAACGGTTTGTTGCTCGTTGCGAACCTTCAGGACGAACTCGTAATCCCTTAATTTGAGGTCTTTCTCCACCTTCAGAACTTCCCTCACATCTTCTTCTATATCGCCACCAACAATTTTGACGGCTGTATTTTTCTTAACGTCCTTAACCTGGTCTCCGAACTGTCCGATAAACTGGGTGGCTAAGACAGTATGAAGCCCAAATCCACGAAGCTGGCTAAGGATGTACTCGAAGCTACCGGACACGAGGGCGTGTGCTTCATCGACGAAACAGAAGATCGGAATACCAGTATTTTTCTTGCGCTTACGGACGTAAGACTTTATGGAGGCTACCAGAAATTTTCCGAATGTGACCTGTGCCATTTCACCAAAACCGGAGAGGTCAAAGAGAACAATTTTTCCACTATTCAAAGATCGTTCTAAATCAAAAGTGCTCTCTCCTCCCAGCACTCTTTTTAGCGTGGGATTCGTAAGTAATCTGGATAACCTACTGTAGAGGCCGTCCCTGGTTTTGTTTCCTGGTTTGAAAAAGTAATCGTCGAAGATAGGGTCGAATTCGTTGGCCTCTTCCTGTAGTGGTGAGTTAGGAGAAAGCAGCTCTAACAATGTATTGAGCGTCGAGCCTCCTCTTCCGAGAATGAAGTACAATGCCTTCTCCAGGATAGTGACCATATTTTCCGTCGGCTTCCCGCCCTCACGGGTAAGGATTTCCTCGAAGGCGGCAATGAACTGTTCTGCTGCGTGTTGGACGTTTTGTTCGGAGTTGTCCTTCAGATCGAAGGGATTAAAAGCGGGTGTATAGCCTTCCGCTAAGTATGGATCGATATAGATTAGCCTTTCCCTCTGTTCGTACGATAGAGAGTTTTTCTTGATCGACAACGCAAGGTCACCGTGAGGATCGATCATGACCATAGAGAACTTATACCTTTTTTGCATCCGATAAAACATAGCGCGAAGGAGTTCAGACTTCCCACTCCCCGAAGGGGCTACTACTAACGTGTGTTGTTTGATCTTTCTGAGGGGCAGTGCGGCCGATAGCTTTCCTAATTGCCCAAGGAAAAGTCGAGCACCGTCTTACCACCCTCTTCCAGGTAGAGTTCCAAGTAGTCATCTTCGTTGGCTTGGTAGCGAAATAAATAAGTGTAGCGTTGCTTCTTGGTGTTGATTCCACCTTTCCGTTTTCTTACTTGGTTGAAAATTGGATAGTGGGGATATTCTTGTTCTTCGATGTGATCGTTGAAAAGGTCAAGGAATTCTAAATAGGTGAAGCCACGATGGTAGTTAAGGAATTTTGCGTTTTCGCTTGGAGCACCGTTTACCTCTATATCTAATTTCAAGACAGTATCAACCCTGGAAGACCAATGTTCCATAAGGGAGATAATGATTTTGGGATCTGGCAAGGTGACAGTTCCTAAAGAGATGGTTTCCTTACTCTCTTCCAGCTCTACTATGGCCCGTTTGATCTCTTCTGGGGAGAGGATGTTTTTGAAAAATTCCATTATCGATGCACTCTACGGATGAATGAGTTCTCTTGCCGTAACATTCCCAGCCGCTGCTCGCTGTAAGCAAACTTCCCCTGGTTCATATTGATCTGGTGCTGTAAACCCGCCACCTGCTCTCCTCTGCTCAATCTTTCTTGTAGGAGCTGGTTCTGGTGGGCGATGTCTTGTCTTAGCATTTGACCTTTGGTGTACTCTGCATTTTGGCGGGTTTGGAAATCTTGGCGGGCCGCTTCAATGCCCATTTTTTCATATCCAAGTGACCGGATGTTCATATCTAGTTCATGGGCTTGATGATCTAGTATCATCTTTGCCCGTCCTACGGAATTTGCGAAGTCACCACGTTGTACAGCAATCTCTTTTAGCTCCAATCCAATTTGACTACTCTGGCTTTGCATTTCAATGCGATTTCTTTCATACAGTGTTCGCGCCCGCTCGAACATGGCGTATGATTCAGTTTTGGTCTGTTGCCCTTCCATACGTACTTTTTCAACCTGAAGCGATACGCTTTTAAGCTGTTTGTGGTATCCTTCCAACTTGTTGATGATGGTTCCTTGCTGTTTATCAATACGTAGAATTTCTTGCCCAAAGGACAATTTGGTATTAGCCATGTCTTCCTTGTATTTGGCCCGAAGCATAGTGATCATTTCCCGGCAGGCTGACAGTTGCTCAGACATGTGAATTTGAAGCGCGGTAACTTTTTCGTCGACGTATGATTTTAAGTCGGTAACGGTTTGCATAACCTGAAGTAAGGCAGTTTTGAATTCCAACTCTTGCTTAAGGAGCTGTTCACCTAACTGTGCGAGTCCAGTTCTAATGTCGCGTACCTCTTCGCGTACTTCGTGAGTTAGGTCAAGAATTTGGCGGTCCTGATTCAGGAAGCGGCGTTCTATTTCGTTTTCGTTCCGTTCTCGCTCAAGCTCCTCCCTTTGCTTTCTGGCTTTCTCTTCTTCCCGCTGTTTTTCATATTCATCGGAGCGTGCGTATTTTTCATGGAGCGTCGTTCGGTCATCACCGTAGATTGCACTGAGTACGTCTTTCTTTGTTTGATGGGTTGCGTTTTGCGCGGCTTCTTGTGCCATTCGGCGAGAAGTTTGCATCATCCGTTGTTCGGATTGGGCACGTTCTTCGTGAAGTAATTCTACTTCTCGCTTTACAGATTCGAGGTCTTTCAAAGTCAAATTTTCTTCGTCAGTTGCTTGAGATAGAGATAGCACTTCCTCTTTTCCGGTAGGTAAGGCTATTGGTTCTTCTCGTTTATTGAGATTAAAGGTTCTCTCGAACGAGGCAGTTAGGTTGCCAGTTCTCCTATCATAAATGCTAAGCCTGTAAACTAGAAAGCCCAAGCCCCCTACGGCACCCACAATTACTACGGTGTACATCAGCGTATGCAGTACTTGAATGATTACCGCTCCGCCGAAGACTACAAGAGCAAGCATTCCGCAACCGGCAGCGGCCAAGTTTTCCGATTCTTTATTTTGGGAAGACATGAGATGGTGTTTTAAGAGTACTATTATTTTGCCCGAACTATGAGGTAATCACCCCAAACCCAGCCTTTAATACCTGAATTAGTCACTACGTAGCACCAGCGACTACCAGTCTTTCCGATGTTGTCACGGCGGCTGCAATACTCACAATACACGGAACCTCCTTTCTCAACTTGGGTGAGGGTTTGACTGTCCATAAAGGGACTGCTTCGAACGTTCAGAGGGGTTTGCTTTGTGGTAACCGTAGCGTAGGATTGAACATCATTACAGCCGTCTTCTGCATACTCACATAGGGAGTCGTAAACTGCCATAACTTCAACGTTACTCTTAAAGGTTGGTAGCGTAACATGCTCTACTACAAGGAAACCAAGTGACGCGGACATTACGACGACTCCAAGCAGTCCCACAATCGGCTTTACCCGCCGCCGCCGACTTATCAGAAAGAGCACAAATCCAAAAGCAAGCCCCGCAAAAGGAATCCCATCAGAAGTCATTGATCGCTGCCACTGACTTGTGTTCCAGGCTTGTAGTTCATTGTTGTAGAATGCCATTTCACGGGCGTACACAGCATCTGCCGAATCACGAGCTACGACTAAATATGATTCGATGCACTCTTTCCTGTTCTCCGGGGCTGGATGCGACGAACGAAGCCTTTGCCAGAAAGAACGATTGGGATTATGGAAAGAGGAGAAGGTGTCGAAGAGTTCTGCACCTAACATTGGATCATATCCAGCCGCTGCACATAGGTACATTCCAGTTAAGTCCGCCTCGATTTCATCTTCCTGACCTAATCCTTTGTTGATGAATTCTTCTAATACGGCGGCGACCTTTGCTCTATTCTCGGTTTCAATACCTAAAAATGCTAAGCGTTCTGTCCACTTCTGTTTTGCTCGAAAAGCTTCGATGACATGTGCATTCGTATGATGGCCAATCTCATGGCCTAAGACCATTGCAACTTCATCCCAGTTCTCCGTAGCATTAAAAAGGCCGGAGCTAAAATAGATGTTGTTGCCAACGAAGGTAAATGCGTTGATATAGCCTCCGACCATACGATGACGAACCAAGTACACTTGCATGTTTTGGTATTCTTCGGACAGAAAGGGTCGCATCTTTTCTAAAATTCCACTAAGCTGCTCCTGTTCTTTTCCAGGAATGTGCTCAAACATCATTTCAACACGCTCCTGAATCGAACCCGACGTTTCCCATATTTCTTCCTGGTCAACATCGTACTTTGCGAGCCTGGCATCCCGGAAATTATCGAGGTATGCTAATCCCTGTTCTATGTATCCTTCATGACACCCCTCCCCTTCGACTTCAGGAACGACTGTCTGATGTTGGAAAACGTATCCTTTATGCTCTGGCGGAGCTGGTTTGCTGCGTTCTTCACAAGAGGAAACCAAGAACAACAGAGAAGCTATTAATAAGTAGAGGTTTTTCATGGTAGTGGATTTAAAGCCGAGGCAAACGGGATCGAATATTCAACCCCGCCGCCTCGGTGCGTCCAAGTGTTAAGGATGACTTATTTTTTAGAGAAGGTGATTTCTACATCATCGGCGATGACATAGCCCAAGCAGCCGAAACTGACCGGTTTGTTGTCGAAAACTCCGATGGAAGCGATGCCCAGATTCTTGTACTGGACGTAATGTTTCCCGAGCTTATGGACACCTATAGCGCAAGCGGTAGGATGCTCTTGACAAAAGCGGTCGCTAATGGCTTGTTGGTGAGAAGTCAGGGTAGGATTCGCTAAGAACATGAGGATTAGGAAAGCGACGATGTAGAAAGCAGGTGAGCGGAATAGCTTATTCATGGCTAAGTGGTGTTGGTCCCGCCCCCGAAGGAGCGGGCGGATGAAAGGGTTATTTTAGATAGGTGATTGGCTTGTAATTGAGGGCTTTGCGCTGTATATCGCCATCGTGTACGGTGATACGGCCAATGATGCCCGTGCTGACTTTTACGGAGTCGATATACGCCCATGAGATGACCCAGCCGTCTACATATCGGACGTTTTTGAGGATGAATTCCTCATGTTCATCGGCGCGGCTAGGTTCGCGGAGAGCTAGGTGTTTCGTAATAATCTCTCGGTGGCTGCTCTCGCCAGGGCGGGTGATGAAAAGAGCTATAACGAAGAGGAATATGAGGGTGTATAATGAGGTTTTTGCCTTCATGATGGGTGAGATTAAGGGTGGGATTAGACATGCGGATACCCGTTGCTGCCCTAGCCCACTTGATTCTTGGGGCTAGGGGCAGCAGGATGGCGGTTTTCAGCTAGCGAAGGGCTTACGTTTGCCGTCGATTGTAAAGCAGAGATACCGGATAAGCTTGAGGAGTATGATCAATGCGAGTGGGAGGAGGAAGTATGTAGACATGACGAAGTTATTTTGGTTACTCATTATGAGTTGACCAAGAGGAGGATTTGTATCGTATGGTGGTAATCGTAAGATCAGACCTCCACGGTTTTCCCAAGGCAGTAGGGTATTCCTGGGATTTTTCATTTTGGAGGGAGAGCTTTTCGGTGCCAACCACTCTCCCCCCTCCATGAAAATGACCTCCACGGTCAACTTTCTCATTGTTGATGGCTGTGGAGGTCTAGGAGTTGTTCACGGTTTGGATGGTAGTTGGCTGTTCCATCAGAAGGAGTTGGCTGCCTTCAAAAGCAAATATAGTGCAAATAAATACTATGGTGCAACTTTTTGAACAAGATTTTGGATTTTTTATTTCACGAAACGCATTTCGTTCGTTTTGACTATCTTTGCAAGACAAACATTGTTCCTATGAAAAGCTTGATTGTTTCATTATCCATCACTTTACTTCTACTGTTTGTCAGTTGTGCTCCAGATAAGGAGTCAACAGATAATCATCGTACACCAGAGATTTCATGGAAACTAGCTTCTAGTTTTCCTAATTCCTTCGATGCAGTTTATGGTCAGGCGGAAAGTTTTAGTAAAAGAGTTAGTGAACTAACAAATGGAAACTTCACTATCAGAACTTATCAAGGAGGTGAGTTAATTGGGCCATTGGATGTTTTTGACGCAGTACAAAGTGGTGCTATTGAAATGGGACAATCGGCGGGATTTTATTACACCGGAAAAGACGAAACTCTTGTGTTTGATTCAGGTATTCCTTTTGGGCTAACTCCTAGACAGCAAAATGCTTGGCTATACTATGGAGGCGGACTGGATTTATTGCAGAAAGCATACAAAAAGCATAAGATATTATACCTCCCTGGTGGAAATACAGGTCATCAAATGGGAGGGTGGTTTAATAAAGATGTAGCAAATCTATCAAGTCTAAGCGGACTTAGAATTAGAATTCCTGGTTACGGAGGTGAAATATTCAACCGTTTAGGAGCAACTGTTCAGATGATTCCAGGGGGTGAGATATATACCTCATTGGAGCGAGGTGCCATAGATGCTACTGAATGGTTAGGCCCTTATGATGATTTAAAAGCAGGCTTAAATGAAATTGCTAAGAAGTATTACTATCCGAATTGGTGGGAGATCGGAACTACAGTCGCTCTCTATATAAACGTCGACAAATGGAACGAATTACCAGATAGTTATAAGAGTGCTATCGAAGTTGCAGCCTCTGAAGCTAATTTGATGATGCTATCTCATTTTGATCATAACAATAGCGAGGCTCTCCAATTGCTTACGGGTAAACATACTGATATATCTGAATTTCCTGAAGACTTCATAAAAGCAGCTCGAAGTGAGACGATGACTCTTTTATCCGAAAAAGCGATTCAAAATGAAGAATTTAGGGTAATCTATGAATCATGGAAAGCTTATCAAATTAAGCAACAAGAATGGTTTAAACTTTCATACAAATAGAGAATTATGAGTTCAAAGACAAACTCGGGATATCCGACTCAGATTGAGAACATTTATCAGGTTTTAAAGGATGGTATAGCCCGAAAGAGAGCAGAAAGAGGAATTAGTCAATCAGAATTATCTGAGGAACTAGGTATGACATCAAGTTATATAGGTAGAATTGAACGTGGGGATCAAGAATTTACTTACGAATCCTTCTATAGAATTGCGAACTTCTTTGGAAAGTCTACTAGAGAGTTCTTTGATGACTTAGTGCTATCGAAACCTAAAGTGGTAGTTGCAAAATATAAGTCAGTTTCTGGATCGTCGCGACCTCGTCAAATTAATCGTTATGGATTTAGCGAATCTAGAGATTCTTTGACTTTTCATTCTCTTTTAGATCCTATTCATGAAGAGCAAAAAGTAATAAGTGATTTCCAAATGAGTATTGTCTCATTTGAAGCAGATGAAGATGGATCAATCTTACACTACCATCCAGGTAGCGAAATAGCCTTCATATTAGAAGGAGAAGTGAACTTTAGATATTTATCTCTACTAGAGAAGAAAAGTGAGTGGAAAGACCTTCAATTATATGAAGACAAGCTAAACTTCGTGTCATTTGACTCATCAATCCCTCATAAGTACCAGTCTAATGTACCATCCAGAGTATTGACAATCCTGGATGACCCTAGAGGTGAGGCGGGGCTTTACAAATACGATCTGGAAGAAAATACTAAGAAAGTAGAACAAATATACATATACGATTCTCAAAAATCAAAGGACGCCTGCATTGCGAATAGCTTTGGTTTTAGATTAAGACACCATCGCCTAAATCTTGGCCTTTCTGTCCAAGAATTAGCAAATAGGACTAGTCTTTCATCCTCTTTCTTATCTCGACTTGAACGCAATGAGACCGCTCCACCTATAAAATCCGTATTAAACATAGCTACTTTTGGTTTAGATATATCACCTAGAGAGTTATTTAGCAACGAACCTTTAGAAAGACTAAAGATTGAATTAAAAAGCTTAATAACGCATATTCAGCAATCTTATGAGTCAAACATTCCTGAGATAAAAAGTAAGTTGATTGTTGAGACAAGAAAAGGACTTGTTATTAAGTCTATTTATTTCGACAAATATACAAGAACAGAATTTTTATCTGAAGAAAATGATGTTAATTACTTTGTCTTTAGTGGCACCTTGAATTTTCATGAAGGCACGTCAGGCTTGGCAGGAAAGACTCTTTCAGAAAAGAATCCGTCGTCTTCAGAAATCCCACTAGGAAAGTGGGACAACATTTATGTTACTAAAGGTTATTGTTATGCACTAGAAGCAAAGAGCGACACACTAATTATCAAAGTATCCAAAGATGAATAAAACGGATAGCTACACTCAAATTGCTCTTAACATACTACTTATATCTTGTGTTTTAATTGGATTGTTTAATGCAGCAGCAAGAAATATAGATAGATATATGGGCGTACAGATTAGCAGTAATTTTTTTTTGGACGCGCAATGGCAGGTTTTCAGTACTATGTTCCTAATTGGGATAGCCTTCCAAGCTAAAAATGGAAAGCACATACAAATTGATAAAATAGTAATTCTTAAAAAAGAATTATTAGACAAAATTTTGGAGAAAATATTTTACTATGCCTTGCTAGTTCCATTTTTCATAGCTATAATTTACTCGTCTTTTAATTTTGCGTCTCGCTCAATTATGTTGTCAGAGTCGTCGTACCAGCCAAACGGAATATCTCCAGTCTATATAAAGAGTTTAATTCCAATAGCCTTTTTATTAACCCTAATTGGAGTAATCCTTTCGAGGAAAAAACCTAAGAAATGATAGGATCTATCATGTTCGTCCTTGCGATATATCTAATATTGAGAGGCTACCCAGTTGCATATTCCTTAGGAGGCACTGCGATAGTTTTCTTTATAATAGGTGTTATTGGTGGACTTCTATCTCCATCAATGGTAGAACTAATTCCCACGAGAATATTTGACTTGATGTCCAATAGTATACTATTGGCTATACCCTATTTTCTATTTATGGGTAAAATTCTGGAAAAAACACATATTGCCGAAAAGATGCTTATTAGTGTAAGCAATATATTCAGTAGGGTACAAGGAGGCCTTGGTATAGCAGTGGTTGTCGTTGGTGGAATTTTCGCAGCATCGACTAGTGTTGTTGCTGCCTCAGTTGTTACAATGGGTGCTATAAGTTTACCCGCAATGTTGTCAAAAGGATATAACAAAGAGTATGCAGTAGGAGTTATTGCAGCGTCAGGTACACTTGGACAAATAATCCCACCAAGCATAGTGCTTATTTTTTTAGCCGACCAAGTCGGTATCCCAGTAGGAGACCTTTTTGGAGGTGCTATAGTCCCAGGGTTTATTTTATGCCTTCTGTATGTACTGTACACTATTTCGTTCGGTTTGTTTAGTAAGTCAGGGCTTCCAAAACCATCAGAAAAATTGAAAGTAGTCTCTTTAGTAGATACTTTCAAATACATAGTGCCACTTCTAATTTTAGGAGTTTCTGTTTTAGGTAGCATCTTTTGGGGTATTGCTACTCCAACTGAAGCCGGAGCTATAGGTTGTACGATGGCATTGATAATCTCAAAGATTTTTGGAAATCCATCAATCAAGATGATTGGAAATGCTGCTAAAGAATCTATAGAGTCAACATCATCAATAATGTTGATTCTTATATCTTCTGCTGTGTTTGCACTAGTATTCAAGTATTTGGAAGGAGACCTCTTCATAAGAAGTTTTTTGAGTTCCATCCCAGGAGGAGATTTAGGATTTGTATTGACTGTAAGTCTTATGTTCTTTGTTCTAGGGTTCTTTTTAGACTTTTTTGAAATAACTTTTATTCTAATTCCAATTGTCTTACCTATCGCCCATCAGTTAGGTATTGATTTAGTTTGGTTGTCAGTATTACTAAGTCTAAATATTCAAGCTTCGTTTTTGACACCTCCTTTCGGATTTTCATTATTTTTCCTCAAAAGCGTGGTGCCAAAAGAAATAGGAATCAAAACTTTATATACCGGAGTAATTCCATTTGTAATCATTCAAATAATTACAATAGTACTTGTATATAATTTTCCGAAATTAGTCAATTGGGCTTATTAATTCATATCGATCCAATCATGAACATATTATTCTTAGACAACATTAACCTTGATAGTGAAGAGTGGATTACTCTTAATAAAAGTAGTGATATTAACATATTGCCATTTCGATATTCAGAATCTATTGATCCTGAATATTATTCAGTTGTCGATTTAATTGTGTCAAGATACTCTAATCTCAGTGCAAAAATGTTAAGTAAGTTTAAGAACTTAAAGTTTGTTGTACTTGCATCAGTGACATATCGATGGGTAGATTTACAATACTGTAGGCAAAATGCAATAACTGTTTGTAACTGTCCTACATACAATACATCATCAACTGCTAATTTTGCAATATCCCAAGCATTATCATTATTGTCATATACTCAAATATTTTATTCCATAAGGAATTCTGGCAACGGAATATGGCATATGGGAGGAACTCAGCGTTCAGATATTTCGGGAAAGGTTGCCGTAGTTATTGGCAAGGGTAATATTGGCTCTAAAATTGAAGCGAGATTGAATGTATTTGAGGTGCAAACTTTTTCGTTCAATTCTAAATCGAGCATAAAAGAAATTGAACACTCACTTAGTTTCGCTGACATAGTTTTTATTGCCGTACCGTTAACTAAAAATACTAAGAATTACTTCAGTAGTGAGCGTTTGTCATTACTTAAGAAAGGCTGTATATTAGTAAGCATATCTCCAGGAGAAGTAATTGATGAAGAATCTCTTTATAATTGTCTTAAAGACAAAAAAATAGGTGGCGCTGTATTAGATAGCTTCCAAGGAGAACCATTTGATGAGCCTTCAAATATGTTTTTGGAGTTCTCCAAGCTTAAAAACGTCTTTACCACTCAACACGTAGCGTGGAATACGGATTATAGTGAAAAAATGCTTCAAATAGAATTGTCGAAAACCGTTGAAAGTTGCTTGTCGGGACTCCCGATTAACGTAGTACGCGAGGTTTCTGAGGAATAAATTTTGTTTGCCTTTAAACTTGTTTTGAATAAAGTAAAACCTTTCAAAGCCTCTTTTTCATTATGCAATACAACACCCCCAAAGCCCTCTCAACCCATTTTCAAACCTCTTTGAAAACCATTTACAACTACCTAAAAAAAGGAAAGTCCCAAATCCGCATAAAGAAAGCCGATTGAAAGACCTTTGTACATTTTGAAGACTTCAATTCATTTTACACAGCCTTCAATCAACCCTTCAATCCATCTACAATTGAAACGGAAATAGTCCATCAATGAAAGGATATTGAACCACTTGAAAAGAAAGTGAAGGAACTACAAAGTGATTTACAAGAGAAAGAAAATGTTGTAACCGACCTTACAAAGTACAATTCAAACCTAGAAAGCCAAGTCACAAAATACAGTCTCCTCTTATCTGAGGAGAAAAATGAACGTAAGGAAGCAATTACAAAATTTCAAAACCTTCTTCAAAGTACTGGTGAAGAGCGTAACCAGCGAACTAGGAGGTACTACACTCTTGCCGTTATTACAATCATCTTCGGACTTGTGATTCTGGTATGAACTATTCTCTTTTTTCAATTTGACCTGAATATCAAGATCAGTTGATAAGATCACCGCTCAAGACCCTCAAAAAACCTTATTTCATTGCGGCCAAAATTTCAACCCGGAGCGTAGAATTTCATTAGTGGGTATTTATCGCTCCTTCCTCTTTTTGAGCCGATGCTGCTTTGAAATCCCCGAAAGAATGCCGTTTTTCAGTAAGGTGCTCAGATGCTACAAACCTGGTGTAGATGTTCTGAATCATTGGGTGGGTGGATATTCCGGTCCCACTGACCCCCTAATTCCGGAAAGTACTGACCCCCCTATTCCGGTCCACTGACCCCCCAGATGTGGAAAACGTTCCGGCTCACTGACCCCCTCGGTGATCTTGGAGAC
>Ga0115029_1001783_pt1 | contig 14115 bp, 17 predicted proteins | sample SidtaG_3_FD_87297 | JGI IMG/M metagenome (GOLD analysis project Ga0115029, IMG submission 87297) | Marine algal microbial communities from Sidmouth, United Kingdom - Sidmouth_Asex1 metaG | ecosystem: Host-associated > Algae > Red algae > Unclassified | place: Sidmouth, United Kingdom | collected...
AAGACTCTTGGGGTGTCTATCCGCCACCACTCAGCATGCGTGGTTCACGCTGACCTGACAGCTGGTTTTCATAGGTGCCTGTATGGGGCGGTGACAGACGTTTTGGATCGCCACGCACAAACTATGGATGCAGGGGCGCACCTGGGCAGTGCAATCTGCTTTTCAAACCACCCGAAGACGTTTGGACTGCTGAAGTGCCGCCCCGCAGCATGCGCGGTGGACGATGCGCTGACATGCCGTATCGTCGGCGGTCCTGCCCAGGCCATTTTTCTGGTTACTTCTTGGCGATTTTCTTGTGACACACACACACCAGAAGGCACCAGGAAGTCACCAACGGGGGCCACTGTGAAACTGAGACGGTGGCACCAAGAAGTCGCCAAACGACCGGATGCACATCCGGCGTGGTCGGATAACAGCCCTAGTTATCGACAAAATTATAGAGTTAACAAAATACCGCACTGTATTTATGTTCATTATCAAATTATGTTTTACTCTGTATGTACTTAAGAACTTATCGACATTTATGATAAGTCATCTATGTATGACGCACTTGCAGGAAGTGCGTGAAGGGCTCAGACAAGCGGAACCGACGAGCGCCAGACACGTCTCAGACAACAGCCGGACGCGGACAAACCTCGTGACAGGGAACTGGGTACCAGTGCAAGAGAGATCGCATCGTAAGGACAAGTGTAAACAGGACGAGCAGACAGAGGCCGGGTCTCGTGAAATGTCATGCGACGGAGCACAATGTAACGGGGGAATCGAGAGAGGCCCGCGGAGACGCAATGCAACTCACTGGGGGGGGCAATGAAACCGGCCAGGAACGCGGGCATACATGGAAGCAGTGAGGGGACCAACAGTGAGAAGACCTCCTCGGGGCACGGGGGCAACAGTCCAGCGCCAGAGGCCAGTACCACACAATCTGCAGCGGGGTCGTGACCGGGGCGATGATGCACGAACGGAAGAGACACGACCTCGGTCAGCACCTGGCGTTGCGAAGCGCCTCCACAGAGAGCCCGGTGTTGTCCCGCTGCAGGACAGAGGCATGGCGCCGAGCACCCATGAGAGGACCCGTAGACTCGCCGCCTGTACCGCCGACTGCGCAATATGGGCGTCCATACAACACCGCGGAGTGGACATGAGACCCAGCACAGGAACGACGGAATGGGAATGAAAAGAAAATCACACACACAAAGGGAGGGAGAAGGTACGCATGACATACAACGGGACGCGTGAGCAAGAGGCCGGGTCGAGCGATAACGGATGTTATAGGCACACTCCACGCCAGGATAGCTCTCTCGGCTACAGGACCCCCCCACCCTTGCACCCCCGAAAACCATTATTGCCAGCGCCGCCCCTTCCGCACCCCACTGGCTCTGTTCAGCTCCTACTCATTGCTGCTCGCGCCGGAACTTGCCGAGGCGCGCCGCAGCCCCAACAGGCTCACCCCTCCATTCAAGGATTGCGAAGGCTCCGTGAGCCATCGCGGCGGATCCCCCCTGCCCCTCTCCCTCCTGCCAGCGTTCCCGCAATCTGCCTGCTCGATAACATACACTCAGGCATCCACCACCCTTTCCGCCAGGTGCCGCCTGCCCCGCCACAGGACGTCTCCTCCGCCACCTGGCTCGGCGCATGACTGCATGCCGACAAGGTCGTCTGCAGCTCCGGGCCCCGTCGGGCTCGGAAAGGCGCGCTGACGTCCTACCGGCGCTACCGCCGCGCATCGGCCCCGCCACAGGTCCGCTAACCGCCACGCCCTGAGCCCCATCTTAGCGCTCGCCACCGGCAGCCCCGTCACCGCCAGCCGCGTTTCTTCAGGTCGAACGACGGGCACGGCTCCGCGGTCGCCGGCCCCCGATGGCGACCTCACCCGTTGCTTCATCCGAGCTGTCGCCGCTCTCGTCGCCACAGGAGGGAGGGCCCACGCGCGGGCGCTTCGCACGCGCAGAGCGGAGCGAGCCACCAGGGACTGCATCGTCATTGAGCAGGTGCTGTCGCCGGCGCTGGGCTCTCTCGTCAGCGGACGTTGAGTCCTTCCCGTCAACCATGGCCGCCTCGTCGTCTGACTCTTCCTCGACGGCAGCGTCGTTCACCAGCTCCAAGACGGCACGGACCCGTTCGAGCCGGGCCTGCTCTTTTGCTGACGTACCTTGCGGGGCGGCCACGTCGAGGTTCTCCCGTTCTGCGAGCACCTCGCCGTCCTCGCCGACATCCAAGCGGAAGTACTTAGCCCAAATGGTGGGCCTGCTGGTCCTTCTGCACCTGCCTCGCGCCGAACGCCAAGCTCAGCAGCTCCATCAGGATCTGCACGTGTTGGAGCGCGATGGAAAAGGGGAAAGACGATGGGACTTGGCAATCGACAGTGGCCGGCCAAGACAGGCAGGAAAGCAACGCAAGCAGTAAGGTCAAGACACGGGCGTCAGAATGCGTAAAAAAGTAAGCCACGGAATGTCAAGCGGAAAGGAGTAGCCGAATCCCAAGTCACAGAGAAGGATGATGGTCCAATCGCACCTTGGCCGAGACCCACGCCACCTGGGCTCTCCAGGCAGGTAAGACGTTCCCATCGCCTTCGTCAGCAGAGGTAGCATTGTCGTTGTCTGCATCTGTCTCGTCTTCGGCGTCTCGGCGCTTGCTGACGATACTTTTGAAGACGCGAAAGGCCTCGATGAACCCCTTGCGGCCGCGCACAGTCATGAGGTAGCGCCGGCCATTGAGCCACCACTCCGCCTTTGCCGCGTTAGAAGTAAGTGGCTGCGGCGGCTGGGCGTCTTCCTCGTTTCCTCCGCTGTTCACCACGGTATCGAAGGTCGCTCCCGCCATCCATGCCCTCGTCGTCGCCCGTCCGATGGCGTGGTGGAGGTTGGACCGCGCGCGGTAACAAATGCCGCGGACGAGATCGTTGTTGCGGACGCGTGCATCTGGCGGGGGCTCAGCAGATGCGTTCGCCTCGCCGTTGGTGCCGTTTGCAGACGCCCGCGTCGGAGACGGCGAAGTGGTGCCATCGTTTCCTTCAGGTGGTGGCTGCGCCGTGGTAGGAGTAAGTGCCGGCGTGGACGTGTTGTTCTTCCGCCTGCCCGTCTTGCTCGGTAGGCGCTGGGCAAGCACCCATGTCGCTTGGGACGGCGAGCACTCAAACGTCCGCTGCACCGCCTTGCGGAAAAGGATGGACACGTCGCCCTCGCCGTGGTACACGTCATCGGCAAAGGCCGGGCGGTGCATGTAGTGTCGCACGCGGTCCCGCACATTGTGCCGCACAGCCGCCCGAAGAGCCAGCTTGTCCTCCGACGTCGCCGCGGCGGCCCATTCCGGAGGAGCAACGACACCAGTGCCGCGTGTGGCGGCACGCCGATGGCTGCCGCCTTCAACTGAGTCCCCTAAAGTACCGTTGCTTGCGGCGTCTGTTGAAGGACGCGCATCGACCCCAATCCCGGTGCCGACAAACTGTCGCGCGTCAGGGGGCCTTCCGCGTCCGTCGTCGTCTTGAAGTTGGTCGACAGACGCAGTGGAACCTGCAGAGCGCCGCGGAAGGGACAAGCCGTCCTCGCGTGCTTCCAAGGCGGCCCCTGCTGCGGTTGGCGGCGGCACCGCCGACCGCGCTCGAGGCCCTCTTCGGACAGGTACGCGCGCGCTCTTTGGCCTTTCCGGGCGTGCTCCGGAAAGGGCATCGCCGTCTGGGATGTGCGATTGTTCACCCGGGTCCGTCATGCTGCCTCCTCGCGCAGTCCGCCCACGCGCCGCACCGCCGACACAAGCAGCCGGATCGAGGCCTGCAGCAGCAGGCGCACCGGCAGCAGCAGCAGCAGCAGACGAGGGCCGACCGGCGTCGCGATCCTCCTCAGACGTGGTCCTGTTGTCCCAGTCTGCGGCGCGAGGAACCCGGTCCCGGGCGCGCGATGTCGCTCTACCGCCGGCACGAGCAGCGCCTCGCGTCTCCAAAGAGCTCCTGCGATCGTCGTTGCGCGTGTTCACGGCACCGTCGGCAGGACCAACGCGGTTGCGCTCGTACGTGATCCAGCGCTTGGAGCCCGCCCGCCGTGGAGGAACGGCACTTGGTCGCACTGCAGGAGACCCGGCCACAGCGGATGCAGCGCGCGTTGAGCGTCTAGAAGGCAGCGCCGCAGTGGCTGATGCAGCTGCCGATGAACGTGTAGCGCGCTGTGCAGCTGCAGCCGCAGCGACGTTGGGGCCAGATGACGGCAGTGTACCCGGGTGGGCATCCTCATCCAAGCCGCCCACCGCGATCGTATCCGTTTCCGCCTGCCGGCGCGTCATCGCAGCGCCCGTAGCAGTCCACAGCGTAAAACGTGGGCGGAATGCGGGGGAAGCCGCGGGTACAGCATGCGCGGTGGCTGCGCAGCGCGTCGGCGGCGTCGGGCTTGACACGGTGCCGAGCCTCTTAGAGTGGACGCCTGAAGATGGCGCGAGGGAGCGGTGGAGGCGGTGCCGTCATCGCTTCCGCCTGTCTGGTCGTAGTCGCCGAAGAGGCCCGAATTGGTTTCACCGGACAGCTCCTCGGCCTCTCGTGACGTGTGGCCAACTGCTCCGTATGTACATGGATCGCGAGACACCTACAACCAAGGGGGCGGATGCAAGGTGCCGGCGTCTCTCCAACGTCACAGGCAGAGCCATTCACCCCACTAGAGCCCCGGCCAGAGGGGCGCACAGTGGACCGTACCCCTAACCTCAATACCAGGTTCCCGGCACGCAACATTGGTCGCCGTAAGAACCACGAAAAGCTCACTGCACTCGCACCCGTGACGAAAGGAGCGCCTGGACCGGCAGCAAGGGCGTGCGCATCTCTGGAGCCGAGGTGCGGCGCAGTGAAGGATTCCAGGGCCTGGTGTGGCAGCAGTCGAGCGCTCGTTTGCGCTACCGGCCAAGCTGCGCAGTCGATTGAGGTTGGCGCCGGGAACGACGGCAAGTCCGTTGGAACTGTCTACAGCGGGCTTCCCGCGGCCACAGACGTCCGTTGGGAAGCCGGCGTGCCGCCAGTGTCTGCCACACTGGTACTCGCGAGGCACTCCTGGTGTAGCCAGTTGTGTCGCCACCCAGGGTGAGGATCTGGTCGCCCCTGGCCAGAGCTCCCCGGAGCAACTGCTGTGGCTGTTGCGGACTGTCTCGGAGCTCGATCCAAAAGGGCCACCAGAGAAGGAGAAAAGGAAGACGCAGCAGTAGGAGGTGGCGCCCGGCAGCTGTCAGGGCTGATTGTCGGTGTCGCAAGGTCCTCACAGACGTGCCCAGTCCAATATGACACTGTGCACGCGTCATCGGGTGGCAGCTCGAGGACCCCTTAAACGACTGGCGGCAGCTCCAGTGCCCCTCATTCTTGCAGCCCAGCGCGTATGAGATGCGGAGGGGTCCTCTTCAGTGCGACTTTCGGCCTCCAGTATGAAGGTGTCCGTACAGGGTGCTCTCAGCTCGATGTCGCTTGATACGCTCAGCTGATCATCTAGCGTCGCCAAAGGGCCGCCCGAGAGCTCTCCTTTGACGTACTTCGAGACTTAGCACGCCCAATCATCTTTCAGAGCTGAGAGGAGCCGTCCGGGGAGTCGATCACTGTAGTCCTCTAGTCCCATTGTAGGCCGCTCCGACAGCTCTTGGGTCGACAAGTGCTGAACACAGGATGGGGGCGGCTTATCGCACGTTGGGAGCAGGAGCGCACGAGGGAGATCACGCACTGTATCCTCTGCAGGCTCTAGCGTCCCAGTACTGCGACAGGCCCTGTGAAAATCCCATGGACGGCGGTGACGGTGGCGACCTCCTCTTCGCACGGCAGGTATCCTTGTGACCTCAGCACGCGGGGTCGCTGACGTGGGGCTCCGGTTGAAGGAAGACCTGTGCATCCTGTCTTTCGCTCCTACACCCTCTCTGACGACGTGTGTTGAGCACGTGAAGCGGTGCATCCCGCTTCTCCCTCCCACCCCCGTGCATCTGGGACCCTCAGGCCGTGGCGTTTGTCGCGCAGTGCATCCTGCTCGCGTCGGAGGGGGGCTGGGACGACGACACACTGCCAGAGGTGCGGAGCGATGCCAGGGAGGGCTCCTGCACAAGGGCTCGGTGAGGTGCCAATAGGGGCGTGGGACCACGGTGGAGCTAACCCGTCGTGGAGCGCATCCAGTAGTGGGTGCTGTGTGTCGTGTCTCGCTCGGGCCCGGGGAGCGGAGAACGGCGTGCGTCCTTTGCGTGGGGGAGCACGGGGGCGCGACTGCGAGCGCGTGGGGAGGGTGAGGGGCACCCAATAGAGTACATAGGTGACGTCTAGCACCTCTTTGTGCCCACACACAACGATACCCCGCCTCACAGTCTCCGCTCCCTCTGACCCACCCTCCACAACTTCCTCTGCCTCCTCGTCTCCTTCACTCACGCCCTACTGTAGCATGGGCCGCACGAAGTCCCCTGCCCGCCGTAGCGCCTCCCCCGACCCCGCCCACACTCGCGGCGGCAAGAGCATCGTCGGCCTGAAGGGCATGAAGGGCCAGGCGCGGAACGCCCTGCGCACGAACGGCTTCGCGAGTGGTGTCCGGGCGGCGCTGGTGCTGTCCGACGCCCGCGCAGCCGCCCAGAGAGGCGGGGCAGCGTCGAGCGCCGGCGGCGCGGCGGCGGAGCACGGGGCTGCCGAGAGTGTGGCAGCCGCTCAGCGCTCCCTCCACCAGGCGCAGGCGCCGCGCCTCTACGCCGGCGGGGTGAAGAAGCCGCAACGCTACCGTCCCGGGACGGTGGCGTTGCGTGAGATTCGCAAGTTTCAGAACTCCACCGAGATGCTCATCCCTATGCGGCCCTTCCAACGTGTTGTCAAGGAGATCGCTTTGGGCTACAAGACCGACCTGCGCTTCCAGTCGACGGCGATTGTGGCTCTGCAGGAGGCGGCAGAGGAGTACCTCGTCGGCGTGATGGCCGATGCCATGATGTGTGCGCTGCACGGTGGGCGCAAGACTCTGATGATGAAGGACATTGCGTTGGCGCGCCGCATCCGCGGCCCTGACCGCGTCTGACACAATTGTTGGCAAGGTAGTCGATGTTGCGCTGTTTCTTCGTTTGCCGTCTCGCGTCATGCATCTGCGCGTGCGTACACCTTTTAACAGAGCCGCGTTCTGTGTGTTTATCACTTTGCGTAGCCAGGGAGTCACAATAAGATACCTTTACACACTGCCTCACCCATCACACATCTTAATTCTCACGACATCTGGTTGGCGGACACGCCGACTTGGCAATGGCCGCTGGTGCGGTGTCACCGCGGTGCTTCTCAAGTGGCAGGTCCGCGACAGCTCGACCACGGCAACCGCCACCAGCTGCGGGCCGTGGGGGCGGTGGGCGCGAGAGAAGCAACTCTATCCACTCCAGCGGGCGACATCGTCTTCCTCTGTGTCATGGCCGAGGGAAACAGCCATGACGGTGGCAGCGACTCCGCTGCTCAGGGGCGTCCGCCCCACCGCGGAGGATGCTGACCTTCGGGGCGCCCAGTTAACGAAAAGGTACGCTAAAGGAGAACGGCTTCCGCTCCGTCGCGTGACAGTGCAGCCGCTGCAGACGCCTACCGTTGTGCGCCGTGAGGGCGGTCGGCGCAAAAGGAGGCAACTCCTCCCGCTCCGGCCGGCCACGTCGTCCTCCGCTGTATCACGACAAAAGGGCGCAGCCATGACGAGAGCGGCGACTCCGACGAAGAGGGGCGTATTCCCCAGCGTCACCGATGCCGACAGGTCGAGAACCCGACGACCGGCAAGAGAGTCTGTCCATGGAAACAGGCCACCAGCTCCGCAAGATGCTCCTGGAAAACCTGCTCCGACAGCCCAAGGCCGTGTGGACGAAGCGGGACTGCCTCGCACGGGTGCAGGCCAGCACTTGCATCCCGCGGTGTAGCTACACGCGCACCCAAATCCAAAAACTGCTGGGTCTACAAAGGGATCACTCCCGAAATCGTATCTCTTACCCAATGGGCGAGAGATCCTGAGTCCTCTGCAGAGGGGACAAACTTGTTGCTGGTCGCTCGCCGATCCACAACCTCCGCTCCGCGCAAACAGCACCAATGGAGGACCGACGCTGACGTGCGTCAGGCCATCGGTGAAGGACGCAGTTACTGCGCATCGGGCAGCGGTTCTCGAACAACGGCACTTGCTGCTTGACGGCGACCGCCCGACATTTTCCATCTACTCTCTGTGAGCCTCACACGAGTGCGCTGTCGGAATCCCCACCCCCCCTAGCACGCTTACCGCAACTCCCGCACCACCGTCGCTGGCTGTGGCGCGACTCCCCGTCTCCGACTGTGTCGTCGCCTTGTCTGTGCCCTCATACCGCCGCTATTCGGTTCCCTACTACCGACGCCCCCCTTCGATTCCGACGGCAGTGCGCTGCCCTGTCAACACCGGACAACCTCCGAGCTCCCCCATCGTCCTCTCGGGCACCATCTGCAGCGAGGCTCTAGTCCCTGCGTTGGTGCCGTACCTCCGGTCTCTTGACGGCGGCGGGACCACAACGGCCACCTGGTGGCTGCTTCCTTCTCCCACGGCAGTGCCTTCCTCCAGTCCTCTCCATGGCACCGCGCCACCGGTGTCCGCACAAGAATTGTAGCAGGTCATTCCGGTGGAAGGCCGGCCTCGGTCGCCATGTTCAAGTGCAGCACCCAGATCTGATGGGCGTCGCGCAGGCTCTGCTTGCCGGTGCGGACGACTCGCAGACCGCCAATGTCTGCGGCAGCACGGCAGCCCATGGCAGAGAGATCTCCTCCGGCGCTGGCGTTGCGGTGGCAGCACCAAGTGCTGCCGCAGATGCACACAAGGATGCCAACGAGGGTGCAATGAGCGACGTCGAGGCCGACGGCCACAGCGCCGACCTTCGGCGCACCAACTCCTGGACGGGTTCAGATGGAGACGTTCTCAGGACCAGCAGCAGCAGGTCGTCGAGCAGCTCCAGCGTCGCATCGTCCAGCAGCACAAGCACCTCGACCGACGTTGATCCTACAAGTAGCACCTCGGACGACTACTCATCGGCCGATGAAGTTCCACCCGCTGCTGTCGGCGCCGGGGACGGGCGGCCAGACTTAAGCAACCTGTTCGTCGAATCATTGCGGGACCAGACGCCGGTTGCGATGCTCGGGCAAATGGAGTACGGCTCGACGATAAGTGGGCGCGTGCTGCGGTGGTTCCATGAGATGAGGGATGCGGACAGGTCCGCGCCCGTGTTTTCCGGTGACGGGGACATTGCCGACACGGCCCGCTTCGACACACCGGCACTGAAGCGCGTATTCTCCGAGGTTTGCACAGCCAACGGCGCAGGGATGAGCCGCAACGAGGCCAGCAACCTCTACGTCATCCTGCGCGCGGTGGAGACGGCGGCTGGTCCGGATGGAGAAGTCGGCGGCCGCTTCCCCAGCAAGACAGCTTTCTGGAAGGCCATCCGCAACGAGAAGAGGCGGACGCTGGAAGCCTTGGGCTGGCGGACGGTGCCACTCGTGATCTCCGGAAAGACGTACCATCTTCTCTACCGTGATGCGCTTGACGTGGCTCAGGAGCTTGTGCGGCAAGTGCGGGTCGACCACCTGCAATGGGACGCCACTGTGCCGGACGACGCAGACAGCAATGAGGACCATGTCTGGACGGGTCCTTTCGACAGCGCCGCCTTCTTCGAGAACGACAAAGACGTCAGGGAGAAGATGGCGGCTGGCACCAAGGTCCTCGGTCTCTATGCATACTCTGACAGCACCATCCTGACGAGCAGCGGTGGTATGTTTATTGCTCTTGAGTCACATGAAGGGGAAGCCTGCATCACTCCTGTCCGTACCCTGGCGAGCTTTGCTCCACTGCGGGGGCGTGGTACCGCATTGCTGAGCTCTACCAGTTACTGACTCTTGGATGCCACTGACCAATTTCACCCCGATTGCCTGCCTCAGCCGTCTCCGCTTACCCTGTCCGACTGTGTGTCATGAACATCAAGACCAAGCGCATGCACTGGGTAACAGTTGGGTACATCCCAATGGTGCTGCACAAGTACGAGGGCGGTGCCAAGGAGAAGACGTCAGCCTCGAAGGCGGAGTTGCTGCAGCGGTCGTTGTATCTCATCTTTGGCCGTTGCATGGAGGCGTCTCACACGGGCTGCCTCATCACCCTCCAGGATGGTACGACAAAGACTGTGTCACCTCGCCTACTTCTCTACTCTTGCGACTACCCCGAGGAGCGTAACCTGCTGTCCCTCAAACAACACGGCAGCAAGCACGACTGCACGCTGTGCCTCGCCGACTCCCAGTCATTTTCCGGGAGGCCAGGCCTCAACCAGCGCAAGAGGGACGTCATCGAGACGGTGACGGCTCAACTGAAGGGCGCGTGTTTGCGTAAGGAGCACGGCGGGTGCGCCGAGGTGAAGGCCATTGAGAAGGCAATGGGTATACACTGCCGGGTCCCCAGTTTGGCGGGGTGGGCAGGGCTGGGATCGGGGTGCAAGCACCTCTACCAGGTCACCGGTTTTGACCGGCTTCACGTAAGTGCAATGGTGTTGCCCCGTTGCTTGCCATTGTGGTCTCTCTGTTTGATAGCTGACATACGTCCGTGCGCTCCTGAGTAGCATCCAACACGCGTCAACTAACACCCTGTATAACTGCCCACTGCTTTGTGTTATCTATTCGCGGTCGGTTCCCACCTATCGGCAACAGGTGGTCGATGTGGGTCTCTGCCGTCGCCTCTCGAATGAGGTCCACATGTACGCGGAGCTGGTGGACGACGAGTTTGGGCTCGCTGAGGGAGCCTCGGCCGCGTCGCTGCGCAGCGCTAACAGGCGCTTTATGCACGCATGCCGAACTAACCCGGTGCCCCACATCACTCCAGGGTACGCATTGCAACGGTCTTCAAACGCGCTTGCGAGCAATGGGGGGACGACCTGAGCGGGGGGGGGAGCCGGCGACACACCTGGTGTGGGAGACGTTGAAGATTTTTGTCCGCCTGCTGTTTCTGGATACTGATTCTTGCTCATGGACATGTGCCGAGCGCTCTCATTGTGACCACGCCTGCTCTCCGTCACTTCCTTTTGTCCTCCTCTCGCTGTGTGCAGCTACTTCGTGTCGCCTTCAGAGAAGCAGGCCACATTGCGCGGTGCCGAGCACCGGCGCGCGCTCCACTTTCTTCCTTTTGCTGTGGCTGCCATTCTGGGCGCCGCCGGAAGCAAATGGAACCGCTCCGTCCTTACATGGGCCATGTGTGAGCTCGCGGCGCTGCTACGGGACATCTTTGGCCCTGCCTGCCTCGGCGGAGGCGTCAAGGTGAAGCGCGCGCGGGAGCTGACTGCCCGTTTGGCCACCTGGGTGCACAGGGACTTCCAGGGACTCTTCGGCCCGCTTCACACACCCAAGCTACACCGCCTCCTCGCCCATGTGCTCGACGAGCTCCGCATGCGCGGCTCCCTCCTTCTAGGCGACACGGGGATTTACGAGAGCAAGCACAAGGGGGTCAAGAAGGCCTACACACGCACCAACCGGGGCCGCACGGAGCACGCGCTGCAGATGCTCATGGCGGAGCAAGTCGCTGACGTTTTGTCCTGGGAGGCTGCTGACAAGGACGAAGACGATGACGTGGATGTGGCGAACAACGACGACCTCGCGGCGGGAGACGGCGCGAACGTCCCGCCACCCCCCCCGGCTGCTTCCGTAGACGCAGGAGCACAGACGCATCCTGCAGGGTCAGCAACCCCCCGTGGCGCCCGAGTGGGGGCGATACCGGTCGTAGCAGCGGCAGTGGCAGATCATGCGGCCGCTCCTGGTCCTTGTGCCGCACCTGCCGTCGATGCACCATCCATGAGCAGCCCGCCACGACAGCGCCGCCACGGCGTGCCGATGCGTGTTGGTGTCATCGCCGCTGAGCGTTCAATTGAGGGCCTCGCGGAGTGCCTGGAGCTGACAAACAACGACGTGCTCACCGTTCCCGTCGGGACCTACTTGGCGCATGGGACGGCTCTGCGCCGCGGGGGGCAGCGGCGCCAGATCGTCAGGGCGTCTATGGATTACCTCGGCGGCCCGTGGCTCGACTGGGTGGAATACACGTCGGCGGATGGCGGCTACCGCGTGGGCCGCGCACGCGTTGTGATAACAGGGATCGGTAAGCGCCCCGTCCGGCTGCTGGTAGTCGAGCGCGCCCGCAGAGTGCCGGCCGACAACGGGTGCCCCTTTGCGGCGTACAAATGCACGCGCCTTCAATTCGACATGAAGGCATCTGGCGTGACGCCGGCAATTGAGTGCGTGCCTGTCAACCGTGTCAAGCGCGTGCTCTGCGTGGAAGACGACTGGGTGAATTGGGTGTCTTTCTACGGCTTGGAGGTCATGCCGGAGGCAGTGGCGACGACGAGGCATGAGACGGCTCGGGCCCGCTTCTTTGTCAATGCTTTTAGTTATTTGTAGGCGAACCACGCTCTTTACTGTTCAACCGACCGATGCATAGTCCCAGCCGGCGTTGCCCCCGCCTTTTCGGCTGCAGTTACTGCCACCGTCGGCGATGGCACTGTCCGTGGCGCCGTGCGCGCTTCGACCCACAGTACGTGCGCGAAAAAATACCTGTGACCCATGAGAGAAGAACGAACCAGGGTGCGTGGCCAAGGAATAGTCCCGATGGTCTCTGGTACATGAATACCTGATGTAACTTTGTAGAACGCACCGCAGCTTACCTGGCCCAAATAGTCGGGACGACACGACATAGTAACAGTACACGTCGACCGCGGTTTTGTGTGAGGCCAAGAAGACAAATGATGGGCCGCTCGAATCGGGGATCGGAGTGGGCGGTCTTGGTGGATGGTGGATCGGGTGCGCGCAGTCGTGAGTCGATGCCGACGGACGGACGCTTGGAGCAGTGGTGCGACACCAATTTATAGGCCATTGTCGCCGCCGCGCCCCACCCATGACAGGTGACAAGGCGAGGCCCCCCGTGCGCAATCATCCCCAGTCGCGCCCTATCGTGGATCCTACGGCTGGCGTTCCCCCAACGATGCCGACCCTCCACCTCGAGGGGCACCGCGAACTCACAGCGACTGCGTCAGTCGGCTCACGGTGACTGCTCATATGGATCGTCTCGCTGCGCTACCACACACGACAGCGATCGTGGCGGTGCGCTGCATCCCTCTGGGTGCCCGCGGTCTGTGCCCTCTGTGTTTCTTTGAGGCTGCGGTGGCGCGGCGCCTCTGCGCTTCCGCCTCCCCCCCTGGCTGGATGCGTCCCCCCCCGCTTGCTTGCGCGCCCCTGCCACAATCTGCCCCCTGTGTGGACAGGGGCGGCAGCAGGCGGCCCCACGCAACCCTCCAGTCGGGATCCTACGACGGCGCGCCGCCCCACACTGCCCCCCCATGGTCCGCCCCCAGTCTACGGGACCCGCCTCGTCTGTGGAGGCGGCGCACCGCTGTGTGTGCCGGCGGTAAGCGGCGCGCCGCTGCCACACAGGCCATAGTCGGCCGCGGTGCGATGCCCTTCTTTGGGATCGTGCGGCCCCACCGCACGGGCGATGACTGCTGCTCGTTGCTTACCAGCCATTGGTCCTGGGCGCATCCTGCTCGGAGGGCGACGGCGGCGCGCCGCTTCGGGCCGGTTGCAGGTTGGAGACTCGTCAGTACTGCGCTTCGTTCAAGGTGCGGCACGGGCGCTTTTCCAGGTTACGTCTGGTCTTTAAAAGCCTCACGATATCTTGCTTGATTGCCTGGATGTGGTGCTGTGCTTTTGTCTTCGCCGCTCCCTCCCCCTACGCATCCGACACACTGACCTCCTCCCGTCCCCCTCTCTTCCGCCTGCCCTACAACTTGCCCTACTCAGGCGTCATGCATTCTTCTTTCTTCGACACCACTCCATCATCGTCGACGATGTCGACTGCCGAGGCTCACCGGTGGTCGCGAGGGGCGTGCCACGTTGGCGGCAGTCGAGACGGCCTTGGACCGGTGGCCAATCACACGAGCAAGGCCAGAGTCGGCTCGCCTCCGTCGTCAGAGAGTGGGGCGGCGGCCTCGTCTCCTCGCCGCCCGGTGGGCGCAAGCACCCGGCGGCTCCAGTTACCGCCGTCGCCGACCCCGCCGCCGCCACCGCCACCGCCCCCCCGGCAAGGGCCCCCCCCGCCTCCGCAGCCCCGTCGACGTGCTTTCTGCGGACCCGCTCCAGAGCAGGAG
>Ga0115029_1001789_pt1 | contig 14047 bp, 19 predicted proteins | sample SidtaG_3_FD_87297 | JGI IMG/M metagenome (GOLD analysis project Ga0115029, IMG submission 87297) | Marine algal microbial communities from Sidmouth, United Kingdom - Sidmouth_Asex1 metaG | ecosystem: Host-associated > Algae > Red algae > Unclassified | place: Sidmouth, United Kingdom | collected...
CGGTGGGCCTCCCTGCTCCGCCCTTTGGCCCCTCGTGGTTGGGTGTTTCCCTTCCCCCCGGCCCCCCCCTCCCCCCCCCCCCCACCAGCCTCCCTGCCTGCTCGACCACCAGAGCCGCCACCGGTGTCCCCTCCGACGCCGCCACACCCCGCGCCCACGACCCCCCCTATGGCCCCGCATCGCTTTCGTGATGGGAACGAAGAGCTTTGGCAGGCGCCAGCGGTCAACGTGCTGCAGGTATGCGGTGCGTCCCGGTCGGCCACGCTGGAGGCGCCGGACGACGCGGCGGATGCGGCAGCCCATCAAGGTCTTCCCGCCGCTCTGATGGACGCGGCAACGTTGGTTGCGAAGGAGTGGGAAAAGGTGACGCCGAACTCTGTCTTGCATTGCTGGTTAAAGTCTAATTTCCTCCCTTTGGCCATGTCTGCTTCTCTTACTGCGTCTGAGGGTGAGTACCGTCAGATGTTTGCCAGTGTTGAGATCGATTTGGACGAGGTGCGTGCTTGGATGCGGGGTACCTCCCTCGAGAGAGAGGTGATTGGGGGTGAGAGTGAAGGGGATCCACGCGAGGGTATGCGTGCGTGGTTTGGCGCTGAGGACGAAGAAAATGCAATTGTGTACACGGAAGACATGATCATCTGATCATCTGACGACCCTTCCAATGCTGAAGAATAAAATTTGTCCACAAGACAGTTCGCACAGACGAGGGGGCGCGATGGGAAAGGGGGGCGCGAAGAGACGGCAGAGATGGAGAGAAGACAGCGAAAGAACAGAAATGGACATCCAGCGAGAGGTAACCAGTACGGCATGGCCAGGGCATCGCTGGAAAGATAGGTGGGTGCTGACGCCGAAGGCGACGTGCACCCGCAAGGTCAGCTGGCCTTCCTTGGTGAGAAGACATAAGGGAGGGGCGCGAGCAAGAGGAGCAGCAGTTCTCCCTATACACTGCACCGACACCAAGTCCAACTCCAGCAACACGCGCACGTATATTAACCCTCTCCGCCTCACTCACACGTCCGCACCTATGGACCGGTGGGTCAGCTGGGTGCTCATGGCCTCTGTTCAGCACTTGCGAGCCGCCCCGTCGTCCACCAACAAAGAAGGAACAGGTGCTATTCCTTGTCAATCCCCCTCGACAGCGGCACCTAACTGGGGCTCCAGCAGTCTGTGGTAATGCGCACAGAAAACAACCATGATGGGTGAAAGTGTCTGCATGGTCGAAGTTGCATGAGACTGCAGAGGCAGTCAGGATACGGACGGGTGGGCAAATGACAGTGCCAGAAAGCAGCGGGGTATACTCGGAGCACCCATTTGAGAAAAGGAATGCATGCCCGCAAGGGAAGTGGGGACCCGCACGATGCGTGGTCACATGGCGGAAGAGGGAGGTCGGTGGAAATCCAACGCACCGGGATTCCCTCATTCAAACGACGACTGCGACGCACTGGGTCCCCGTGGGGGAGGGGGCAGCACAGGAGACTCACTTTGGTGCAGCTAGGCGTCGTGGTGTGCTCACACTGGAGGTAGCAAGATTAGAGTGGGCGTCTTGCAGCTGTTCCGGGCTGTGTTGCAGACCGGGCGAAGCCGACCGAAGACCAACCAACGCAGGGGATAGATCAATGGGATGCAATTGGATCAGCCTTAGCAGAGCTGTAGTCACTTAAATTCCACGTCTGGAAGCATTGGGTCGCCATTAAACTCCTAAGGTCATCGCTTCTTCGCCGGAAAACTGCGCTCAACCGCGCCGCACTCCTTCGATCAAACCACGATCACGTGCGGAAAATGACACGATTGGGCAGGATCCATGTCCCAGTGTTCTCAGCACGATCAAAAAAAGGGGTCGAAAGGAGTGGAGAAAGACTGTAATCCGCACCGACACAATGCGCGCCGCACACTCCGCGGCGTCGTCCTCAAAGTAGACCATCGTGTTTTGCGCGTTGCGGCCGCACCCCTCCCCCTGCACGAGCGGGTTTGGGCCCTCCACAAGCACGGCCGAGATGGTGCCGACGCGGCGCTCACTCGCCTTGGGCGCGTCCCTAGTGACCTGCCGGTTGATGCACGTGAGGCGGTCCTCCTTGACCGCCTCGGCCAGTTGGTCCTCCCACACCCCCGCGGGTGTGTTGGGGCGCGCCGAGTAGGCCGCCGTGTGCACCGTGTCCAACGTCAGACGCTGCATCAACGCAAGCGTCTTTTCAAACTGTTCCTCCTTCCCGCCCGGGAAGGCCACAATGGGGACGGCGGTTACGAAGGCGTCTGGCATACCCTGTCGGATGAGCCGCACGATCCGCTCGTACCGTTCGAAGGTGTAATCATGGCTGATGCGGCGGAGGACGGTGTTGTCGCCCGCTGGGAAGGGCAGGTGGATGTGGTTGGCAAACGTCGGCAGCGCCGCGACGTTGCGGATGAGGCACTCGGTCTTGTAGCGCGGGTGGGAGATGGTGAAGCGGTAGCGGAGTATGCCGGGCACGTCCAAAATGGCCTCAAAGAGCGCCGTTAAGTTGGTCCGGGGAAGAAAGTTGCGCCCGTACGCGTCAACGTTTTGGCAGAGGAGCACCATCTGCACAATACACTGTGCTGAAAGCGCCTAAATCTCCTCGCGGATGGCGGCAATGGGGCGGGACTACTTCAGGCCGCGCACATTGGGAACAACGCCTGCGTAAGAAAGAAGCCAGCAAGCAACAAGGAGAAGCAACAAGCGGACAGTCAGGCAAGCGCGAAAAGCGCAAGAAGTGGTCAATTCAGCTGCTAGGGAAGCGAAACACAAGAGCAGCTACCCTACCTCCATGGGCTGAGTGAATCCAACAAAAATCCCGAGGCTCGCAGAATTGCTCCACCCCGTACGGACGCGAGCATGGTGTCCCACAGGATCACGGCAAAAACATACAATATGTACAACTATGCAAACACAATGAAAGGGCAGGACATGACAAGCAAAGAAAGAAGAACAAGAGCAGCCAGTGTGTCTTGAGACAATGCACGTCAGAAAACGTCCCGCAATTCCGACATTCCTCGCGCACTCACCACAGTACCACCAACAAGCATCGGTGGGTTCATCCAGTAGGTGAGTTATCCCACCACCGGGCCTCCCCACGCACCGCTCCAAGCACCCGTAAATGACATTGACCCAGGCGGTCGTGCCGCTCCCCCGACGGGGCTTGGTCAGGTCCTCTCTCACATGCACCGGCTCAGTCGCAACCACCTGCACGCCGTTGGTGCGCACGTCTTCGAGCAGCTCGCCCAGCCGGTTGGCGTACTGCGGCCCGAGGATGAGGTCGAATTTGGGGACGCGGCGGAGGAATTTGCTGCCCTCCTGCTGCGCAACGCAGCCGGCCACGACGAGCGTCCTGTCGCTCATCGCCGCTCACCGGCGCGCGGCGTGGCGGCCAAGCGCCGAGTAGACCTTTTGCTCCGCATGGTCCCGAATGCTACACGTGTTCCACACCACCACCGCCGCCTTCTGTACGTCGTCGACGGGCGCGTAGCCGGCCGACTCCAATTCTGCGGCCATCCGCTCGGAGTTCGCCTCATTCATCGCACAGCCGAGGGTGGTGATGTGGTAGCCCAAGGGCGTCGTAGGGGGGATGCCAGCCCCGGCGCCCGTGCCGTTGCGGACGCCCGCCTTGGCGCCGGCCTTGTGGCGGAACGCATCGGCCGCCCGGGGGGGGTGCTTCAGCGTCGGCCTCAGCGCGTAGCGCGCGTCTTCAACAACAAAAACGTGCCAGCCGGAGAAGTTCTCCAAGAGCTGCAGGGTGTTGGGGCGCACGTGGGTGGCTTCCGCCAGAAGTGCCGCCGGCGGTGACCGGAGGAAGGGGGAGGGTGCCGCCCCCGCCCCCACCAACGCCGCCGCCGCCGCCACGTCCAGCAGCCCGCAGGCAGGGTCCGCCGCCACCCCCTTGTGTGGGTCCCACCAGCCGAGGTCCCCTCCCGCCGCCCGCGAAGTTGCGTCCGTGGACAAGGAGGCGGAGAGCTCCGCGAGCAACTTGTCGCCAGATTCAACGAGGCCAAACACCACCCGCGCGAGCGCCTCAGTCTCGACTTGCGCGTGGCGCAGGTGGACGGCGGCGACGGCGTCCGCCACAAAGTCATAAAAGCGCGGAGGGGCAAACGTGTCGGCCTTGCGGGCCGCCGTCGTCGTCGCTGCGCGGGGCATGGGCGTCACAGGAGATGAAGGACCACGTCGGGGGAGTGACATACGCGGGATAGGGGCGACCGCCCGCGCGGCAGCTACGCCGTGGACCGGAGGCGCCCATGTGCCGGGTGGGGTCGGCGCGAACGCGGCCATGGTGGGCACGTCAACCAGGCAACAAAAGGACTGCAGCAGGAACGAGAAGGAATGAGGAATGTGAAGGTCGGGTACCAGCGGCTGGTACGCGGGCCGAACGGGAGCAGTGGCGGCAAGGAACATGAACGACGTCGGGCAATGCTCGGGCACAAAACCGTCCGAGCTCCAAGCGACGGGGACGATGGTGGCGTTGCCGACGTCGAACCTCGTGCAGTATCGGTCCTTGCACGAGATGTCCCACGAAACCGACACGTAGTCCTCCCTTCTCGGATGGTACAGATTCTTTTCTCGTGGATGGGATCCTTGCCACAAAGACCTTCAGTCAGTATCCGCTTACATGACAACCTTGCGCACTTGGTCAACTGTCCAGGTTACTGGATTGTTGCTGACTGCGTCGCCACATCTCCAAGATCTGACCAATGAGATGCCCTTGGGCGACTGGGATTCTGCGATACAGTGCGTTCTCGTTATAAGAGATTCCAGGCACATGCGAGCAATACGCTGGCCTCTCGGGCGGTGACGCGCTCGGCGACGTATCGACACCGGGCACGCCAGGCACCTGCCGGGCCCTGTGACCCTAGCGGCAGCAAAATCCTTCTCAGCCACGTAACTCTAGTCGCTTTTAGCTTCATCACGACCCTTCCAACGCTGTCACGTCCTCAGATACCTGAGGACACGATTGCAGCCTGCCACCCCTCAAACGGAGAGCAAGTCCCTTGATCTAAGTATATGTGTTCCCTGGCATTTGAGAAATGGTGCTTTTCGGTATCTGAGAGCGTGTCAGCGTTCGAAGGGTCGCGATGACGCTAGAACCGAATGAAGTTAAGTGGCTGACAAGGACCGTCCTACACAGGGGTCACAGAGCCCGGACGGCGCCTGCTCCTCTGCCCCCCCCCACCGCCCCGAGTTGCGCCCGGTGACCGCGTGCAGCGACTTCCGGGTTTCGACCAGGGGTTGGTGAGGTTAAATCCTTCGAGGATATATCCGCACAGGATACTCGTATCCATCTGGGATATGGGCTGAGGCTGGAAGCTCGTAATGTACTCAACTCGGAGGGAAAAGAGTAGAGCCGTCCTTGTCGGAGCCCATGTGCCAGAATAGACAGTACTCAGATCGGACTTGGGACACTCCGCTTTATCCGGTAAGAGTATCGGTGAAAACGAGAGCGGCAGTGGCGCCTAGAGATTCATATGCAAGCGTGCAATCGAATCGTCAAACAAGCCACCTGTCCCATTCGTGCTAGCACAGATAGTGCAGTCTCCTGAACTTTGGCCGATCCCGATGAGAAGAACTGTGCTGAACAGATGTACAGCAGTCATGCATCGGGCCGGAAGCGAGTTCTCGGCAAATCAGCAGTTGTGCGGACTGCAGGTTGCTCTTGCTCCCATGGTCCAGAATTGATAAGATTGCAAAACGTATCTCGACTGCTGATGCGACGCTCTGGAATGGGGCCAGCGAGAACTGGTTCCAGCCTCCAGCACACGCGTTTCTGACAGTCCTGCCAAGGGCTCCAGAGGGCGACAGAATCAGGGCAGTCGCCTCTCCGGCCGATCTTTCTTTGTTTCCCATTCCGCTCGCGATGCCAGGAGAGTTGCGATCTTACGGTGCGTGTCCCAAAAATGAGACATCGCGGATTTTCCTTTTTCTCTCGGCCCACTGGCCTTCTGCAGCGGTCCGATGATGAAATTTGACCCACTCGGACCCTCTGCGTTGCCAGAACGGCCCCTGACACTGTAAGCAGAGGCGGCACATCCTCACGTGTCATGAGGGGAAGTATCATTCATTGCAGCTTCGACAGGTGACGATCACGCCACCCAATCAAATGCACGGATACTAGGGAAGACATGTGCTGACAGTTTGTGCACGAAGAAATGGGCACCGCCTTAACAATAAAAACGAGAAAAAGACCGCCATGTAGCCCCCTGTGAAGAAAACTGGAATTGGGACACCTCTCATCGAAGCTCCAGTTAGCACATGAGCTTAGGCGTTGCAAACCTGTAACCCTAAGAACCTGAAAGAGACTGGCTCCAAGATCAGAGTTAGCTGAGAGGTCCACAGAACAGGGCCCACAGGCAGGTACTAAGAAGTTGTCAGGAAAGAACCGTCTCGGGAGAGGCTCTTTCCATGGTGGCCAGTTGAAAATTTTTTCGTACCCCACCCCGCCTGCCACCGTGCAGTGATGTGTCAGTCTTCCAGAAAACGCGCATGTATCATTTTCGGGACACGCACCATATCGAATGTCGCAATCGGAATTTTTCCTAGATAGATGCAAATGTTCCATCCGATGTGACTCGTGATCTCCTCCAGAAATTCTGATCTATTCCGTACTTGAGTTCTCGCTATTGTCATGAGCCCGGTATGCAATCATTATGTATTTCCATGGATTGTATCGGAGTACTGACGAAATTTTCAGATTCCACCAATCCCTGGTTACGACGCGCCCACGATGACCAGCGGGTGATCGTGCCTGCGCGCGGGCTCTTGTTGCGACTGCTCGATGGCGGCTTCTGACGCCATCGAGTGGCACGGTTAGAGGCGGCCCGTCGGGCGGCGATCGGTCGCACCCGCCTCCCCGTGCGCCGCGTCGACCGCCCCGTCCGCCATGCGCAGTTGCGCTGCGCGGCGAAGTGACGGCCCCTCCCGTGGGCTCTGCGCGAAGCCGGAGGGCCGCCGCTGCTGCAGCGTCGGAAGCGGCACCCGTTTCCCCTCCTCACGCGCCCCCCGCTACGGCAACGTGGCCGTACGTGCCCCCGTGCGCGCTCGTGTCTACGGAGCCGGCCGGCTTACCCGGTGTCGATGCGTCGCCGAGCGCGCTACCGCCCTGAAGGCCAGGGTACTGCATGCATGTTCCTGGATTGCATCACGACACTTTGAGAGCACCCAGTCCTGAAGGTCAGGAAAATCATTTAGAAGAGAATATGGGTCGCGAGTTCTCGAATTCTCGAATGCAGTCAGTCAGGGCCAGATTTGTTCATATTGAACCGAATCAGCTGTGTCTTACAACGAGAACGCTGGGGCTGTTATATCGGACATTAGAGATCTTTGGCATGTCAAACGTGGATATCGACGACGTGGGTCGGGGACAAGTTTCACGCCACGTTAAGCCTTGGACTCACATTATCATCCCATATATCGCTGAGGAGGCCCTTCGACCCACGTCAAAAACCGGTACCGACCGAGGTGACCGCAGCCACGTAGCAGTTCATAAATAGCTTACGTGGCTGCTTCCACCAATCGCTGGCATCCGTTGACATTCGATGCGCGGTCTTGCGAGTTGCGAAGGAGAGTCGACCGATCGCTCTTCTCGCCGGCAGTGCATCCGCGATCGCAGGCGTACGCACAAGGCGCCGTTACGGGGGCCGTCGGCAGTCCACCCGAACTCGCAGGCGTTGGAACACAGCGCCGTCACCGGCGCCGTCAGCAGTCTCTACCCCGTCACACTGTAAGCGAATCCGCAAGGAGTGTGGCAGACTGCCGACCCACACTTGATACATGCCCAAGCTCCGACGGGTGGAAGTGGCTTCCTTATAGAACCAGTCGGGCGACCCAAAAATTACCCACATCCGATGCCGACGTCGCAGTTGCCTAAGGTCTCTATTACGGTCAGAAAAAGACTGTTGAAAATGTCTCTATGACCTCACGGCTGTCCATTTCCCATTCGGACAATTATGGACTGTCCGTAACGCTGAAACAGTAGACCCCCTGGAGGTGGTAACGTGACCCTTAAAGCCGCGCGAGATACAACTACGATTCGTCCGCGACACGGCCCTTGCGGGTGTGCAGGGGACGGATGCCCAACACTCGACGCACGCGGCAACGCGATGCACCGTACGCTTCCGCTTCGTCCACTGATAACATCACACACGTCCTACACGACGTTGCACGACACGGCACCTTACTACACGACGATTCATTGGCGGTAACGTTTTTCTACCCTCTCCCTGGCGCCAGTTTCCCTTCTTCCCCTATCCGTTCCACGCCTAGGTATCTTGAGCCCCCCCCCCATAGGCCCGGGGGGTCCGGAAAACCAGGTCATCATCCGCCGCCGGCCTGGCCGTCGGCCTGGCGCTGCCTGACAATTCATTGTGCTGTCGGGGGCTCCCGGGCGCCAGGTGATGGTGTGCACGGCGGTGGGCTGTACTTGAGCGAGAGCCTACCATGCAAGCCGCAATGAGGACCACTTGGTCGATTGCGCGCTTGCAAAGGCTGAGTTTTCAACAATGAACCGTGATCTTGGCCGTGCCCCCGACGGCGACCCGCTGGTGCCAGGAGTATCACTCGACTGGCTGCCTTATACCCAGCTTGCGTTTGCGGAGGCCATGTTGCGCTCCGCTATGCCCTTTGGTGCGTTTGATTCCCCTTTGTGGCGCTCGGTCTTCACGCGGGTTAGCCACGGGCTCGTTGAAGGGCCAGACCCTCGCTAAGCTGTTGGTGGGTGGATGCTGGACAGAGTGGCAGCCAAGTACTTTGCTGTGCTGGTGGCCCACATCGTGGGAGCTACGTCCCACACGCTCTCTATCGATGAATAAACAGATTGGAGGAGCAGGGAGCTGTGAAATTTCATGATTTGGGGCCCTTTGTCTGTCTTTGTTTCCACTTTCTCTCTCGGGGCGAAGGTGGCATCAGCTGAGGCGCTGCTCAAGCGGCTCCCAGCCGAGGTTCATTCCCTAGACACCCTCTTCGCAGATGCTCAGGTGGCGAACCGGCCAGCCGCAGTTGGTGGGGCGCCCGACGAGGCGTGGCTGGGCGAGGCAGTGGTTGCGTACCCACGGCTGATGGAGCTGGCCACGCAACCGGCCTGGGGGCTCGTCACTGACTCGCCCAACGTAATGGTGCGTGTGCGCCGATTGGCTCGTGCTGCGGGCGTCGCCACCGTCCCCATCGGGTGTGCCTACCACGCCATTAATTTGCTTAGCAAAGACTGCGCCAACGTGGATCCATTTGCCGAGTCCCTGCGTGACGTAACCCGCGTGGCTGTGTTCTTCAAGCGATGTGGAAGCGGCCGCGCCGCCTTGTCGGGCGCCCTGGAGGATTTTCATGCCCTCGGGCGAGGGGTCGCCGACCTCGCGACCTTCAGCGAGTCGCGGTGGTGCGGCATCTACCTTACCGTTGAGTAGGTGCGTCGCTGCCTGCCCGCTCTGCAGGCTGTGATAAATACCAATCAGATGGCCGCGTCTTCGTTTGCCGTGCCACCCGCGGTGGAGGCATGCATCCTCGACCCGTCATTTGGGAAAGGCCTGACGGCAGCCAGCCCGTTTTTGGCCCACCTGTTCGATTGCACAAGATTCTTGGAGGCCGACGCGGCGCCCCTATTCTCATTTGTATCAGCGTTCGTGTTCCTTTGGCTCCTATTGGACTGTGTGCGGGTGCCCGGCCTCGCCGTTGCGTCGAGCGACTACCTACGCGACCGCTTTTCAGCTCGCTTCAAGCGGACAGTTGACGCCCATGTGGCGCTGGCGTTCCACTTGGACCCATTTTGGTCACCGATGTGGGCCCGCCCGGACTCAGCGGCGCTGGGTCGCAAGACTATGATACAGTGGCGGGACCAGTCACTGAACGGGATGGCTGGGACGGACGGCGCTCTTCGCACGGAGCTGTCAAGGGAGTCGCAGAGCTTCTTGCCGGCGCCCCAAAATTGGGAAGACAGCAATAATACGGTGCAAGATGGGCATCCTAGAACCGAGACCTGATGCGGCCAATTCGTATTCATCAAACAACATATTGCTGATCCCTCAATTCTGTCCTCATCGTCCCGGAACAGTAGTGGACCGGCTATGAATGAAGATCTCTGATTAGTCGAGCAGTCGAACAGCAGTGCATGTCCGGCTCGATCTGTACAGAATGTGCCGGTACGGCCCCCATTCGAACAATCGACTAATGCGTTTTTCTGCACTTGTCTGCGTATATCCCACAAACTCTCGATATCGCAGCGATTGCTGGCCGGTTGCTCGCTTGACGCGGAAGGGATCGGAAGAAAAACGCAAGAAGAAGAAGAAGCATGGTTCTGCACGGAACAGGCGGTCAGAGAGCCAAACGAATGTCTCAGATTCGTGCTTAGCACCTGTGTGCAGCTACTTCTTACCAATAGATGGCCAGTCCTACAAGAACCGCACGGCCAGGAACCGCTCGTGGTCGATGAGGACAGAATTGGGAGATCAGCAATATTGAAGGAGTCAGGCGTGAAACGTTTGCGTCAGTTCGTGCGTCGCGAAGGGTTCTAGCACTCCTGCTGGCCACTTGTCCGCCTCGCTCGCTATCTGCCACCACAGCGCTTGCTTCAGCTCCTGGGGCTTCTGTGTTGACGCCCCGCTCGCTTCAGCACACCGACCAGACCGCACCATTCGCGCCGAGCCCCCCCCCCCACACCCCCAAGACTCGTGCTGCGCCACGCCAGTGGTATCAGTGCTGTGGCCGGCGCCGTCGCTCTTCGCTGGGCGCCTGTGTCGCGCGTCCCGCCCGCCCTCCGTTGACCAGCGAGCTGCCAACCACTGTGCCGCGCAACCGGCGTCGGTGCCGTTGCTCGTCGCTGGGCGCCAGTGCCGTCTGTTCCCCCCCGCCGGCTCCAGCGACTGTCGTAGGCAGCGATAGATGCAAAAGAGATACTACGTTGTTCATGAAGCCTCACCACACACCCTAACACGGCCTAGAACAGGCACCAGCACACTATCGACTACGAATGGGCGCCGCACTAAAAATAAACATCAAGCACACAACGTGCACGGAGACACAAGCTGCAGGTCCAGCGCAAAGCATCAAACACAGATTCAGGCACAGAGCGAAGCATCACACGAAGCTGCGTGTCCATAGCAAAGCTAAGTACAAAGCTACAGGCACGACACGGAGCAAGAGCAGCACATTAAGGAACAAAGAACTGCGCGGCTACGGGACAGGCAACGGGACAAAGTCAGGCAGCGTCTACTCGGACAGCTCCGTGATATCGAGGAACGAGCGCTTAGGCGACGATCCGCCAACGAGGCGCAGATTTTCGTGCGGCGCGCCGCCCTTGGGTAGGTGCTCATCGAGGAACCGCACCTCGTTCACCCACATGGAGAAGGGCCCGTCCCCGCCGACCGTCACCGAAGGGCGCTCGCCCGCCAGACGCCCGATCATGTTACGCACCTTCATGGCCACGAACGCGTTGTGGCCGCGGGTGATCTCAGATACGAGCGGGTCGCCCGCCACCGCCGGCTCCTTGATGCGGCCGCACGCACCGACCGCCGTGCACAGCTTGGACGCGGCCGAGATGCATTTCATTTTACCAAGCGTCGCGAGCACATAGCAGCGGTAAAGGTACAGTTTCTTGGCAATCTCGACCGTCACCTCCTTGCCGACCGGCATCATCGCCGCGACAAAGGCCGCCCAGATCAGCTCGCCACACCATTCTCAGAGGTGCAAATTCACGCGCAGTAACGGCACCAACTGGCGCATGCGCACGTACACTGACGGGTCCTTGCGAGAGGGCTGGTGCACCGTAGACCGCAGGATGACCTCGGCGCCATTAGGGCCCGACTTAATGGCCGCAGACGTGGCCTTGACGGCCTCGTCCCATTTTGCGTTGCTGCTCGGGTAGAATTCGGCCGTCACGTCCGTCAACGCCCAGCCCTCCTCGAAGTCGTCCCGGAGGAGCTTGCGAATCAGGTCGATAGTCTTTTCCGGCGCGTGGTCCGCGGCCGCGGTGCTGTTGCCCAAAACGATAGAGCGCACCTTGTAAAAGTCGTCCTTAAGCTCCTTCCACAGCTTTTCGCCCATGAGGGCGATGTGCATCAGCGTCTGCTGAATAAGGTTGACGGCGGCGTCCATTTTTTCTACGAGAAGAATCGAGCTCTTCGTCATCTCGTCAAGGCCCGTCTCAACGTCGCTGATGTGCGTCAGAAACAACTCCAGCGTAGTGTTGATGTCCTTTCCCAGCGCCTCGGCACCAGCGGCGGCCGCGGCCGGGGACTTCGGCGCGCCGTCGCCCGCCCCCGCAGCCAAATCGGTCTGCGAGCCCTGCGTCGCACTCGCCGTATGCTTTGCTGGCGAGCAGCCATTTTCCGCCGCGGGTGACAGCGAGCGAGTGAGGGTGCGCTTGCAGGTGGCGCGCAACCTTTCCATCAGCAAGTTGGTCGGCTCGAGCAACGCTGTGGTGGTAGAGGCTGAGCTGGGCCGGGGGGTGTCGGGGGCACCTTCGTCGTCCAAATTGAGCCTCGCGCGCGAAAGACGAGCGAGGAGGGGTCACAGGCGGTGGCGGTCGCGTTATCGGCAATGTTCTTGGACAGAAGGAATGGTGTCGGCACATCGTCCCCGACTACCCACACGCTACTCGTCGCCGACGCCGTCAGTTAAGGAAGTCACGGGCGCGACCACCCCGCCCCGCGCCCATTACCGCGGAGGTGCTCGCGCCTCAAGTCCCACCAGGCATGCGGGACTTATGGAACTCCAGCATGGCCAAATGAGTTTCACCCAGGCGCAGGGAGACCGCCGCACAACGGCGGGGCGTCCCTGCACGACGGACGGCAGGTTTCCGCTGGCGACGCGCATTTCGTCCTTAGTCGTGCGCCCGAGCGGCCCGACCGATGGCAGCCCCGCTGCCGGCATCTTGGACGGCGCCGCGGTTGGCTCAACGGTCTGCGCCAAGGTCGTCCACGCGGTTGGCGACGCGGTCGGCGACGCGGTCGGCGCAGCCGACATCTCGGCCGACAGGTCAGCTGCCGTCGCCGCCGTCATTACCATTGGCTACAGTCGGGGCGTCACCGACTCAGACGCAGACAACCCAGACAGCTTGGTGGTGACCAGGCGCGCGACCTTCTCGCTGCGCGCCATGCTGCACAGCAGGCCGCCAGCGAGAGGGTCGTGTTGGGGGCGCACGCGAGCGTGGCCGGGTAAAGGTCAGAGCCGCAGTGAAGAGTGGGGCACACGAGGGGATGCAAAAGTGGAAAGAGCGGACGTGGGTGCAAAACTATGGGGGCGTCGTTAGAAGCTCAGAGAGCACGCCTTTAGTAGTGCTTCTCCCCTCCTTCGGGCCGCCGCCATCCCCTTTTCCGCCTCCTCCTCACCCCCCTCCCGCCCTCCTCACCACCCATTGCCTTCCAAGCGATGCACACTCACGCCACGAAGGCAAAAGTCGCGGCGCACCTCAAATCGAGTGTCAGAAGCCCAGTGGGCGCCGGCTGACGGGATGGTCGCGTGTGTTCCAACATGGTTAGCAAATTTCAGCAGCATCATGATCAAGGCTTGAGAATAAAGAATTGAACTGTGCACTCCGATATATTCCAAGTAATCTCACATGCATTCCGGATCGAGTTTGTGTCCATGTGAAGTATCACAATTTAGATAACTGTAGGCCGAATGAAATAATTCTGGGATGTTATTCGAAGCTCATGCTCAACAGAATTCGGATGAGTTCGGATTATGATATTCGATGACATCCGAACGTGAGCGATGGCCGCCAAATAAAAGATCGCCATGACAGGGGCGGTTCCAGCTGCGACACCTGACTCATCAACTGGGGCGGCACGGGAGAAGTTTGCGGGGATTGCCCCATGCGCGCTGTGGGCCCATATTCCCGCCCGGTGACGACACCGTTCCGTGGCGCCTGTGGTGCCGCCGGAGGGGCAAACTATCCGAAGCGACACCGTGTGGCTAACCGTCACGAGCCAGTTCGTAACAAATGTGCCAGTTCGTGACAAATTGGGATTGTGTGGAAAATCAACAGTGTTTATTCAGAAGATCGGGTTCGGCAATGTCAGAATAGGGGGTGGAACGCCGATGTTCCAGCTTTTCTGAAAA
>Ga0115029_1001792_pt1 | contig 14042 bp, 12 predicted proteins | sample SidtaG_3_FD_87297 | JGI IMG/M metagenome (GOLD analysis project Ga0115029, IMG submission 87297) | Marine algal microbial communities from Sidmouth, United Kingdom - Sidmouth_Asex1 metaG | ecosystem: Host-associated > Algae > Red algae > Unclassified | place: Sidmouth, United Kingdom | collected...
TCATGAGTGTCGTTGGCGTACGTATTTGTTACGGGTGGATCTCGCCCATTTGTCATGGAGTAAGTGGTGTGATATGACCACTGTGCTTTGCTTCTACTGCGAGCCACATCTGCTTCAAGATCATGCACCTACCACAGGTAGGCAAGCTTCACTTGCTCGCCTTACGAAGTGAAGACGAGCCTGCAGAGCCGTTCATCGAGCGGCTGGCCATCGAGCGGCAGCCGAGATGAGCCGAGATGCACATAGCTCGTTATGACTCGTCGGCGGAGCACCTGACCCTATTGCAGCTAGCCGCTATCCATCGTAGCCTAATGCAAGATTTGGGTTATACCGCATATTATCACCTTGCAACTAAGACGTGTCTGGCTGTGTTACTTTCGCTGATGGCACGGATACTTTGTATAGATTATGGGCTCAAGCGCTGCGGAATTGCTGCTACGGACTCGCTTCAGATTGCCGTACATCCTGTGGGCTATGTAGCTACGACCGATGTGCTCGACTACATTACAGATTATCTCAGTCAAGAGCATGTGGAGCTATTGGTCATGGGTGATGGGCGTCATCATGATGGCAACGCAAGCGATGTGACACTTGCAGTAGGGGCTTTCACCCAAAAACTTCACAAGCGATATCCCAATCTGAAGGTAGAACTGACGGATGAAAGTTACACTTCTGCGGAGGCAAAAGATTTACTTTTACAAATGGGTACACCCAAGATGAAACGCCGAGAAAAAGGCCTTGTAGATCAGCTCAGTGCAGTACTGATCTTACAGAGATATCTCGGACATATATGATGAGTTTACTATGATACTACCGATATATGCGTACGGACAGCCAGTACTGAGGCGCAAAGCAGAAGTGGTAGACCTAGCCATGCCAGGTCTCGAAGATTTTGTCTCGCATATGTGGGAGACCATGTACCACGCTGCAGGCGTAGGTCTCGCCGCGCCCCAAGTAGGAAAGTCGCTACGGATATTTCTAGTAGATACAGAGCAGACGATGCAAGAAGGCGACAAGGAAAAGGGTATTAAAAAGGCATTTATCAATGCCGAGATTATAGAAGAGTGGGGCGAGCAGTGGTCCTATGAGGAAGGCTGCTTATCGATCCCTCATATCCGAGGTGATGTAGATAGATGGTCGCACATCGCTATCCGCTATACGGATCTAGAGGGCAATGAATATGAAGAGGACTACGAAGGAATAAATGCTCGAGTCATCCAGCATGAGTACGATCACATAGAGGGAAAGTTATTTACCGAGTATCTCAAGCCGCTTAAGCGACAGCTCGTCAAGCGTAAGCTCGAGCAGATTAAGAAGGGAAATGTGGAGGCTGACTATCGCTTGAGGTATTATGTCTAATTGATCATGCAGCTCACTGTATTTACGGTAGCATGTAAGTAGTAGCAACCACATACGGCACAGCCGATGAATTAACCTCGCTATCTAGAAATAGGTCAGCTGTAGCAGAGAATAATTTATAATCATCAACTAGATGCTTGAGGGAGGGCGAATGCTTGGAATAGAGCAGTGTCAGTCTTACTCCGTAGAAGAAATAATCTACAACATGGACATGCAACGTCTAGCTACTACGATTGACCATGTAATCGATTGCATGAGCTCATCTATTATAAGTACTACTAGATCAGAAAAAGTGCTGATATCGTCCTACGATATTAAAATCTATATTGGACGCTTGCTCTAAGAAAGCGTGGCGTCCCAGGTGTAAAATGAATCTCTTCTGTACTTTCTACTTCATTAAAGAGGCGCGACTCCGTCGCAAACTGCGTTTCTTCCCACTCTACGTCGAGTACATTATCTAGATTAAGATTAAATGTAAGAGCCTTCCACCGATAACTTACGTTGGCATCTAAGACAGTGTAGCCTTTAGCGGTGATGGAGTAGTCTTCATTAGCTGGTCGATCACCGAGATATCGCATCTGTAATCCGATATCTAGAGCGTCTTTGGTAATATTAAGCCCAGCGGTTCCAGTCCAGATAGGTGCCAAGGGAATATAATCTGCACCCTCTGGCTCATCTGCGCTACGAGGATTGGTATATGTCCAGTCGGTGGTAAGATATAGCCAATCGGTGGCTTGGTAGCGCATAGATAGATCGACTCCATAGCGGAGGGATCTGCCACTGGGCTCCACGATTCCCTCATCTCCTACATAGACAAACTCTTGCTCAGAGTCGAGATACCACAGAGCTACATTAGCCAAGAGGCGCTCGGTAGGCTTCCAGATTGTACCTACATCTACACCATAGGCTTTGGGGGCAAACCCCTCATCTGTATCAGACTGTAAGACTACTCGTGTATCATTACTATGAAAGCCAATTCCAGTCTTGACAAAGATCTGGGCATTGCGATTGAGATTATAGAGAAGATTAAGTTTCGGTGTGATGACTGTGGCATCATCTGACAGTGGGTCATACAGTGTTGCTAGACGATCATAGTATTCATACTGGAACTGATCGAAGCGCAGACCTGGATTGATCGTCAAATTGCCAAAGTCCCACTCGAGCATCGCATAAGCGAAATAATTCACTTCTTTTACATCACCAAATTGACGTCGGCGGATGATTGTCTGACGATTCTGTGAATCTGATAATTCATTATCTCTTACCTCGTCATTTCTTAGGCCTATTCCACCTTGGAGAAGCGCAGGTCTACCAGCTAAGGTGGTGCTGTGATTAATCTCAGAATTAAAGCCAAATAGATCTCTCTTTTCACGCTGTACGATCTGGTCTCCAACTTCAGGATTTCTCAGGAAGAAAGTGAAATTACTGTAAAGTTCAAACTCGTATCGGCTGTAATATAGATTACTTTTTATGTAGGTATTTTCTGAGAGGCCTTTCAGATAGCTAAGCATCACATTGCTTCTACTCGTCTGGCCACCTTCCGTGTCATCAATCGCTCCGAACCTCGTGATGTCCCCAGCAGCAACCGATCGCACAGGTATCTGACCTGAGGCGTCCCACTCGGATGAGAAGTGTGATAGAGTTGCCGTGAGTGTGCTATTATCATCAAGAGTAGTATGGAGACGTGTCATGATATTGACACGATCAAAGTTTTGTGAAGATTCAAATGGGCCGTCCGTCTGTAGGTATTCTCCAGCAACGTAGATGTCAGTCTTCTCGGTACTCAGTAGGCTTAGTATACCAGAAAATCTTCGGCTATTAAAATTACCAAACTCTATCCCAAGTAGATTTTCCTTCGCCTTGTTTTTTAGTCGAAAGTCAATATACCCAGCCGTATTTAGATTTCCTTTATCAGCATAGTAAGGACCCTTATTGTAGTCAATATCTTCGATAGTCTCTGGTATGATAAAGTGTAGATCGGCGTAACCCTGTCCATGGGCATGAGATACCATATTGACTGGCATACCTTCTACACTGATGGCAATATCCGTACCGTGATCTATGTCAAAGCCTCTAAGAAATATCTGCTCTGCCTTTCCTCCACCAGCATGCTGGCCTATAAATAGTCCGGGTACAGAGCGCAGCACCTCCTGAGAGGAAACGACTGGGTTTTTAATCAGATCAATCTTGCTGATCTGATGGATAGCATTGATATCCTGAGATATGACCACTTCATTTATTCTGTAATTCTCGTCAGCGAGTTTTATCTTAAGTTTTTCCTGTAGGTTGGTGATCGGTAAGAGTTGTGTTTTAAATCCTACGCTACTGATCTGTAGGGTATCACCACGTCGGATGCCATCGATACTAAATTCTCCAAAGGCATTGGAGTGTGTATGTATCTTTTGATTAAGTAGAAGGATGTACGCTCCTATGATAGGCGTCTGACCTTGATCTACCACTTTGCCTGACAAGGTCTCTTGTCCTGCTAGTGAAGTTCCAATGATGAAGCTTAGTAGAAATATGATCGAACGTACCATTAATATGAATCTTACTCGTGTTGTTGTCAGGGCTGAAGCGTGCTGATCTGATGGTTTGTCTTGGGCAGAGATATACTCCTATTCAGCTTGTCGAGAGTATAGTAGTTTTGACGGGCTCTAGCTTTGCTGATTCTATTCATGGATGTACCTACGTGGTATAATCATGTCGTCGTAAAAAGCGGCACGAAGGTACTAACGCCGCAGTGCTTTAAGTGTTTATGGTGATCTGCTTAAGAGCCCTTTTCTCTCAGATATTCTTCTAGACGACAGTTCTGTTGTGGATAGTACGATCAGATAGCATGGCTATAACCCATTTCGTGCATTAGGATGTTTTGATTGGTTGTGATTTTATATAAGGTCCATGTTCATACCCATATCGTGCATTAGGATGTTTGGTAAAGATTTTTTAGCGATGTAACTGGCTCTAAGTCAGGACTATAAGCGATATATTATGAGCGTCGTTGGTGTAAGTAATTGTTACGGGTGGATCTCGCCCATTTGTCATGAAGTGAGTGGAGTGGTATGACCATTGTGCTTTGCTTCTCCTGCGAGCCACATCTGCTTCAAGATCAGGCACCTACCAGAGGTAGGCAAGCTTATCCTCCTCGCCATAGCTCGCTATGCCTCGTCAAAGAAGCACCTCATCTTATCGCACTTGTCGCTCTCGCTACCAAGCTTAATGGACGATTAGGGTTCATGTAGTCGCTAGATGGAGCGGATGATCTTGCTGTAAGCGGAGCTGCAGGAGATCACGAGGCTACACGCTTGTTTTGGATGCTACTTTCTACCAAAATCTGCAGGTATCTCACCCCAGTTCTTGGTGTCCCACTTCACGATGGGATTGCGGTAGGTATGTGTCTGGAGCCAGGCTTCTGCTCTGCGGATGAGGTCAAAGAGTACGACGTTGCGAGCGGTCTTCTTGAGCTGGGTCTTGGTCTTCTTATTGCGCACCCAAGCCATGGCTGTGCGGGAGTCAGTATAGATGGTGACGTCATGCTCTCCGGTCTGGTGGAAATAGGCAAGGGCATGTACGAGGGCGAGAAATTCGCCAACGTTATTAGTACCCATAGTGAAGGGACCTTTCTTGAAAAGGACATCTCCGTGCTCTATCCATACGGCCTGGTACTCCATATTGCCAGGATTGCCGCTACAGGCGGCATCTACAGAGAGTGAGTACTGATCTATCTCTGGTATATCCCTGTAGTGTCGGCGCGGTGCTAGTTTGCCTGACGCCTTGCTTCCAGATCCATAGTGCATCTCAGCTCCATCTCTATAGGCTTGCTCAGCGGCGGGTCGTGAGGGGAAGGATTTAAACTTGGCATTTGGATAGCCACGAGTCTGCTCTTGGCAGTCCGCCCAGTTGGTGTACACACCTGGGCAGTGACCTTTCCAGACGACGTAGAATTTCTTTTTTTTGCTTGCCATGTGGACTATTTATCCAGTTGCTAAGGTCGGTAAATATCGCTGATACCTGTATCGGACACCTCCCGATAAGCGAGATCTCGCGTCACCGCTGCGCAATCCCCTTGGTCCGACGCAGGAGGACGGAGGAGGCTACGACGACGGGTGGAGCATAGGGACCCGCAGGGAGACGCCCACCTGTATGATGGGCCACGCAGTATCTTTGTCCTATGAAGGCAGGAGAGCTGATCGATACGCATGCGCATGTATATGTGGAAAACTATGGTGAGGGAGTCGGAGAGATGCTCAACCGTGCGCAAGCGGCTGGAGTGGCGCGCATCTGTATGCCCAATATTGACCTTGCATCTGTGCCTCAGATGTATGCTGTGGCGGACGCCTATCCGTGGTGTCATCCGATGATGGGCCTGCATCCCTGCAGTGTGACTATGGACTGGCAAGAGGTGCTTGATGAGATGGAATCGCTGCTGGATAAGCGCTCGCATATAGCGATAGGCGAGACGGGCTTAGATTATCACTGGGACCTGACGTATAAAGCGGAGCAAATCGCTGCACTGGAGCGACAGATCTCTTGGTCTCGTGAGATGGATCTGCCAATCGTGCTGCATACTCGCGAGGCGCTGGATGATACGATAGCACTGATCAGGAAGCATCAGGATGGGCGACTTCGCGGCGTGTTTCACTGCTACGGAGAGAGTCGGGAGCAACTGGATCAGATCAAGGATCTGGGGTTTTATGTAGGGCTAGGGGGCGTACTTACGTACAAAAAAGTCCTACTCCGCGAGGAACTCCAGGAAGATGATCTAGACTATATCGTCCTAGAGACAGACAGTCCCTACTTATCGCCTATGCCGCACCGCGGAAAGCAAAATGAGCCATCCTATATGGTACATGTGCTCGAAGTGCTGGCAGCTGCTCTGGATATGGATAGAGCTACGGTGGCTGATCGCACTTCGCAGAATGCAATGGATCTCTATCCTCGGCTAGGCGAGCTGATCAGGTCTACGCAGGCTGAAGGATAAGCCTAGTGATGATTAACTTTGCAGTCGCTGTACGGAGAGTTGGCCGAGCGGCTTAAGGCGCACGCTTGGAAAGCGTGTATACTCCAAAAGGGTATCAAGGGTTCGAATCCCTTACTCTCCGCAAGAGGATCACTGGCTCTGGTTTCATTTTTTCAATCATGACGTCGAGCGCGCTCGTAAGTATTGATGGAAAAATGAAACTGAGTGCTAGCGAAGTAGCCAGTGATTTTGACCTTCGAAGTGGACAGGGATCACCGCGTGCATTCCTTACTCTCCGCAGTGTTAGGTAAAAAGGTTTTTGTTGTGTCGAGCTCGCGGGTGCTACTTAGACACACCCCAATCATCTCAGCGGCTGCGCCTTGAGATGATTTTGCCCCTCAAGGGGCACAGGTACGCTGAGGTCAATTGATTGTATAGGTGGATGAGTCTATTTGTACCTAGTACTGTCTGTTGGTGATTTTGATCTGATCCTTCAGATTACATAGATATAAACCCCAAGCACAGCAAGGGACGTACTAGCCCTGAAGGGGCGACATTGATCAGCAGTGGACGTAGTCCACTGACGCAATTGTAAGTAAGCACCTCGACGGACGAGCAATTCCTGATAAGCCAAATTCCTCCCGTCGAAAACCAATGAGTAATCGGACATACCTCAATCATGCACGTGGATTCTATATGCTACTTAGACACACCCCAATCATCTCAGCGGCTGCGCCTCGAGATAATTTTGCCCCTCAAGGGGCACAGGTATTGTGAGTCAATTGATTGTAGAGGTGGATGAGTCTATTTTACCTAGTGCGGTCTTTTCGTTGGTGATTTTGATCTCGTCCTTCGGATTACATAGATATAAACCCCAAGCACAGCAAGGGACGTACTAGCCCTGAAGGGGCGACATTGATCAGCAGTGGACGTAGTCCACTGGTACAATGGTCAGTAATCACTTCGACGGACGAGCATTTCTTGGTAAAACAAAATTCCTCCCGTCGAAAACAAACAAAACTGTATGATATTTCATTCACAAACTGCCTTATACGATGATAATGCATTAAAAATCACGCATTTTGACGAAAGTCACACACTCGATTGAACTATTCATGTAGCAAAAAGCATTCACTACATACCAACTATGCCCATAATGAATGATAAACCATACACGTCCATCGCCGATCAGAGTGATGAGCGCATCGAAAAAATGATTGGACGCTACATACGCAAGGTGCGCCAAGAGCAAGCTAAGACGCAGGAAGAGCTGGCACAGGCCGCAGGAATCAGTAGATCTACACTGAGCCTGCTAGAGCGTGGATCATCAGGAAATCTCAGTACGCTCATCCAAGTGCTGCGCGTGCTAGGCCGCCTAAGTGTGCTTGAGGCGCTCGAGTACAAAGACGTCCTGAGTCCGCTGGCCCTCGCTAGGGCACAGCACAAAGAAATAGAAAGGGTGAGAAAACCAAGCAAAGACGCCAAGCCCATAGATGACCAAAAATCTACTTGGTGATGATCACGACGGCTTATGTCAAGATATGGGGAGAGCTCGTGGGAGCTGTAGCATGGGATGAGCGAGAGCAGCTTGCGAGCTTTGAATATGCACCGTCATTTGTCTCCGCCAATCTCGATAGCTCGCGAGAGTCTATGGACCGAAAAGGCTGGGAACTAGCACCCATACACATGCCTCTGCATGATGGAGCGCGCATCTACCAATTTCCAGAATTGCGAGCAGCGAGAGGGAGTGTTTATGATACCTTTCGCGGATTACCTGGACTTCTGGCAGATACCCTTCCCGACAAGTACGGTAATCAACTCATGGATGTCTGGCTTGCGCAGCAGGGGCGCCCAGCTGGATCTATGAATCCTGTGGAGCGGCTCTGTTTTATAGGATCTCGCGGGATGGGCGCGATAGAGTTTGAGCCTACCGAGATCAAGACCAGGAAGCAGAGCTACAAGATCGAACTCGATGCACTGGTCGAGATATCTCAGCGAATGCTACAGTCTCGAGACCACTTTGAGACCAATCTGAGTAAGGATGAAGAGAAAGCCATGATGGACATTCTCCGTGTGGGGACATCAGCTGGTGGCGCTCGACCCAAGGCCGTCATAGCCTACAATGACAAGACGGGAGAAGTGCGATCTGGGCAGACGCGTGCACCGCGTGGCTATGAGCACTGGCTACTCAAACTCGATGGTGTGAGCGAGGCACAGTTTGGTAGTTCGCTTGGGTATGGACGGGTGGAGATGGCCTACTATCTCATGGCGCTCGACTGCGGCATACACATGATGGAGAGCAGGCTCATCGAGGAGTATGGTCGTGCACACTTCATGACCAAGCGATACGACCGTGAGGGAGGTGCGACTCGCCATCACGTGCAGACCTGGTGTGCGATCGCGCACTACGATTTCAATGATATGCACAGCTATAGCTACGAGCAACTCTTCCAGACCATGCGCGCACTCAGACTAGACTATCGTGATGCCGAGCAGATGTACAGGCGCATGGTATTTAATGTGCTTGCTCGCAACTGCGATGACCATACCAAGAATTTTTCCTTTCTCATGCGTCGTGATGGAATATGGCGACTTGCTCCGGCCTACGATATCTGTCACGCCTATGATCCTCAGAGTATCTGGGTCAGCCAGCACGCCCTCAGTATCAATGGTAAGCGAGACCGTCATACCGCCGAAGATCTTCTCACCATTGCGGCGTCGATGAATATCAAAAAAGCCAAGCAAATATTGCATGATGTGCAGGATGTCGTCTCGCGCTGGCATAGCTATGCCGATCAGGTGGGAGTCGATGCAGATAAGCGCGAGTCGATAGCGCGCACTTTCGTGCAAATGCGTACAGGCTAAACACCTCATAAGAAGTACTCTTAAGTGTCCGTAGCTTTAATGTATGAAGCAAAGGATTATCATTTCTTATTTCGCGCTATTTCTCTCCTTATTTATGACAGCGCAGCAGCCTACGGTTGACTGGATTATTGAAGAAGTGGCGACCTTGCCAGAGGGCGTTTCTAATAATGCGGTTGCCCAAGCTGAGGTAAATGGTACGCCATTTATTTATAGTTTTTCAGGAATAGATAATACGAAGATCCGCACCGGCATACATCTTAAATCCTGGAAATACAATACGCTCACCGGTGAGGTGACATCTTTACCTGATCTCCCTGACACACGAGGCAAGATCGCCGCAGCCGCGAGTCAGGTGGGAGATATCATTTATGTCACGGGTGGCTACTACGTGATGGCTGGCGGCTCAGAAGAAAGCAGCGCTCTGGTACATAGATTTGATACACGTGCAGATACATTTTTGGCAGATGGCGCACCCACACCTGTACCCACAGATGATCATGTCCAACTCGTATGGCGAGATAGTCTTATCTACTGCATCACGGGTTGGAGTAATTCTACCAATATCCCTGACGTGCAGATATATGATCCTACCTTGGATCGCTGGCAGGTGGGCACTTCCGTGCCAAATAATGACAACTATAAATCCTTCGGTTCTGGAGCTACGATACTGGGTGATACGATGTACTACTTCGGTGGTGCGGAGTCCACATTTCCTACTGGTAATCCATTCCCGATACAGAGTGGACTGCGCAGAGGCATCATCTCTAGAGAAGACCCCACACAGATAGACTGGACCCTTACTGATCTATCTCCCGAGGTAGGCTACAGGACAGCAGGACTGACGCATGGCGGACGCGTCTACTGGCTAGGTGGCTCCGACATTACCTACAATTTTAATGCAATCGCCTATCGCGATGGTCGCGCCGTGCAGCCCTCGAGAGATATCGTTGAAGTAGATCCTCTCACAGGTGATGTTGCCGTGAGTAGCAACTCCATCGTGCCTATGGATCTACGTCAGATTGCGCAAGTATCTGATAGCGTCTACTACATCATGGGCGGTATGCAGGCCGATAGGCAAGTAAGCGCTGGTATCTTGCGCGTGACAGCTAGAGATATCATTACCAGCAGCACAGACTTGCCTGCGCGAGATCTATTCCGATATCATCAGCAGGGAGATCAGCTGTACCTATACTTCGATGAACCTGGCAAGAAAACCATCACGATTTTCACCACTTCTGGCACACCAATTCTACAGCACACCACATCCTCCTATCAAGCGGTGATAGATATCTCTCATTTGCCTGCTGGTGCTTATGTGATGTCTGGTAGATCGGAGAGCGGTGAAGGTAGCGTGGTGTGGGTGCGAGGGTAGGGAGTGGTATAGACTCATACATCAGATAGCGATAGACTGACTAACTTGCTATTCTATTGATCTCGGATTTGAAATAGCTAGTAGTGCTTATATTTATCTGATAGGATTTCGTTAAATAAAGATGGAAGTTGAATGATGAATGCTTGTCTGGGGCTGAGATAACGGTATTGGAAGAGGGCTATGTATTCGGTTAGATTGGCGTATGTTTAGCGTATGAGTTCTTCTTGGTATCAATGTTTTGCTTACTCAAGACGGCGCGATAATCGTCCTGAGCTTGGAAGCTCGGGACAACGGGAGGAGGGCTATGTGTTCAGTTAGATTGGCGTATTTTTGGTGGATGAGTCCTTCTTTGTATCTAAGTTTTGCCTCTTCAAGACGGTGCGATAATCGTCCTGAGCTTGGAAGCTCGGGACAACGGGATAGAGAAGAATTCTGGTTTTGCCGTAGTCAAAAAAATGGTAGGGGACAATTTTTCTATGATCAAGACAGCAATAACGGTAATTCGAACAACTTTTACCTGGGTCTACGATTTTTTTCAAAGCCCAGATTGGTTTGATAGAATTATGGTTGAAATGGAGAAGATTGCTGTTGTGATTAAAGAGTGGTTAGGCTCCATGCTCGTTTTTTCTATGCATGGTGCTTATGAGATAGGTGTAATTCTTTTCGATGTTATATTTACTGTATTATCAGCGGCAGCTACAGGGGGTGCAACGGCATACTTAGCAGGAGCGAAGTATACGGCCAAGCTCGTTTCAATATTTCGTGGAATAGGTAAGTTTAGTGATGACATATTTTCCAAATTGCTTGGTGAAATAAGGGACGTCATTAAAGAAGTAGAGAAGGTCAATACGGATGAAGCTATTAGTGCCATTAAAAAGCGGGATAAATTACTGGCTAAGATTGGTTGCTTTGTTAAAGATACTCCAGTATTAATGGCAAGTAATGCAAATCAATTTAGCTTTAGAAATTCAACGAAAGCAATGGCAATGACTGCCGCAATGCCAATCGTAGCTGTACCAATACAAGAAGTACAATTATTAGATTATGCTGTTGCTCATGAAACTGTAAATGCCACTTATGGATTAATGGCAAGTGTAGACGATGATAGTTATTTAGGCTTGCTTAACAAAGATCCGTATACAAGTGATCAACAACGAGAGCGAGACGAATACGAAATCAATGATAGAGATTGGAATGAAGTAGTATTTGAAGAAGTCAATGGATCATCTACAGCTAAGTTGGCTTTACATAATGACTGGATAAATAAGAAAGGTTATTTAGTTGATGGTGTGGTTAATTTGGATTTGCCTGAAATGGGTATTAGTGGACCTTTCAGGATTACTTCGATTAAGCATATCATACCGCAGAAGAAACCTGTGGATGATGTCGAAGGTGATGAGTACAATTATAGACCAGTAACAGCTTTATTTACTCATGAATCTGATCAGGTTTATAATATAGATTTTGATAATGGCGAGTCTTTAGGAGTTACTTATCAGCACCCCATTTATTCTGTAACTGCAGGGGGTTGGAAGTTAGCCGGTGAACTTGAAATAGGAGAGCAGGTACTTGCGAAAGAAGGTGAAGCAACTGTTACAAGTTCAGCGAAAAAAGTTGGACAAGAGCCGGTTTATAATCTTGAAGTCCAAGAGTGGCATAATTTCTTAGTAGGTGAAAGTGGGATTCTGGTTCATAATAGCTGTTGGAGGCAGTATCTAGACTTTTTATTTAATCCGATATTTAATAAGTGGACTAGAAAAAATGTTCCTAACAAGAACTGGGTGAGTTATCTCGTTGAAAGTGGAATTCCAGATGGGAAAGAAATCAAGCAACTCGAAAAACTTGGAGACAAATTGTTTACGAGAATGATAGGGATAGATAAGTCTCCAAAGAATGGTGCTAATTTCCCAGGAATAGATGGTTTCATCGAAGGCGGAAACCCTATCTCATTAAAGAAAGCGGAATCAGCTTCGACAGGAGGTAGTTTGCTGAGTGAAATGGTTCAAAAGGCTAATAAGCTAAATGACGGTCTTATTCCTGATCATGAAGACATGAAGGGAATGTTTAATAAAGTTGATGGCATGCTTACTGCAAAACAAAGTGAAAAGTGGTGGTTAAAACAGAGATGGCAAGATAAATTAGATAATGGAAATCTAAATACAGATATAATTGATAAACTATACATTGAGGCAAGAGATGGTTGGATGAAATGGGATAGTAAAACAGGCTTATGGACAGATATGTAGTCAATAAAAGTCCATACAACAACATGTTGTCCAGACACAGTGACAAGCCATTTTTCACTGTTTGTATACCAACTAAGATTAAGTCATTTTCAGATAAGTTAAAAGATTTATTGATTCTTATGAATAGATACTACCCTTCTTTTACTTATGATGAAGGAACAGTTAATGGTTTTAAGGATTATCCTGTAAAGTGGGAAGATGTTATTTTGACCAATAAAAGACCTTCATTTAATGTTGGTGATAGATTGGAGTTTAACGTTCCAATTTATTTTGAAGAAAATGGAGTCCTTAAGAAAAGTCAATTGAAGCAAAACGGTATTGCTATTTATTTTGATATTGATCATGAAAATAGGGAGGTTTTAATACTGTTTATTAGACCCAATTGTTTTACTGATCTTAACTATATCGAGTATTTTGATACTGATAAAGGATGGTGTAAAACATTTGTAGATCAAAGTAAATCCGCAAGAATGAATAGGGAGAATTTGGCTAATTTTCTAGAGAGAATAGAACATGTTTTGGGTCAAGAAATTACGGAATTTGGTGCGAGCAATGTTAAGAAAAAACTCACCTATAAATATGGATTTAAAGACAGAGCCAAGTTGGATAACCTACCCAGCTAACTGTTAAATTTTTCTTTTTAGTGATAAAAGCATCGATAAGGAGCTTATCGATGCTTTTGTCTTTGAGAGAGCAGCCTCGTTGTCGCGAGCTTCCAAGCTCGTGACCCTTATCCTCTCCGATCATATGACAGCACTGAGTTGCTACAAGGGCTTCCAAGCCCGATGCACAGTGTCATTAGACCCACGTTGTCGCGAGCTTCCAAGCTCGTGACCCTTATCCTCTCCGATCATATGACAGCACCGAGTTACCACAAGGGCTTCCAAGCCCGATGCACAGTGTCGCTAGATCTCGATAAAGCAAATCGATGCTTTAAGTCTATCCGTACCAGTATCTCGTAAGTTAGCCATGACTGATTGTAGAGTAGCGGAGCCGTCGCTGGTCACATGTCGCCAGTACTAGACATAGAGATGTAATAGCGAGTGCATGGTATCCGTCCGACTAATACCGTATTGCATAGCTGAAATGAGCTTCTCAGCTTTGAGGGTAAATATATAACAATGGATACTAAGAAATTTTTATTGGACTATGAGAGTAGTGGATTATCCCAGCGAGCCTTTGGTGCCTTAAGTGGCATGTCGCAAAGTTCTGTGGCTTACTATTTAGGTAAGGCGCGCAGAGA
>Ga0115029_1001794_pt1 | contig 14034 bp, 20 predicted proteins | sample SidtaG_3_FD_87297 | JGI IMG/M metagenome (GOLD analysis project Ga0115029, IMG submission 87297) | Marine algal microbial communities from Sidmouth, United Kingdom - Sidmouth_Asex1 metaG | ecosystem: Host-associated > Algae > Red algae > Unclassified | place: Sidmouth, United Kingdom | collected...
GGGGGGGGGGGGGGGGGGGGGGGGGGGGGGGGGGGGGGGGGGGGGGCTGGAGCTCTCTTTTCGAAAGCCTCGCTGCATCAGGAAAGGTCCGCGTGGGTCAGGAAGAAAACGTTACGTGTCCATGGTTCTATCAAGGAATCTCCTTCACCGGACATGTCTCGTCACGACAATTTTCGCTGGCCATGGGCGAGTCGCAAATGGTAAGGTAGGCATGCACTCGACGGAGAACGCGGTTCATAGATGTGTTCTCGACCCCGCGGTGGACCATGTCACCACGGAAAACAAGAAACGCTCCCGTCGGTATCAACGTGCGTTCCACTAACGACGTCCGCACGATGAACTGCTCCTCAACTGGCTCAGTAACGTCACAGAACGTACCTGGCCAGGTGTCTAGAGCCGAAACGTCCTCCACGGCCATGACCACGCCGATCATGCTGCGGGGATTCCCCTTCTTGTACTTATCTGCGTCGTCTCCGTGCGTCATCTGGGTCCTTGCCGCAGGCAACGTCAACAATACTTTCGGCTCGGATGCCTCGTACCGTCGTCCGTACATGTGGAATGGGAGGTCACATAGGCAGGCGAGGTTCGATTTGAGAATCACTGTTGACGCCCAGCGCCGGTTCATAAACGTCTGACGGCGCTGCCGATCAACGGGCGCCCCGTCAAGCATTTCATGCCTCATCTCTGCTACCGACTGGGTGTTGAAGACAGCTTGAAATGCACTCAGAACGATGCGCGATACACCTTATCGCGTGGCGCGGAGCGCGTCAGCGTTCTGGAAGCCAGCAACAGACACGACGCCGGGGCCGTCAGGCCGTCTCAGGGGGCTCAGAAAGGTGTCTCTGATGCCTGCCGCGCGGCGCGGCCGGGCCGGTCAGCCTGAGTGGCGGCGGCGGAGGCGGAGACTACAGCGGCAGCAGGGACATCAGCGGCTCCTTCCACGTCCGCTGCAGCCGCTCCGTCGTGCAGGCAGGAGCGCTCGGCCCGGCCTCGACGCGTGCCGGGAAAGTCCAGTCCCGCTCCGGCGTGCGGGCTACTGTCATTGAGCGCGTGACGCCCACGGGGTTAACGGCTCCGTACGCCAACGCCTCTGCCAGCGCACGCGCCCCGGGCAGCGACTCGCCCGCCCGCCTCTTCCTATTTGAAGGCGGCGCCGACAATGGTACGCTCCACTGTGCGAGCCTACGTACCGGCGTTGGGCCCGTTGCAGGCGCCGCGAAGGCGAAGGTGGTGGCAGCCGCCGAGAAGACAATTGCGGAGGTTGCGCCAGCGGCGTTCATGCCGCTTGCGGCAGCGCGACCGCCCCGGCCGGCGGCGGTCATCCCTTCTCCCTCACGTGTGGTGGTCGTGCTGGGACACGCTCCGGCTTGTGGCGCCACCGGGGCAGCGAGGCTCCCCTCGGCGCACCTCCCCCCCCCTCCCCCCCCCCGAGATCACGGAATCCTGGTTCTTACCGTGGTGGCAGCAACGCCACTTTTTTCAGGCGTCGTGCAGCCACGCCGGTCGGTTCGAGTGGCGGTGTTGGCTGCCGCAGTGGCGGTGTCTGTCGGGCCGACGGCCGTGGCGGCAGCGGTGGCGGCGGCAGCGGCGCACCACGCCGGCGCCCTCTCCCGGTCCGAGAAGAGTGTCCTCATCCGCTATAGCAGATGCGGCAGTAGCAGCGGCACAGATAAGAGCAACCGGAAGACCGACACCACCATGAGAATGGCTTTCGAAGCAGTATTAGTAATCATGCGGTTTTTGAGGTACTACGGCAGCTTTTGAATGCGTTTGTGGCTGACGTATGCCACCACGGCGTTCATGTCTATGTCCGTCAGTTGGTGCTTCAATGTCACGCCCGGCGCCGCGCCGACGGGTACCAAAGAGCTGCCACTCGTTGGCGATGTATCAGCGTTGTGCCGGGACCATCAGGACCCACGATTCAGAAGAATCGTCAAAGCCAACGAGTACAGCCGGTCATACGTCCGCTCCTCGCGACCCTTTTCACCCCGGCGCGCCCACCTCCAGGACGACAGCATGAGGCCAATGGAGAACTCTGATATCCCCTTCAAGATATCACGCGGCATGTGCACGAAGACGTCATGGACGGAGGGCCACTGTTCGGCATCAGGGTTGTAAATCTGCAGCATGATGCCGAGTGCCGTCATCATCCGGACCATCGTCCGGTCGTGTCGCCCCTTAGCGTCCAGAGCGCCTACGTCCTTCACTTTGGCAGCCGACATGGCCACCGCAGCTCCGCTTACCTTTGGTGCCCGGGAGCGCGCGAAGTCGAAGTTCTCGAATCCATCAACGGCAGCAACGTGCTTGCCTTTGCGAAGCGAAGGGTGCGAGCAAAGTGCGCCGCAGCGGTCCTCCGTGGCAGGACCGACACTTGAATTGCCACCGTGCAGGCCAACAGGAAGCGCGGGCGGGTGGGCGTTCTCGGACTCGGGCAGGCTGAAGCCGTACTTGGCGTACGCTGCCGTGATGACCATGAGGGCGTGCGCTCTGCGCACACGGCACAGCGGTTGTGCCACCGCCACAGGAACTCTCTGCGTCGCCGCGTTCAGGAGGCGCGATAACCACTCTTGGACGCCAATGCGGGTAGCTGGTGCATCGCACGTCACCTTGGCCGACGCAAAGTTGATGACATACGACGGCGAGATGTCCTCGGCCCTGGTGAACAGCTCCACGAACTCAGCGTGAAGGTCATCCTCCCAGGACATGCCCCACTCGGAGAAGCGTGCGTGCCATGCGAGGCGCTCCGCCGTGTACGTGCGCTGCAGCGCGGCGTCGTCGACCGGCGCACATCGTGGCGGCGCATCCACAGGCTTTTCGCCAATAGACGCCAGCTTCGCTGAAGCAGCTGGAAAACCACCAGGGTCTGGCTGCACCACCATCGAGTCGCCGCCACCTCCTGCCGAGCTGTCGTGGAAGAACTCGGCTCCAGGAACTGAGGACCATCGGGACCGGACGCGTTATCTCCGAACGCGGCGATTGATGGAGAAAACGAAAGATGGCTGGAACCAAATTGGCGGCGCGCGACCTGCGCGTCAGAGTCCCCGAGTCCAGGGATCGTCGCGGTGGCGCCCGGGAGCAATGACAACGCGGTGTCGCCTTGAAGCGGGGGCGGAAAGCATGCAGCAACTTGCGTGTGAGGCAAATTGGTGGTTCCTTCCGCTGCGTCGCTTGCTGTGGCGGCAACGGAGGTTGCCGTTGCAGCGACCACCGCCGGTGGTACCGCCGACAGAAGGACCCCTGATGCAGCATCATCACCTGCCGCACAAGCAGCTGTCAATGCAGCCGAAAGAGCATCTTGCTCCCAGTTGTCCGTACTGCCATGCAACATCGCACACGAGTCTCGCCCCGGCCACGCAGTCTTTATTATCCGCGTCGACGCCCTCAGAGCAAAAGACGTATCAGGATCCGAATCGTGCTGATTGGGAGCCTTGCAGAGGCTGAAAGTGCCGCGGCCCGTCGTGTTGCCATACCGCGCGGTCGCCCCGAGCGTCGGCATCGCGCGCGGCGACGAGGCGCGCGGCGACGAGGCTCGCAGCGTCGGAGCGGGCGGCGACGAGGGGGGCGCCTTGGCCGCGGCGTACCCGCCGACAGTGCCATTGCCCGTCGTGTTTCCAGTTCGCGCGGTCGCCTCGAGCGGCCACGACGCACGCGGCGTCGAGGCGGACGCCTTGGCCGCGGCGTCCCCGCCGACAGTTCCACCGCCCGTCGTGCTGCCAGTCCGCGTGGTCGCCGCGAGCGGCGACGAGGCGGGCGACGACGAGGAGGGCGCCGACGAGGCGGGCGCCGACGAGGCGGGCGCCGACGAGGCGAGGGCCGACGAGGCGGGTGCCGTCGAGGCGGGCGCCGAGGAGGCGGGCGCCGAAGAGGCGGGCGCCGAAGAGGCGGGCGCCGACGAGGCGCGTGCCGTCGAGGCGGGCGCCGACGAGGCGGGTGCCGTCGAGGCGGGTACCGACGAGGAGGGCACCGACGAGGCGGTCGCCGACGAGGCGGGCGCCTGGGCCGCGGTGTCGCGGCCGACAGTACCGCCGCTTATCCTGCCGCCAGTCCTTGCGGTCACCGCGAGCGGGGACGACGCGCGCGGCAACGTAGCGGCCGGCGAAGAGTCGGGCGGCGACGGGACGAGCGCCTTGTGTTGAACAGTGCTGCTGCTGGTCTTATCTTCAGTCCGCCCAACTGCCGCAAGCGGCCGCGGGGCGCGCGACAAAGAGGAGAGCGCCTTGGTCACGGTGCCGCGGCCAACAACATCGCGGCCCGTCGGGCTCCCAGTCCTCTGTGCCGCCGTATGCGGCAACTCGCGCGACGACGGCGCGGACGCCACGTTGCTGTTCATGCTGCCACCTTCACAAAAGACTTCTTTGTCCACGTTGGGGAGGCTGGTTGTGACCATCTTGCCACCTTCATCTTCAGCATCGCTGCTGGCATCGCTGCCAAACACCACGTTAACTTATTGGCGAGTTGGCGTTGCTGCGGACGCATTTCCGCGCTTCCGAAGTTTCCGAAGCGAGGCCTCAATGGGAAGTATCTGCAAGTTCCGCTTCCGTGTGGCTTGGGATCTGGTACGGGGTGCAGCACTTGATTCTTCCACCTCCTTTCTAGTCAGCTTGGCCTTTTTGGTTTTGGTCGCAGCACCATCTTTTCCCGCCGCAGCAGCCCCAGGAGCTTCGCCAGCAGGCACCTTCTGGTATAGAACATTCAATGGACATATAGCAGAGGACGGATCGGAACCATCGTACGGTGGATAGACAGAGAAGTGACAAGGACGAACGAACGAACGCGCATGTTACTAACACGAACGTTGCATAGAGCGCAGTTGTGCAGATAACGTCTTTGACGGACCGATGATGATCACAAGAAACCTTCAAATGCACGCGGCATGTTAGCCACAGCGCGCCAGATGGAGTACCACAAGCAAAAGGAGTGAGCGGATCGCTCAGACATGTGTGACGTACCGAGAAGGAAATCTGCAACGCCTTCCACGTGATACCAAACAACAATAAAAATAGAGACTCGGACCCGAAGGTTCTCTGTGCGTAGCGTAGGGCAGGAAACAAGCCCCGACCGGCCCGCAAACGGCTGTTCAGGTGCCGCGTCACGAGGAGCGTCGACAGGGTGGTGACCGAACGGGCGCCAGCATCCAACAGCCGAGCGATCGGAACAGCAATTGTCTCGTGCAATAGGTACTCCACATTCCGCGCAATACAAACTCTAGTACTATTAATTGCTTGTTATATGCAATTCAATGACAAAATGAAGTGAGACAACTCATCTAGAAGAAGATCAACAGTCAAATAACACAATAAATGTGTTGTCGTTTCGCAAGGCCAGAGCAAAGGTCGAAAATCCGCTTGCCGCTTCGACATCAACCCAGAAGCTCACCCTCGCTCAGGAGCAGAAGCTGGGGAATTCTTCCTTCTCCGCATCGCACGCAGTGCCCAGTCCTAAGCTACAAAATCAAAGCGGCGTACCACGACGGCACCGAACCGAAGAGAAGCAGATGAAATTGCTACTACACACAAAAACGCGGGACAGCCGCCACTTCTTTAGGGACAAAGGTCCGCCTTAGAGACGAGCGTGGCACAGAACTTGTACACTTTGTTGTAGGGAAAGGCCGTACCCGTACGCTTGCGAGAACCTCGCTCCCGAACAAGCACGCTGCGCAGGGCGCTCCAACCCCCGGAATTGGTGGCGGTCTTGGCGATTGCACCGCCCTTCGACAGCATCGATGAAGACACCCGGCCAAGTAGCTGCTTGTTGGATGCCATTGCGGCGCGCTTCGTGGAGCCACTTTCAAACGTCTTGAGGGCTGGGCCGCCGTTAAGACCCTTTTCCCATGAGTCCTGCACGGCGTCAAGCATCTTGTCTCAGTACCGCGGCAAGGGCGTAAGGGTGAACGGCTTCAAATTGATCTTTACGGGGTGGCGCGCAAGCTGTACCGGACCAGTGGATGGCTTGCGACATTTGAAGCGGAGCTTGCCGCAGTCCGCTGCTGCAGATGAAGGGCTCGAATCTGGCAAAGAAGGAGGACCCCCGGTACTGGCGTCCTTTCTTGCCACGACAGAGGTCACCAACGGCGGGCCGTGCACCACCCCGGACAAAAGCTTGGTTGAAAATGTGATCTGCGCCGGGAGCCCACGGCGCGCTGCTCCCCGTCGATGGTTAACCTCAAACAACTTCATCTTGGGCATAATGGCTGCGCGAAGCGCCTTGGTGACGCCCGCATCTCCACCCGGGCTCCCACTAGAACTTAGTGCCCTTGGGAAGCGACGAAGGCCGTCGAGGTGCTCTGGCAGCGAGCGGGGAGCGAAGGCGCGGAGAATGGGGTTGATTGCGGCCGACAGCGGCAGCTTCGTCGTGGACAGCAAAGCGTGGGAAGAACCGGCAGGGCATGCCTGTGCGTCCTGCCGTAAGGCTCTGCTGGTAGAGCGGGTTGCCGCGTCAGACAGGGATGGTGAGGTCGCGGCACCGCTGGTCACGATTGATGCACCAAGTGCAGTGAGCACGACGGCGAGAGGTGATACAGGTCGCTTCTCTGTGGGACTCAAAATCGCTGAGCGAACCGGATCACACAGACGTCACCGCGTGCGCACTGCGTGACAGCGCGCGGGGCAGCAGTGTTCCGGCGCTTCTCGCAACATAGAAGGGGGGCAACTTGATTGCAGTTCTGATACAAACTGGGTCCAAAATACTAGGTACAATTCAGTTTCAAAGTTCTTGAAAGCGGGCCACTTTCGGGAACCAGGTTGACCCCATCTCGTTTCAGGCGCTCTTGGGACCGCGTCTTTGTGCTCGCGTTGGTGACTTCAGCGTTACGACCCGCTCGCAGTACGTCTGTCCGATCCCTTAGAACGCCCGTATTGCAAGTCTTTTGACTTGCTCTTGACCTCTTCGAACGACTGTGAGTCGGCGTTTACGCACCGCAACTATGGCGTTTTCTTCTTTGTCGCCGAACACTCAGGATGGCGCCACTTCTCCGTCACTATCGACGAACCACCTGGCACACACGATGGACAACTGCACACGTGCTGCCCGTCGCGACGATTGGCAGCAGTACGTTCCACCGGCGTCTTCGTACGATGCAGTTTCTCTTGCAAAGGAGACGCAAGAGGCGGTGCGATCTTAGAGCAGCACAAAGCTTCACAAGGCGATGCGTGCCGACTACCTTGCGTTTTGCGCCGCCCTTGGCGTCAACCCGACCGATGTCTCGGCTTCCACTGGCGCCCATGTCGCAAACTTTTACAAGACTCGGACCAAGAACTTCAAGCTAGGCCTGTCGACGTCCAAGCATATCTCCGCGCAAATGACGTTGTACCTAAAGAAGCTTGGCTGCTCAGGGCTCTGGTCCACCGGTGAAGTCGGTGAAGAGGGTACGTACGTCAATGGCAATCCCAACGACAGCGACGACGTCACGAAGTGTGTAAGCGCCCACAAGGCTGCTTTTGCTGCACAAGGACGTGTGCCGGTTCCTATGGACGCGTTAGAGTACGGGCACATATGTGCTTATTATGATCGCTTCATCAAGGATCATGACGACGTAACCCCGGGTCGCCTGGGCCAGTTTGCGGCCATGATGGTTGCTACGTTCAACCTGCTACGATTTGATCAGGTCACCAAGATTCTGTACGTACTGCGCCTTGTGTCAATTGCTCTCTTTGTGGCTCGGATGCGGTGTGTGCGTTGCAGAAACCTATTGCTGTTTGCTCGATTTTGGCCGATGCCAAGCGCTTCGTCAGCGTGTCGACCAATTGTACGAGTCAAAATTGTATGATCGTTCCTGTTCAAGATGCTCATGCAAGCCAGTATCAGGCTCGTCTGATTGGTTCAAAGTCAGGATCGACCCTATTTTTCAGAATCTTTTCATGAGCACCCGCGGCCGCTGGCACGTCATTACCACAGCTGTCCTGCCCGGCGCGCATTTGGCTCTGATACATTACTTGAGGTGCTTCATGTCATTTCCAATGAGGGTGTCACGAACGGGCTCAGCTGTGAGGTGCGAAAGCTTCTTGGACCTTGCACCCAAACAAAGCCAGTACTGGCCCAGGTTGCAACAAGTTGAGTGACTGCGGCAGGGAAGCGACTCGGAGTGCAGAGAATCTGACGGCAGTCACCTGAATGTGCGGGACAGCCGGAGCAAAGCTCGTCGTCCTGCCGGTGATCGTTCTCGTGGACGGATTGGCCGCTGCGTCTTGCCATTTCTGCCTTGCATGATCCACAACTTCTCGTGGACTCCGTCAACGCCCCCTTCGTATCCGCCCCCAGTCCACCCACCGCCATCTGTTGAGCCCAACCCCTGCACCGTCGTGCTTCCATGAAGTCCCTGGAGACATGCCGGCGCCTCGTGGAGAGCAGGAGCGAAGTGTTGCTGCCTTTATATCCCGTGATCACAACAAAGTTGGTCCTCACTCAATATTTGCGGTGCAAGATGTTCGTTTCGCGACATTCGGCAATTTCTTGTAGGCAGAGCAGACTTGCGCTGCTCGGCTTTGTTGACGCGTGGCGAGGGGTGAGCGCTTCCAAATGGCTTCACATTGCTCCCTGGTTCTCTTTTTCAGGCGCCAGGACGTCCTCCTTACCAAGGACATCTTTGGAAACCCCGTTCTTCGCATCAACATCCTGCAGGGCACCAAGAATTCTACCAATGGTCATCATTACTACATAGAAGGTGGCTCAGGGCCTGTTGGTGACCCTCGTGTTGACCCTGTGCTTGCACTCGCCATTTACTTGCTGAAGCGTGTTGAGTCGCCGGGTCCTGTACGTGATGGACCCGGTGACGCCGCTTAGGGACGGTGCCTTCTTGAACGACGTGCGGGATGCCTTTGACGAAGCTGGGGTGGACTCTTACAGGTTCCTGGGCACGCACTCCTTCAAGCGCGGTGGGATGCAGCTCTATCGCCTCATTGGCGTACCTGACCAGGAGATCAAGGAGAGAGGCCATTGGAAAACCATCTCCGCCTACTTTGCGTACGTCCAAGCCAGCAATCAACTGAAAAAGAGGTTCACCTACACGACCCCGCAAGCCGCGCTCGCTGACGTCATTGCACAAGGTGGTGAGGTGACTGCTGCCGTCCTTGAAGAGCTGGGGCTTGAGGTGCGTTCTACTCCGATGGAACACTGACGCAGCCTCTGAGGTTCTCATGCACGTGCCCGACGGCACAATGTTGCCGCGGGGTAGAGCCGGTCCGTATTCGCAATGAAGGCTCCGGCTTGAGTACGGTACGAAAAACCGTGCTTTTGTTCGGTTCTTTCCTACGCCATTCTAATGCACAAACCGCACATGAATGCTAAAACATTGTTTCAAACATGAGTTGTATTCGTGCAACAAATGAAAGTTCAACTCATTCAATGAATGATCGTGATGCATCTGTTGTTCGCGTAGCAGGCGCGGGCCCACGTCCATTGGTGCTCTGGTGCGACGCCGGGCAGCCTGCCAAGTCGTCCCTATCTTGCTTCCAGGCTTGCACTGGTCCACTGCGGCAGTCGCGCTCGTCTGCCCCATTGCTTGCGTACTGTGCTGCTCTCGCTACGGTACGCATTTCTGCAGCGCGAGACGACATCGACGAGAAGACGGCTGAACCAAGGATGTGCTTAACTCCGACGGGAACTGCGCTGGTTCAGAGGTACGTGGCCCTATTCACTGGTACGGCAATGGCGCCGCTGCAATGCACTGAAGCCGAGATCAATCCGAGAAAATTCATCGTATGATCTTTTCTAGGCTCCGATTTTCCGGGACAGGGTACACGTCGGTCATTACGCATGTGCCCGGGTTTCACGCATGCCTCTGATGAGAAAACGTCTGTGCGCCGACACTGACCAGACACCATGTGTTACCTCTTTCCAGCTATCGTTGTTCATTGTCCTCTCTCCCTGTCTCGTAGTTGCCACTGTTTGCATTCGTACACGTTGTCGGACGTTGTCTACCACGTGCTCGACTCCAACAACTCTCCTGATGATCTGACGACAAACCGGCCATCTTTAAAGTTGCTCGGCTCTCTTTCAGCGAGACGCTCCGTGAGAGGGTGTCTTGTGTCAGTTTGCGCTGCGACTCTCCAGCCTATGTGCAAGGATGCTGACGTGAGACAAGAACAGCCGTCGTGGCGAAATGTTCGGGTGGCGGATGCATCGTCCTCTGTGCAGGAGATCTCTGTTCTCGAGTCCAGCAAATTGGGGGAAGCTTGTGAGGTCGTCGAGGTGTCTTTGTCTCGAGCACCACTGAGGTGCCCAATTACTTCTTTGAAAATGGTTCAGCCCGTGCGAAGGTGTGCTGCTCCAGTTCTATGTCTGGGCAACTGTGGTGCTCTCTGTTGTGTTTCATGTGCCCATCGTGGCCAACGAATTCTACTTCTTCATCTTCGACCACCACCTAACAGCTCTCTCTCTCTGGCTCAGTGGGTCGTTGGTCTTGTGTCGCAAGCTTGAATCACCTTGCTGATCCGGAGTCGTGCCTGTGCAGCCGTCTTTGCGCGCACTCGTACTCGCTCGAGGGCATCGTCCGTCACATTCTTGTCTCGGACAACGCGGCCACAGTCCTTGGACGTGCTCCACCGTCGCTCGAGCTCCTGGGCTCGTCCACAGCGAGATGCCCAGTAGCGGGGTGCCCGGCGGTTGTCGGAGCGCGTTCTTTGGTTCTCGGATGCTCGGCAGAGGAGTGAAGCCGCGCACTCGCTCTGCTTACGAGGCCAGCGCACTGTGTTTGTGTGTGCACCATTTGCGGATGTTTCGCGGGGTGCCTGCTCCTCATGTTTTTTCCTTGTTCAGTTTCGTGCACATGAAGCCACCATGGGCTGGAGCATTGCGCCAGTAGTACCATTAAGGCACAACACGCTCTACAATAGACGAAGCGACACAGGTGAAGACGATGGGTCAGGTTCCAAAGAGTATTTGCCTGATAGTGTCCATGGCCCACTTGTTCCTACACCCTCGCAGGTGCAGTGCAACATGGTTGATCCGTGGCCAACGGCGACGGTACGACACGCCATGGGTGAGACGAAGGCGAGCCCCGCGCTCTCGCCGAACCGCGCACAAAGCTTCCTGCCCACGTCCGGAATTATTTGTGTGTGACGGCCGACAAGTCGGCACCGGAGGCAACGGTCCGCAAACAGGCTGACACGAAGTTAAGGCACCGCTGGCTGTCGTCTCACCCGTACGCTGATTTGCAATGCCAAGAAGAGGTGGTCGTGGTCGCATGTCCTGTGCGGGGAAGTCGTGTCCCACTTTTCTACGTCAAAGCGCACTTGTGCCAAGGAGCCCTTTCAAGTTTAAATACTGAAGGCCCATTTGATGCTGCATTACGTTTCACCAGACAAATGGTACCCTGATTTTGTAATCAACAGCTGGAGAATGGCCGTGATCGAGCAACGTGGGCTGCTATTTCCCAATCCCCATCTGTGTACGTGAGCCGACGTTTCAGGACAACGAGCAACAGTCGCTGAGAGGTTGACCACTGTCATTGTCTTCTTCGCCTTTAAGCACGTCGAGGTACCGGAAGCATCGTCATGGACAAGAAGGCGGGTGGTGCGGCTGCTGAGTGCATTCTGCGTAGCACGTTCGAGCATGAGGAGTTTCGAGATGGTCAACTCGAGGCCATTACGGCAGTCGTCGACAAGGACGTCCCCAATGTCAGCGTCCTCTCGGTCATGGGGACTGGGCACGGAAAGGTACGACACGCGTCACTGGCGACATCTCAAACGTGCAGGCCGCCGTCGTTGAGTCGTTTTATCTTGTCTTGTATGGGCCCTTGCTAACTCATGCAGCGCTTCGTTCCGCTTCGGGCGCCTGTGGCGTTTGTGAATCACAGACTGTTATCGTTGGGATGGCAGCCGTGCTGCTGCACAGGCATTCACGGATTTTTACGGTGTTTGTTACCCCTCTCAACGGCATCGGTCGGCAGCACGTCAAGACGCTCCAGGACGCCGGCATCGAGTGCCGTGGGTTATGGAGGAGCACCACGAAGATTGAGCGTATTCAACTGAATCAGGCAGTTGCAGCTCGTACTTTCGTCATCCTCTTCGCCTCCCCTGAGGCGGACGTTACCAACCCGGCGCTATTCACCAAGGGCAAGGCTATGGGACCCGGCCTCGTTGCTTTTGATGAGGGTCATTTGTTCAACACATGAAGCCGCTTGCGCCCGGACCTCTCCGCCGCAGCATCGAGCTTTAGGAGTGGCCGACAACTAGCTCTCTCCGCCACGGTGCCGATCAACGAAGAATCGACTCTGCGGGAGGCGCTCAACATGCAACACTCTTGTGGTTCACCGCGACCCATTCCTGCGCCGCAACCTTGTCATTCGCGTTATTCACCGCGATGCTGCTTTCTGCTACGGCCGTTTTTCCCGCATCGAGGACTGCCGCGCAAAATTTGAGCACTCCCAACGTGTGGCATACGCTTTTCATCTGGCCACCACGTGCCACGACATCGGTGGGAACATGATTTTTCTCACACCGTCGCGATCCGAGGCGGCGCGGGTTGGCACGAAGCTGCAGGACTTGGCTGATGCTTTGGCTTTTGCTCTGATCGCTTCGCAGTACATCCCCTTCAACTCTTAATCTTTCATGCTGGGCTTGACAACCGGTCGGCGACAGAGCATCTGTTCGCGTCAACGACGGGGATCGTGGTTGTGGCGACCATTGCTTTTGGCTTGGGCGTACATTGCCCTCATGTGCTAGCCGTGCTGCATCTTTTAAGTCGACACGTGCGTCGCATATGAAGGTCACTTGCTTCTGTGCATGCGTGAGCATGCGTCGGCCCGAAGAACGTGAGCCATGTTTTTGCGTGTCTTCAGCGCCTGGGTGCCAAGAGGGCTGGGACTGCTGTGCCGTGCCGGATTGCCGTCCGGCCAGGTAAGGAAGTCAGGGACTGCTACGAAGATCTCTCAGAGGATGCGCAGTCTCTGTGGAGCGCGCACGTCGCCCCGCAGTTTCGTCGACGCGTCGCAAGTCATGCTCCCGTTGCCAGATTTGACGTCCGCCAAGTTTGCCGCACGACCCCGTTTCTGTACCACGGCACAGCCGGCCCTGCTGCCGTTCATCGAGCAGCTGACGACGTGCGCCACGAAGGTCTGCTTGTCGTGGACACAAGCGAGCGCTTCGGCGACGTCATCCCGCTCGATATCGTCACGGACATCGAGCAAGACGGCTGGCCGCAGCGTCTGGTCGATACCGTCAAGATGGATGTCAAAGCGGATCTCGATTTGCTTGTGGACGTGCACACATTCTTGCAAATGAGCGGGTGCATCAACCGACAGCTTTCTTCTCTGTTTGGAACTGAGTTGAATGTCGGTCTTCTCGTGCCAAACTGCCTGTGCAGCGGGTGCGTTGCTGATGGGCCCTCCCTGCGTGATCGTTGCTTCATTCTTCCGGAGCTGTAGATCTGGTCCCCTTCTGCGTCCTGTGATGGTCTTTGCGTGTGATTCGTGCTCTCTTTTGTTTGATCTCGGCCGTCAGGCGTCATTTTCTTTCCTCAAACTTCTGGCGTCGTCACTTGTACATGTTTTGGCGCTCTTGTGCTGTTCAGTGTTAGTCCAAGACTAGTTGACTCGCGGTCATTCGCGTATAAGCCGAGAATCCTCTGTGCTCGTCGTGTTTGGGTTGTGTGCCGCCTGCCCCCCTTTCTTTTTTCGAGCATGTGCTGGCGCTTTCGGTGTTGTGCGTGTGCGTCCGGGGCGTTTCTTTCCTTCTTTTTGACTGTTCTTGTTCTTCCCGCATACGTGTTTAGTCGTTGTATTTCTCTGTGATAACTGTGGGTGTGGTTGCGCATATCGTCCTGCCCGTATCTTGCTGCTCCAATCCCACACGCTTTGGTCTTTTTGTCCTCGACGCGGCGGCGCTTGCCGTCCGCCCCCCCCCTCACGCCAACGTGTGCCCAGCAGCACCCCGCCGTTTGTCCGTTTGCCAAGCGCCCCACGTGCGGCCGACGTGCGCTTCCCGGCGGCCACCCGTCCCCCCCCCCCCCCCCCCCCCCCCCCCCCCCCCCCCCCCCCCCCCCCCCCCCCCCCCCCCCCCCCCCCCCCCCCCCCCCCCCCCCCCCCCCCCCCCCCCACCC
>Ga0115029_1001801_pt1 | contig 13950 bp, 3 predicted proteins | sample SidtaG_3_FD_87297 | JGI IMG/M metagenome (GOLD analysis project Ga0115029, IMG submission 87297) | Marine algal microbial communities from Sidmouth, United Kingdom - Sidmouth_Asex1 metaG | ecosystem: Host-associated > Algae > Red algae > Unclassified | place: Sidmouth, United Kingdom | collected...
AGCGGTCGAGAATGCTGGCCTCGCCGAAATGGCGGCGGATCTCCCGGTCGATCACTTCGGTCGTGTATGTCGCGACTGGTCGGAGTCCCAGCTCTCGGCCCAAGACGCAGAAGAACGCCATCAGTCGCACAGGAAGAACCGGAAGGTGACTCACCGGACTCGAGCGAGCGACGGTTCGTGGACGCTGTACATGGAAGGCGACGCCGAGACCGGCGCCAAGCTCGGCAAGGCGATCGACGCCGAAGCCGATCGCCTCTGGCGTGAGGCCGGCGGGAGGGACAACCCCGACAACACCTTGACCCGAGAACAGTGCCGGTACGACGCACTGTGCAACCTGGTAGGCGGTCGGAGAAGTGCTGCAGCCGACGCATCGGGAACGGTGGTCCCACTGCGGCACCAGTTCAACTTGGTCGCCTTCTTCGACCCGGGTGAGAAGTCAACTGGAGACGATGTACGGGACGAGGGCAGCTGCCGAGGGGTAGGAGCTGGGGCGTTCGAACGTCGTGGGAGGATCGCTGCTGAGGTGCCGGGACGTGGGCGACTGGCACCATCGGTGGTCGAGCGCTTGCTGTGTGATGCCGATGTGTCGGTAGCGGTTTCGAGTCTGGACGGTCAGCCCCTGTGGTTGGGGCGTACGCACCGGACCGCTCCGCCGGCCCTGTGGCGAGCCCTGTTGGTGAGCGATGGCGGGTGCATCAGATGCGGAGCGCTTCCGAGCGGTTGCGAAGTGCACCACCTGATTCCCTGGGAAGCAGGGGGACTGACCGATCCCGACAACTGCTGTTTGCTCTGCACCCGTTGCCACCACGATCACCATGATCGAGGACTCGACATCGATCTGGGGATGCTTGCGGCGCACCGACGACGGCGCGCCCAACTGATGGGCGCCCCACCGGGCGGTGCGTGGCCGAGCGCAACATCTGCGAGCGGCACCGCGCCAGAGCGGCTCGTGTGTTGATTCGCTTCGGTGCTGGGTCGTTCGGTGCTGGGTCGCTTGGTGCTGGGTCGCTTGGTGCTGGGTCGCTTGGTGCTGGGTCGCTCGGTGCTGGGTCGCTTGGAGATACGCCGCTCGGGGCTGTTGCCGCGATCTTTGGCCTACTCGACCGCGGCCGCCAAGCGGGCGAGGGTCTCGGTCATGCCTGCCTGGTTGTGGCTCACCCGGTCGGTCACGCCGGAGATGGCGACGGACAGTTCTTTGACCTCGTCCGGACGGTGGTCCTCCCAGTGTTCGGTGACGAGGCTGCCGGCCTCGGTCGCCTCGATGCGATAGCCCCAGGTGGCGAACACAAAGTCACCGACTCGGCAGTCGAACGCGAAGTGCTCGTTGGGGACAAGCTCGACGATGACGGCCTCGGTCTCCCATTCGTTCGAGCCGCTGCGGTTCTGGCCCTTGAAGACCGCTCCCACGGCGGCCTCGGAGCCCTCGACCCACTCGGCGCCGTGGGTCTCTGGGGACCACTCACCCATACGGGTGATGTCGGTCAGTGCGGCGAAGACCACCTCTGGAGGGGCGGCGATCTCACGGCTGATCTCGAGGGTGTCGTTCATGGCGCAACGCTAGGGCAGCCGCGGAAACCTTGCGCCGCCACCGAGCAGGCTGACCCGGCCCCGAGACTTCCGGTGCTTGCCTCAGAGGGCGCCGATGAGTTCGGCCACGGTGTCGTCCGGCACGTTGTAAGGGGTGTAGAAGCCCAATCGGTCGGCGCCACCAAAGCGGGTGTGCAGCTCGGCGGCCACCTCACCGGGCGTACCCCTGACGGCCAGGGTCGAGAGCACCTCGTCGTCGATGAGGCGGGCGATCTCGTCCCAGCGGCCGGCCTTGGTCATGGCGTTGAGTTCTGGCTGGAGATCGCCCCACCCGTGGGCTTCGAGCACTGGACGGTAGCTGGGGGTCGAGCCGTAGAAAGCCAGCAGGAACCGAGTGCCCTCTTCTGCGACCGCCATCTCGGCCTCGTCCCTGCCCACGCACACGATCGCCTCCGCGTGGATATCGAAGTCGTCGGCGGAGCGGCCAGCGGCGGCGAGGCCCTCAGTCACCCGGGCCATCGTGTGCTCGGCGAAATAGCGCTCCGAGGTGAACGGCATGACGAGGATCCCGTCAGCGGACTCGGCAACCATTCGGGTCATCCGAGGGCCGAGGGCTCCCACGTGGATCGGGGGCGGAGCGAACTCGCTCTCACCGGGCCGGAACATGGGCGTCATCAAGGTGTGCTGGTGGAAGTCGCCGCGGAAGTCGAGCCGAGTGCCGTCGGCCCAACACGACCAGATGGCCTTGATTGCCGCCACTTTCTCCCTCATGCGGTCAACCGGACGGTCGAACTCGACCCCGAACCGCTTCTCGATCTGGGGTCGGATCTGGGTGCCCAACCCCAACGTGAAGCGACCCCCCGACAGCTGGTGCAGGTCCCACGCCTGGTGGGCCAGGTGGATCGGGTTCCGGGGAAACGCGATGGCCACATTGGTGAGCAGATCGAGGCCACCCACCTGGGAAGCCAGCACGAGGGGAGCGAACACGTCGTGAGGCCCCTCGAAGCTGAACACGCCGTCCACACCGAGGTCCCGGAGGCGTTCTGCCTCCGAGCGAGCGGTGGTCAAACCGTAGATGGCGGTGTCGATCTTCACGGTTCAGGTCTCCAGTTCGTCGATCGCCCGGAGAACGTCGGACACCTCGGGGTAGTCACCGAGGTACTCGCCCTCGTGGCGCCACTTGACCTGGCGGTCGGCGTCGAGGATCACCACCCCCGGAGAACGGACCGTGTCGCTGGTGATCCGCTTGATCTTGCCGCCCTCACGAAGCGATCGCAGGTAGTTCTTGACGCCGGTCGGATTGAAGAGGACTTGGCGGACGCTCAGGTCCCCGAACTCGACCTCTGCTCTCAGGGTCTGGTCGGGATCCAGGGCGAGCGGCATCCCGATACCCACGTCGGTGGCCAGCCACTCGGCTTGGTAGGGGGCCGACCCGCCGACCGCGAGGAGGCTGGCTGATCGACGCTCGAACTCATGGCGCGCCTCCCACAACTGTGAGAGATAGGTCTGGCACGGGGCTCAGCCGTAGTACCTCAACAGCTGCACGACCATGACGCCCGAACCCACATCACCGAGGTTGATGGGCTTGCCCGAGTGGTCAGCGAGCCGCAGCGCAGATTCGTCGATTGCCATGAACTGCAGTGTCGCGCACCAGGTGGCGGCTCACCGCGCCTGGGCCATGTGCCTCATCTTCAGCGGCACAGACCCACATCGATGTCTCGAACCCTCATTGCCCAATCGGTTTGGACGATTGAACACCCACGCGGCCCGGGCAGGGGCGCGTCCCAGCTGTCACCGAGTGAGTAGGTCCTGTGCGAATTCCGAGGTTGATGGCCCATCGTCGAGGAAGGTTCGCTCTCCTCGCATTGCTGATCCTGGCGGTGGTACTCCCCCTGACCGACCGGCAGCTCGATGCAGACGACAACCCGGCTACGGCGGATCTCACCCAGAACTGCACTGCTCGACCCGACCACACCCCGGACTCGGTCAGCCAGTCGGGCGTGCCAGCGGCGGTCCCCGGCGAGTGGGTCACCTTCGTCCAGACGGTGGCCTTCGATGAGGGAGAGATCTACCAGGACATCCTCCAACGCCCCGACGGTTCTCAGTACTACGCCTCCCGGCTCGAACTCACCGGACTGCCCTCCGGCCTCGACCTCGACCCAGCCAGCGTCGAGTTCAGGATCGCCCCCGGCGGCTCGACCGACCCCTACGCCGACGGAGTGGTCCAACCCTGGATCGCCGGCACCGAACCCGACCCCGCCGACTGGGTGATCGAGACCGACACCGGTGTTCCCGACGCCCTCTTCCGACTCCTGTTCCCGGGCGACGTGAGCACCATGATCGCCGGCCAGCCCGGCTTCGGTCAGCTCAGCCACACCGTGCCCGCAGGCGGCGAGATCTTCGTCCTCTCGATCAGGGCACAGGTCCCGGTCACCGGCCTCGACTGGGGTTCGGTCGAGACCGGCTCCGAGTGCTTCGCGAGCATCTCGACCGAGGACTCCAACCGTGACACCAACCGCATCGAGGCCTCGGTCTCGGTGGTCGAGCCCTACATCGAACTCACCAAGACCACCCCCGAGGCAAACGTCTACAACCCCGGCAACGACGTGGACTACGAGTTCGTCGTCACCGTCCCGGAAACCAACCCCTCCGCGGTGACCCTGCTGGTCGGCCCGGCCAGAGACGTCCAGCTCGTGGACCAGGTCCCGCCCGGCCTCATTCCGCTCGACGACCAAGGCGACCCCGTCGCCGACGGGGGAACCACCGAAGGGGGCGGTGTCTGGAACGCTGCCACCCGCGAGGTCACCTACGCCCTCGGCGATCTTCTCCCCGGCGCCGAGGTCACCATCGACGAGGAGATGCGAGTCGGCGACGGACTCAACCCGGCCGAGACGCTCACCAACACCGCCGAAGTCGGCTTCAGCTACCTCCCCGCCGGCGAACCGGACAACACCACGATCGACGCATTCGCGACCGACGACGCCGAGATCAGCATCGCCTCGCTGCCCCCGACGGTCTCCAAGGAAGCCAGCCTCGAACGCACCGGTACCGACCTTCCCTTCACCTACACCGTCACCGTCGACATTCCGCCAAACGCGGCCTACCGCAACTTCACCATCCTCGACATCCTGCCCGACGGCCTCGAGTTCGTGTCGTACGACTCGGCGACGTGTCAGCCCGCCGGGCCCACCTGCCCCGCTCCCATCGCCGACCTCGCGCCCACCGTCTTTCCCGGTGGCGGCACCGGCATCGGCTGGTACCCCAACGTCATCCCCGTCGATGCAGCAGGGCGCCAGATCGTGCTCACCTACACCGCTGAGATCGACCCTGAATACGCGTCTGGCGACCCGGTCGAGTTCTTCGACGAGTTCGTCAACGACCTCACCGTCAACTGGAACACCGTCGACCGCCTCGGCGACGCCGTCGAACCTTCCACCGCCAGCCCGCCCAACTACGACGGCACCGTCGGCGACACCGACAACGTCATCTACGACCGCCCCATCCTCGAGATCGACAAGACCGTCGAGACCACCGATGGGCTCACCGCAGACGAGCGGCGCGAGCAGTGGGACTACGCACTCGGCGCCATCGCCACCTACACCTCAGAGATCACCAACGTCGGCTCCCGCGACGCCACGGGCCTCACCCTGATCGACACACCAGCCGGCCTCGACATCGACCCCGACAGCATCACCATCGACGGCAACCCCTGTGCCGCACCCGACTGCACGTGGAACGGCGTGGAGCTCACGATCGCTTGGCCTGGTCCGCTTGCGCCGGCAGCGACGATGACCCTCACCTACGAGGCCGAGCCGACCACCAACGGCGAGATCGACAACGCGATCAGCATCCCCACCTACGGCGACGACCTGGGGAGTACCTATGTCGAGAACCCCGCCGACACCGTGCCGCTCGAGATCCCCGATCCAGTGCTCACGATCGAGAAGGACCTCGCCGCATCGGTGAGCGACACCGGCGTCGCCAACACCCAGGGCACCGAGGTCCCGTTCACCTTCACCGTCACCAACGTCTCGGCCACCACCGCCTACACCGTCGAGATCACCGACGTTCCGCCCGACAACGTGTGCGTCATCCCCGACGGACTCGACGGGTCCGCAGCCGGGACCGTCACCGAAACCGCCCCAGGCGTGTTCCTCCTCGACGCCCCGCTCGCCCCGGGCGACTCGGTGACCTTCGACGCCGTGATCGAGATCTGCGGTGAGATCGATCCCGACGAGTACGAGAACATCGCCGAGCTGAGGTGGACCGACCTCTCCGATGACACCAACCAGGCCGGCCAGCTCTACTTCGATGACGATCCGGCCACCTTCGAACTCGTCGGCCCCGAGTTTCTCGTCACCAAGGGCCCACCTGTCGACGGCGGCGCCACCCTGAACTGGTCGTTCGACGCCAACGAGAACGGCACCCTCGAAGACCCCGAGGAGATCTCGAGCGGAGCCTGGAGCATCACGATCGAGAACACCTCGCCCGCCCCCATCGGCGGCTTGGTGATCGACGACCCCATGCCCCACCCGTTCGAGTACCGCCCCGGCACCGCCACCATCCTCTGGATCGGACAGGCCCCCGACACCTTCACCGACAACTCCGTGGCTGGTGGGGGAGCGGTCCTCGCCGGTCGCACCACCCAGGTGGACCTCGAGATCGGTCAGCTCCTCCCCGGAGCCGAGGTGCGCATCACCGTCCCGTTCGACCACAACGGCGAAGACCCGTCCGACGGACAGCTCACCCGGCTCAACACCGTCACGGTCTCCAACGAGAACCTCGACTTCGACGCCGAGCTCCACACCGCCGACGGTGAGTACTCCCTCATCCCGGTCGAGGTCGGCCCCGAGATCAACAAGACCATCGCCGAGGTCGGCACCTCACCCGGCGTCGAGATCATCGAGGGCGCCCCCGGTCAACAGTTCGACTACACGATCGACGTCACCGTACCGAGTCATCCCACCCTCTGGATGTACGACCTGTGGGCCTTCGACGAGATGCCCGACGGCCTCACCCTGGTCAACGAACCGGCCAGCGGTGCGGTGCCGTCCTCAGGTGGCTGGACAGTGAGCTGTCTCTCGGGGCCCTGCCCGGCCACCGAAGGTGGTACCTACCTGGGCTCACAGCCCGGCATGGACGGCGACACCGAACTCGGCTGGTTCCTCGGCGACACCCCACCCGACCCGGCCGAATCGGTGTCGGTCTACCGGATCACCTTCCGTGCCGAGGTCGAGACCGAGTTCGACGACGGCTCCGAGATCATTGACGGTTTCAACGACCCGATCGTCAACACGGTGCGTCCCGTGTTCAACCGGGACGACGCCGTCCCCGGCGGCTCGGGCAACGCAGTCGCAGGCTCGCCCGCGGGCGTCCCGGACCCGGGTGACTACGACCGGGTGTACGCCAAAGACCCTGCCTCGATCGACCTCGTCACCCCCCGGATCGATTTCGAGAAGACCGTGTATGACACCGATGGCAATCCGGTCACCGAGGTGACCGCAGGCGAAGAGTTCTCCTACGAGATCATCGCCACCAACGTGGGCTCCGGCCCGGCCTTCGACATCGCCATCGAGGACGATCTCGGCGCCCCCGAGGGCATCCGCTCGATGGCGATCGACCAGTCTTCGCTCAACGTCAGTCCTGCCGGTGTCACCTGCAACTTCGTTGCCGCACCGCCCTCGGCCGACCACCTCGAGTGCTCCTTCGCCGGCCCGCTCGCCGGTGATCCCGACGGCGCTGCGGGTGCCGGCATCGGCGGCCAGATCGTCATCACCTACGACGCCACCACCGTGCCCGCGGACGAGTTCTACTCCCAGTTCTCGTCACAGAACTTCGACCCCATGATCGTGCTCAACCGGGCAGCGACCACCGAGTACTTCGAGGCCCCCGGCATGGGAGGCAACTCCTACTCCACCGGCGAGACGATCAGTCGCCTCTTCGCCTACACCCCCGTCGCCGAGATCGACGCCAGCTGCGTCGGTGGATCCGAGATCCTCCCCAACGCCCCCATCGGGTCCGACGTCCAGTTCTACGTGCTCGCCGGCAACGGTGACCGCTTCGACGTGGGCGGCAACGGCGACGGCGACCAGACACTCACCCCCTTCCCGACCGTGGACGACGACGGTGACGGTTTCCCCGACGCCGGAGTGGGCTTCAACCCCGAGATCCGCGTGACCCTGCAGGACAAGTTCACCTACATCGGCACCCAGGGCACCGGCCCGGGCGCCGGCGACCCGACATACACCAACTACACCCCCTTCCCCGAACCCGACGAGATCGTGGACGAGGAACGCCCGAACACCTACACCCTGGTGTGGAACACGAGCCTGGACGACATCCCCCACAGCCCTGACCACATGACCGAGGCAGATTTCCAGGCCTACTACGACCTCCTCATCGACGTCACCAAGACCGAAGCGGGCGGGGGCAGCATCTGGTTCGACCTCACCTTCACCGACGCGGCTGGCAACACCGACCGAGGCGACGCGGTCGGCGAATACTGGGAGTTCCGCGAGACCGACCGGCACGGTTGCCCCGGCGGGCCACCCCCGAGGGTCTGGAAGACCCCCGACGTGGAGGACTCCGAACGTCTCGCCCCCGGCCAAGCCGGTGAGTTCGTCGTCTACATCCAACAACCCGACGACGACCCCATGGGCGGTCACTTCGTCGACACACTCCCGGCTGGTCTCGCCTACGCCGGCGATCTCCCGACAGCAGACCCGAACTACGCCGTGGCCACCATGGACGTGGTCCCCCCGGGTTGGACCTCGCTCGAGGACTACTTCACTTCTTCGACCCTTCAGCCCAACGGCGACACGATCGTGCGTTGGGACCCACCGCCGCTGCCAAAGGGTCTGGCCAACGACCCCGACGATGGCGGAGCGGACAACCGCTGGGTGATTCGAGTTCCGGTCGTGGCCCTCGAGGACCCGCCCTTCCCGAACGAGTTCGTGGTCAACGGCTTTTCATGGAACACCGACGAGCGCGGCGCCCGAAAGGACACCGGCGCCATCCTCACCGAAGGCGCCGGCGCACCCAGCATCACCAAGCGGGTGGCCGACGACGACATGGCCTACGGCGACTCCTTCACCTACACCATCGACGTCAACATCCCGGCCGGCTTCGGTGGCAAGGACGTCATCGTCTACGACCAGATCAACCGCTACAGCAACTGGGACGCGAGCCCCTATGCCCTCCAAGACCTGGGCAACATGCAGTCCAACGCCAACATCTTCCCGGTCACACCGACCACCAGCGCCGGGCCTTCGTTCTCCGGCGAACTCCACTACGCCCACTACAGCTACACCCCGGCCGAGATGGAGCTCGACGACTACATCTCGGACTCCTGTGTGGTCGGTTGTTCGGGAGGCACCGACGACATCGACGCCGTGCCCCTCACCCCCGATGAGTTCTCCAACGGCGCCAGTACGCCCTTCACCTCGGCCGAGCGGTACTACTCCAACGCCAACGGCGCAGCAGGTTGGTACCTCGGCGACATCGATCCCGACCCCGAGGGCCAGAACCGAACCGTGCGGCTCGTGTACTCGGTCGAGGCGCCGACCCTCCAAGAACAGCGTCAACGCGTGGCCGAACACTGGCCCTCCGGGGTCCCGGGCGGCGCCACCGACCCCCTCTTCGACGACCCCACCTCCTACTGGTTCCAAGAACTGAGCCAGGTCCGGCACGCCAACCTCGTCCAGATCCGCAGCTTCGGCACCGACAACGCCAACCTCGGCACCTGGGAAGGGCTCGGCGACGACGCCTGGGAAGACGCCCCGAACAACTCATGGGCCGGGGAGATCTCCAGCTCGGCCGTACTCGCCTCCGATGACGAGTCGGTCACCGTTGCCTACCCCCTCATCACGATGGACAAGGACTGCCGTGCCATCGGCGGCAACGGGAGCACCAGTCCGGGGGTCACCGCGGTGGGCACCCCCAACGTCGAGTGCGAGATCACCGTCGAGAACTCAAGCCCGGTGGATGCCTACGACGTCACCGTCGACGACACCCCCCTGACCGACTGTGTGATCGCGGCGAGGGTCTACTACGGCCCGGTTCGCTATGTCACCAACCCGGCGTCCAACCGCTACTGGGATCCGGTGGTCGACGGCATCGCCAACGGCACCGGTCGCGTCGACCCCAACGACCCCGACGTGCGTCGCTACAACTGCGACCAGAGCGGCATCAACGTCAACCACCCCAATCTGACCTCGACCCCCAACAGCCTCCCCGCCTCATGGGCACTGACCCTCGGTCCCAACCAGTCCGAGAGCCTCACCTACCAGCTCCGCATCGACGGCTGGACCGACCTGCCCGACGACGCCGACCGCCGTGACTACTTCGAGGGAAGCTGGGAAGTGAACGGCGCCTGGCGCAACGACGCCGTCCTCCAACCCTGGTCGGACGCCCCGGGTGGCACCCCCCTCGGCGGTGAGATCCGCGAGGCCGACGAGGTGATGTTCCACGACACCTTCCTCCACGTCTCCAAGTTCCCGTTCCCCGAGGGACGGGACCTCAGCGTGGACGCCAAGCCCTTCATCAACGTCTTCACCGACGACGACGAGTGCAGCGTCACCAACCTGTGGCCCTATTTCTACCTCCCATGTGGCTACGCGGCCCGGCCCGGTCAGGTGAGCTACGACCCACCCCAGCTACGCGGCGACCCCTACTCGGGCGACTACTGGAACCACGACCAGCCCGACCTGTACTCGGACCTGCTCCAGCCGCCCTCGCGCCAGATCACCCCGTTCAACTGGCCGTGGAGCCTCCGCGGTCACCCGCTCGGCGCCCACTGGTACGCCTACAGCGGCTGGCGCGACTACGGCGATGCCTACGACACCGGAACCGGTGCTCGGGGCTGGTGGCTCCGGGGCGAGATGGACGATCCCGACAGCTGGGCCGACGTGTTCGACGCCGACCCCACCGTTCCCTACACCTGGGCGATCGACATGCGGATCGACGGCCAGGAACGGATCGAGAACCTCGACATCAGCGATCGCCTGCCCTTCGGCTGGCGCTACGTGCCGGGCTCGGCCCGCATCATCGACGGTGACTGGGACCTCCACTACGACAACATCACCTTCACCGAGGACGATGGTGGCACCCCCGCCTACACCGAGGTGCCCCTTCCCGACCCCACCTACTCGGGCTTCGACGACGACACCGAGACCGCCTGCAACCAGGCCGCCTTCCACGACGGTGGCCGCACCCTCAACTGGAACTTCGAGCGCGATTCGGCCGGCGACGGCACCGACGCGGGCAGCTGGCCCTGGGACGTCCGCTACGTGGATGCCCGAGATCGCTCGGCCGACCACCCCACCTACACCAACCGCGACTACCCCTTCCGTCGTACCTACGACGCCGGAGCCTCCGACAAGGCCAACTGGATCCGGATCCAGTACGACGCCATCCCCACCGAGGCCGTCTTCGAGTGTGACCCCGACCTGTCCTCCACCGAGGACTTCATGATGGAGAACAACGTCGAGGTCAACTACCGCACCGACTACGACCCGGCCACCCTCCGGACCGACCGCTACGACATGCTCGCCCCGGTCCCGAACCCTCTGGCCCTCACCAAGACCCCCGATGACGACTTCGTCGCCGACGACACCGTCAACGCCTTCACCATCACCTTCACCAACGACCTCGATGAGCCCGTCACCGACCTGGTGCTCACCGACACCGTCGGGTCGACGCCCGTGGCCCCCCTTCCGGGCGGCGGCTACGACTGCGGGTCGGCCACCGCGGAGGGCGGCACCGGCTTCGCCGAGCAGTCCTGCGTCGGCGGTCTGAGCCAGAACACCACCGTCGAGTGGTACTTCGCCCAGATCGACCCCGGCGAGACCGTCACCATCACCATGCCGATCATCGTCCCCAAAGACGAGACCAACCTCCTGGTGTGGTCCAACTCGGTGGAGACCTCGGTCAAGGAGTGGTTCGATTCACCCCTGGGCGAAGACGGCAAGATCACCGTGGTGAACCCCTCGGCACCCCCGGTGCCCGAAAAATCGGCCGACCCCAACCCGGCCACGATCAACGACACCGTCGAGTACTCGGTGACCTGGGACGCTGCGGCGTTCGAGGTCTTCATGGACCTCGCCTACCTCGACGAGGTGCCCGACGGCCTGACCTTCCTCGAGTACACCGACATCACCTGCTCGGGTTCCTGCCCCGCCTATGACCCCGATGACGTGATCGAGCTCGACCCGGTGGTCAACCCCGACGGCACGACCAACATCGGTTGGTTCTTCGGCGACGTGGGCGGCACCTCGGGTGGCTCGACCTGGACCATGACCTACCGGGCGCTCGTCGACGACACCTACGAGACCGGCGCCGACGTGGCCGACGGTGACCTCATCACCAACGAGGTCATCGGCTACGCCAACGAGGAGAACCTCCTCGACGATCCGGTCGGCTACCCCGACCCGTCCGACTGGACCACCTATCCGCCATCCGCCCCCGGCAGCGAAGACCTCTTGATCGAAGAGCCCGAACTCGAGATCTCCAAGGCCGCCACCCCGTCCGCGGTGCCGACTGACGGTTCGTCGGTCATCACCTACGAGGTGACCGTGGCCAACAACGACGCCTGGCCCGCCTACGCGGTCGAGGTGTCCGACACCCCCAACGGTGCGCTCGAGAACATCGTTCTCTCCCCGCCGAGCTTCCCGGGCTCGGTCATCACCCGAGGCTGGACCAGCATCGACCCGACCCTCGGCTGGTTCGTCTCGGTGCTCCAGCCCGGTGAGTCCGCCACCTTCACCTACACCGCCGAGGTGACCGACTCCTATCTCTCCGACGGCTTCGGCACCGCCGACAACGAGGCAGTGGTCGAGACCTTCCGGGCCCGCCCCGGCCTCGAACCCGAGGAAGGCGACCGCAGCTACGAAGGCGACACCGTCGAGACCCAGACGCCCCTCAGCGGCCCCGACCTCGACATGACCAAGCACGCGGGCAACTGTGTGGATGAGTTCGCCTTCGCCGAACCCGGACAACCCCTGATCTGGTGCATCCAGGTCGCCAACAACGGCGGGGCCCCCGCGTATGCGGCCACCGTGACCGACACCCTCCCCTTCGACTGGACCTACGACACCGGGACGACGGTGGGCACCAATTGGGCGACCGCAGAGCCGACCGTCGGAGAGGTCGCACCCTCGGTGCCCGAGCTCGTGTGGAACATCGGCGACATCGCCCCCGGCGAGACCGCGATCATCGAGTTCCAGGCCACCCCGGGCGACAACTCTCCGCTCAACGTGACCAACCAGGGTGTTGCCGAGTCCTTCGGGCTCGACGGATCCACGATCCCGGTCTCGGTTGCCGGCGCACGATCCGACGATCCGGCCACGGCCGCCCTCGGCCAGTTCGCCCTCGAGATCTCCAAGACCCCCGACCGCCAGGAGTTCGGTCTGCTCGCTGCGGGCAACACCGTCGAGTGGATCATCACGGTCACGAACCCCTCGAGTGACACCTCCAACACCGACCTCGAGGTCACCGACTTCCTCCCCGCCCCGCTCGAGTACTCCAGCTCGACCGCGACCGACCCACGGGTGAGCGCCGGTGCTCCGGGCGCGCTCGGCGCCGGACCCGGCGGCACCCAGGCGATCGAATGGACGATCACCGATCTCGGTCCGGGCGAGTCGATCGAGATCGCGATCGTGGCCGACGTGCCCGCACCGCCGACCGATCCAGCGATCGTGCTCGAGACCTGGTACGTGAACGACGTCCAGGTGACCTCCGCCGAGATCGCCGACGAGGTGGTCAACCAGGCCAAGGTCCGCTTCTCAGAAGCGAGCGTGGACATCGAGAAGTTCACCAACGGGGTCCAGGCCGACCTCCCGAACGGACCTGGCCTGGCGCCCGGTTCGACCGTGACCTGGACCTATGAGGTCACCAACACCGGACCTGTCGCTCTGGTTCCCGCCGTGGTGACCGATTCGGTGGACGGTGTGGTGGTGTCGTGCCCGGACCACCGCGGCGACACCGACGCCGACAACACCATCGACGTGCTGCTCCCCGGAGACGTGGTGACGTGCTCAGCCACCGGTACCGCCGAGGCCGGCTTCTACGAGAACGTCGGCACCGTCACCGGCAACCCCGCCCTCCCGGATCCGGCCGTGTGCGACTGCGACCAGGACGATCCGACCACCTGGCCCGACGATCCCGCCGCCTATGACGACCTCACCGACTCCAACGGTGACGACATCGATGACGTCGACGACACCGACGCCAGCCACTACCACGGCGTCGCCCCCTCGATCGACGTCGAGAAGTTCACCAACGGTGTGCAGGCCGACGTGCCGAACGGTCCCGGGCTCGAACCCGGTTCCGAGGTGACGTGGACCTATGAGGTCACCAACACCGGCAACACGATCCTGTTGGCCTCGGAGCTGGTCGACTCCGATGGTGCGGTCATCAGCTGCCCTG
>Ga0115029_1001802_pt1 | contig 13950 bp, 11 predicted proteins | sample SidtaG_3_FD_87297 | JGI IMG/M metagenome (GOLD analysis project Ga0115029, IMG submission 87297) | Marine algal microbial communities from Sidmouth, United Kingdom - Sidmouth_Asex1 metaG | ecosystem: Host-associated > Algae > Red algae > Unclassified | place: Sidmouth, United Kingdom | collected...
AACCTTCACTTGGCTGTCCGTATTCAGTGAAATAAGTATTTCCTGTACTTAGCTTCTTTGGGTTTCCTTTAAGAAGTGGAGCGCATTGTAGTGATTTTTTGTGGGAGGTCAACCCTTATTTGAGGAATAAATTCTGTTCGCTTTATTTTTAAGCACAATGGCGTTTTATTGAATAAATCCAAAGCTTTTCATTCTGTTATTTAAGTTGTTGTTAAAGTAGTTGTAAATTTTATGTAATCGACCAGTTGTTTGTCTCCACGAAACCGCATTTTAACTCAAAAAAACATAAATAACTGATAAATATAAGATTTTATTAAGCTTAATATCTTTGTTTACTATTGAATATTAAGTTCAAGTAAGAGATATTAACAATGCATTTACTGGTTATTAAAGTTTGATGTTATTTAAACGTCAAATTAATACTGGTTTAACAAAATAATAAAGGTGAAACAATGCGATTCAAGAAAAGTTTTATTGGGAGTATGCTTACTCTACTCATTTCCACATCTTGTGGAATAAATGCTAATGAAGTTACAGGGAACACTCAATTATTTAAGGAAAGCCCTCAATCTAAAAAAACATTAAAAAAAGGTTCATCTCTTTACATCGTGCAAGTTAAAGGTAACCCCGGCATTACTCAAGCCCAAGCGTTTGGTGAGTTGCTACCCTCTAACCAAGTAGTTAGTGTTGCAGGTAATAATTACAATGCTAATACGCCAGCAATGAAGGCATATACTAAAGCATTACAAAACCGTCAAGATGATTTAGTTAATACTATTGGTTCTATTAATATTATTCATTCATTTCAACACACTTTTAATGGTTTTTCAGCAAAGTTAACTGCTAAACAAAAAAGCCAATTAGAAGTACATCCTGATGTTGTGGGTGTTTGGGAAGAAGAATTACAAACTATCACCACATCTAATACTCCTGAATTTCTTGGATTAACATCACCAGGCGGACAGTATGCTCTAAACATAAAAGGTGAAGATGTTGTTATTGGTGTTTTAGATACAGGAATAGTGCCTGAGCACCCTAGTTTTTCTGATGATGGCTCATATTCGGATCCTAGTACATTGGGTTGGAATGGTATTTGCGACGCTGGTGATGAAGCAGATGCAGGAACTTTTTCGTGTAACAACAAACTTATTGGTGCTCGTTTCTATAACGAATCATTTAGCGCAGTTTATGACATTCAAACGGATCTAGGTGAGTTTCTTTCACCTCGTGATGCTGATGGTCATGGTTCTCATACAGCCAGTACTGCGGGTGGTAATGCTGATGTAGAAGCGGTTTTATTAAATACAGATGCGGGTATAGTGTCAGGTATTGCACCTCGCGCTCGAGTTGCTATGTATAAGGTATGTTGGAACAGTGACTATGTATCTCCAGAAGGTGTTAATGAGCGAGGCTGTTTCTCAGGTGACAGTATGGCGGCTATTGACCAAGCTGTTGTTGATGGTGTAGATATTATTAACTTTTCAATTGGTGGAAGCCGTACTGACTTAACTCAACCAGCATCAGCAGCGATGTTACGTGCTACTCAAGCAGGTGTATTTGTTGCTGTATCTGCTGGAAACGATGGACCAACAGTTGAAACTATTGGTACACCAGCTCCTTGGGTGACCAGCGTAGGAGCCTCTACATATAGTGGAACGTCTAAAGTTATTGGGAATTCATTAGCTATTAACTCTGGCGAGTTAGCAGATAGTTCGATTATTTCGATTCCAGCTGGTTTTGCACCAGACGCTAATGGTTTATCAGGTGATTTAGTTGCTACTAATTCTACAGAAGCATGTGATGCAACTGATGGCTCTAATCCTATTATTGGGCAAACGAACCTCACTGGTAATGTTGCATTAATTTCACGAGGTTCATGTAGCTTTACTGAGAAATTTATAAATGCACAAGAGGCCGGTGCAATTGCCGCTCTAGTTTATACCTATGTCGATACGTCACCTTTTTCAATGGGAGGAGAGGATGCAGCAGTAGCTATACCTGGCTCAATGATTTCTTTTGATAATGCACAAGCACTATTGGCGTCTATTGAAACTTCGGTTACGAATGTTACATTTACTGACACTGCTATTTCGGCAGATGCCGTTGAGGTAGGTAATTTGATGGCGACCTTCTCTTCTAGAGGTCCAAATCAATCAAGCTATGATGTTATAAAGCCTGACATTACTGCTCCTGGTGTTAAAATTTTAGCAGCTACTTCAAATACCCCAATGTCTGGTATTCAAGGTGAATCATTTGCTTATTTGCAAGGAACATCGATGTCAAGTCCACACATTGCAGGTTTAGCGGCGTTGTTTAAGGATTCAAACCCTGAATGGTCGCCAGCTCAAATAAAGTCTGCTTTAATGACAACCGCTCGACAAGATCTGACTAAAGAAGATGGCGCTATCCCTGCGGACCCATTTGATTTTGGTGCGGGTCATGCAAACCCAGTAAGTGCAATGGATCCCGGACTTGTCTACAGTGCTAATTATAATGATTATTTAGCCTTTTTATGTGGCATTGGAAATGAAAATTTTGTTGCTGGCTCTGAAACAACTTGTGAAGATTTAAGGAGCGCAGGTTTTAGTACAGAACCAAGTCAACTTAATATTGCCTCTATAGGTATAGCTGAGCTAGGTGCATCTGAATCAGTTTCTAGAACAGTGACTAACGTATCAGGTAATGCAAGTAGTTATACTGCAACTGTTGTTGCACCTGAAGGCATTAACGTTACTGTAACCACCTATGATAATGAAGGCCAACCCACTGAAGATGGCATTTTATTAGTAGAAGCTGGTGATACTGCTCGATATACCTTAAATTTCTCTAAAGCAGATAATGCTGAATTGGATGCTTGGAAATTTGGTTCTATTTCATGGACTGATAATAGTGGTCATGTTGTACGTAGCCCTATAGCTGTAAAAGCGACTCCTGATGTAAGTATTGAAGTTCCTGAGAATATATCTGGCACTTTAAATAAAGGCAGATTCACCTTCCCTGTGAAGATGCTATATTCAGGAAAAACAACGACTGATTTTGCTGGATTTGTTGCACCATTTGGTTCTACAAGAACTGTTTCACAAGACGCGGATCAAGATTTTGCTTTTAATGAAGCTGGGCTTGCTACACATTTATTTCACCTTCCTGAAGGTACAAAAGTAGCTCGTTTTTCACTTATAGATAGTTTAGTGGGTGACGGCGCAGGAAATGCTGACTTAGATATGTATGTTTATCGTTGTGATAAATGGACTTGTACTGCTGTTGGTCAATCTGCAAATCCTGCTTCAAATGAAGATGTTATATTAATCAATCCAGAACCTAGAGCTGATGTTGATGTTGGTGATGTATATCTTGTATTTGTTCACGGATATGAATTGGGTGACCCAGAAACACTTGAATATACTATGCCAGTATGGGTAGCGGACACAGCAGAGAGAAACGCTCGCGTTTTATCAAGCCGTCGTGCGATTAATGGTCGCTTTAATAATGTGACAATTATGGCTAGAGGTTTACCAGAAGGAGTATTTATGGGTGGAGTAACATTTTACGATGAAGAAGGTAACGCTCAAGGTACAACCGCTGTTGAACTAAGCAATTAATATAATGGCCGCCCTTTAACGTTGTTAAAGGGCATTTCTAAATAACTACTCAAGCCTTTCTACTTAGTAGAGGCAAAATAAATATGCAGGTATAACATGTTAAAAAATCTATTAAAAAACACACTACTAACACTTTCACTTTCTTTATTTGCGATGGGTTCTGCTAATGCAAATCTAGTTACACAAGATATTCTTTTTGATGATAGCAATACAACCGAAGTTGTTTTAGAGAGAATTGGTACAATCACTATTGAAACTACTAATATCGATGAATTTGGTTTAATCGGCTCGTGGGTTAATTTTCAGTTATTTAATTTTGACATGACAACTGAAGATGAAGCAAACGGTGATTTTAATTTATTTGGACTATTTGAAGTATCGGTTGATATAAATAACTTAAAAGCGGGTATTGAATTTATTAGCTTCGATGTAACTGAGAACGAAAACCAACTCTTTAATTTTCAAGGTTTAGTAGATACAGCATCAGGTAGTAACTATTTTGTTGATGTTTTTGATTTTAGTGGTGGGCTATATGCATTTGGTGATTTATCTTTAGGTGAAGCTAATGTAGTGCCAGAGCCATCTGTAATTTTACTATTTTTAACGGGTTTGATTTTAATGGCAGCTAAACGTCGTAAATTATAACTAAACTATCGTTTTAGATGCTAAATAACGTTTGAGATACTAAATAATGACTCATATAAATATAGATAATTATCATATAGGACTCAGACAATCTTTTAGGTTAATGAAATATATTACTTAATTTGTGATGATAAAATCTTGAATGAAAAGTTGTATAGATAAAATTTAAAAAGCCACTTAATAAAAGTGGCTTTTTTATATAAGAAAGAAATATTAATAATCACATACGATGAGGTCACACTTAAGCTATGGTATGAAAGCATCGAATAAAATACACACAAAAACCAATGACTACCGTAATCGACTTACATTTTAAAACTCCAGCCTATTTCAAAAAACAGATAAAAAATAACTTCTAAAGAAGTTACTTAGGATTAGTTTTATTTTTTTCGGCAGTAGATTCTTTAAAATCCGCGTCTTTATCATCGCCTACTACATGTTCCAATTTGAGCTTTCTTACACCTCTTATTGTATTAAATGGACCAGAGAACGTGTAAATAACGAATACAATAAGTAATACATTTTCAGGACTCGATGCAACTATAATAAACGCTAAAACAATAAGCAGTACAACAACAAAATTGACCTTCCCTTTCCAATCAACATCCTTAAAACTACTGTATCTAAAGTTACTTACCATAAGCAAACCGGTCGCAATAGTTATAACACCTAAAATATAGCCATAATCTTTTCCCATAACTTGATAAGATGAACCTACCCACACTAAACTCGCTATTACTCCAGCAGCTGCAGGACTAGCAAGCCCTTGAAAATATCGTTTATCAGCCACACCTACTTGCGTATTAAAACGAGCTAATCTCAAAGCAGCGCTTGCAACAAATACAAATGCAGCCAACCAACCAAACTTGCCAAAATCATATAAAGCCCAATTATAAATAACTAAACCAGGCGCAATACCAAAAGATACCATATCAGCCATACTGTCGTATTCAGCGCCAAATTCGCTTTGAGTATTTGTCATTCGAGCAACGCGGCCATCTAAACCATCAAAAACCATAGCAACAAAGATTGCTATAGCAGCATTTTCGAAATGCCCATTCATGGATGATACAATAGCGAAAAAGCCAAAAAATAGACCTGCAGTTGTAAGTATATTGGGAAGTAGGTAAATACCTTTATTGGGCGCTTTTCCTTTTGAAGAATGTTGTGTCATCTTTAAACCGTGTTAGTACAAATATTTACCTAAACTTAACATAAGTGTAATTCCGTGCGATAGCCCAATTAAAATAATTTTAGCAAAAATCAATAAAAGGTATGAATACTGTCCAATTATTGGTATAAATTCATTATATAACTGCCTAAATTAGCATTTAAGCATTCTTATTTCTGCTAATTGATTTAAAGACATATAAAGAGCTTAAAAATGAAATATTATTCGTTAGCCGTATTACTTACTTTTAGTTTAATGGTGTTTGCAGATGATGTAATAATTTACAGGTGGGTCGATGAAAATAATATTGCTCATTTTAGTCAAAACCAACCTGCTACAGGAGACTACACAGAAATTATAATGGCAAGTACTAATTCATCTACTAAGGAGAAAGAAACTTCATTTACCCAGCTAAAAAATTCAGATGTTAAAAAAGAAGTACAACTGGATAACAGTGAACCTAAAGAGAATACCAAAGAGTGCGAGGAAGCTAAGAAAAATTTAGCCACATTAAAAGACTTTGACCGAGTTCGCTTTGTAGACGCTAATGGAGAAACTCAAATTCTTGATGAAGCTAAACAAGTTGAGCAAATAAAAATAAATGAAGAACATGTTAAGGTTTTTTGTACTTCCAAGTAGCCATAATTAGCCATAATTAGCCATAAGATTATGACCCACTTACCCTATTACACATTAGCGATAAAGCGGCAAAAAGGTCATAAGCTCCCATAAATAATCAATACTTAATTTATTAAATCATATTGGCTCTTATGTTAAATACGAGCTTTTCATCCGATAATTCAATATTAATTGAACTATCTGCAATAATTTCTCCCGAAAGTAGCGCTTGAGCAAGAGGATTTTCAATTTCTTGTTGAATGGCTCGTTTTAATGGCCTTGCCCCGAACAAATGATCAAAACCTATTTTACCTATATAATTTAATGCCTCTGGTGAAACGGTTAAAGAAATATCTTTGTCTTTTAAACGTTTAGCCAATGATTCAATTTGTATCCCAGCAATTTTCTCAATTTGGTCACCTTCAAGTGAATGAAACACAACAGATTCATCTATTCTGTTAACAAACTCTGGTTTAAAGTATTGGTGAACCTCTTCCATAACTTGAGCTTTCATTAAATCGTACTGTTTAGCTGAACTTAATTTCTGAATAACATCTGAACCAATATTTGAGGTCATGATGATAACCGTATTTTTAAAATCTACAGTGCGCCCTTGCCCATCAGTTAACCGACCATCATCTAATACTTGCAATAATATATTAAAAACATCGTTATGCGCTTTCTCAACTTCATCAAGTAAAATAACCGAATATGGTTTACGCCGTATAGCCTCAGTAAGGTAACCACCTTCCTCATAACCAATATAACCCGGAGGAGCCCCAATAAGACGAGCAACAGAGTGTTTTTCCATAAACTCTGACATATCGATACGTATAAGTGAATCTTCACTGTCAAACAAAAAATGAGCTAGCGCTTTGGTTAATTCAGTTTTACCAACACCGGTAGGCCCTAAAAATAAAAATGATCCAATAGGTTGATTTGGATCTGCCAAACCTGCTCTTGAACGTCTTATTGCATTAGACACAGAAGAAATAGCTTCATTTTGCCCTATCACCCTTTGGTGTAGACTTTCTTCCATATTGAGTAACTTCTCACGTTCCTCTTCCAACATTTTTGAGACGGGAATTCCGGTAGCTTTACTCAACACATCAGCAATTTCCGACTCTGTAACTTTATTTTTCAGTAACGTCATTTCTTGCATTTCAGCTTGGCTTGCTAGGTCTAACTGGCGTTCAAGTTCAGGGATTTTTCCGTGGTGAAGTTCAGACATTTTATTTAAATCGCCTGCTCGCGTAGCAGCTTCAAGTGATATTCGAGCTTGTTCTAAATCACTTTTAATTGCTTGTGTGCCATGCAAAGCAGCTTTTTCTGTTGTCCATACTTCATCTAATTCGTCGTACTGAATTTGCATGCTAGCTATTTCTTGTACAATGTTCTCAAGGCGCTTAGCAGAAGCTGAATCAGACTCTTTAATTAGCGCTCTTTCTTCTAACTTTAATTGAATAAGCTTGCGTTCTAATCGATCTAAATCTTCTGGTTTAGAATCCATTTGTAGCCGAATACTTGAAGCTGCTTCATCAATTAAATCAATCGCTTTATCTGGTAATTGACGGTCGCTTATATAACGCGAGGAGAGTGTTGCTGCAGCGACTATAGCAGGATCAGTTATTTCAACATTATGGTGTAATTCATAACGTTCTTTTAATCCACGTAATATAGCAATGGTATCTTCGATGCTAGGTTCATCGACTATAACTTTTTGAAATCTTCGCTCTAATGCGGCATCTTTTTCAATGTATTGTCTATATTCATCAAGCGTGGTTGCCCCTACGCAGTGTAAATCTCCTCTAGCTAAAGCAGGTTTAAGCATATTACCTGCATCCATTGCGCCATCAGATTTGCCCGCACCTATCATAGTATGTAATTCATCAATGAATAAAATGACTTGTCCTTCTTCTTTAGCCAATTCATTTAAAACTGCTTTCAAACGTTCTTCAAATTCACCTCTGTATTTAGCTCCAGCGACTAATGCTCCCATATCTAGAGATAAAACACGTTTATTTCTAATGTCTTCTGGTACGGCGTTATCAATAATACGTTGCGCTAATCCTTCAACAATTGCAGTTTTACCTACACCAGGTTCACCAATTAACACGGGATTATTTTTAGTACGGCGTTGTAATACCTGTATTGTTCTTCTTATTTCATCATCCCGACCAATAACAGGGTCAAGTTTTCCTTGCTCTGCTCTTTCAGTTAAATCAACGGTATATTTATTTAAGGCTTGCCGAACATCTTCTGCATTTTGCTCGTTAACTGACTCACCTCCTCGAACGTGTTCGATGGCCTTATCAATTCTTACTTTATTTGCACCAAGCGACGTTAAAATTTTGCCTAAAGCTCCTTTATCTTCAATAGCGGCTAAGATAAAAACCTCAGAGGATATGTATTTATCCCCTAATTTTTGTGCGTACTTATCACATAAATTGAACATGCTAACCATTGCTGGTGACAATTGAACGTCACCCCCAGTGCCATTTACTTGAGCTAAGTTATCAATGGCAGTGTCTAATTGGTTACGTAAACTATGAACATTAATACCTGCACTTTTTAGTAAAGGTATGATGCTATTATTATTTTGATTCATAAGCGCAATCATTAAGTGAAGAGGTTCTATAAATTGGTGGTCTTTACCTAATGCTAGTGATTGAGCATCTGAAATAGCTTGCTGAAAAATTTGAGTAAATCGATCTAGGCGCATGGTACATCCTCACAAGTCTCAACATCATTTAGCTGAGAAAAAAACAAAAACTCTATTAATTGGAACAGTCAATAAAGAAATTATCAACAACGCCTAATCAATATAAGTTTAACTTTATATAAAATATTAATGAGGGCGCAATAAAATAAATCAATAAATTTTGGCGGACTTTTGAACAAAAATACTTATCGCGCCTCTTATAATCGGCAAATAATAGTAGCCATTCGACCTGTAGTATTTTGGCGGCGGTAGGAGTAGTAATCATCTTTCATGGAATGAGTGCAATGTTCAAGCGAAGAAATGGTCTTAATACCTAATTGATTGAGTTGAATTTTGGCAATAAGCGCTAAATTGCATAAATATTTTTTTTCATTCGTGTTAAATAATATGAGCTTAAAGGCTTGTTTTAATTCAAGGCTTTGTTTAGTAAATTGTACATATACATCTTCGCCAACTTCAAATTTTTCAGCGCCAATACAAGGCCCTAACCATGCGTAAAGTTTACTCATCGGTGTATTCATCTTATGTAAGGTATGTTTTATTACTTGATTAGATAGTGGCTTCCACCCACCATGAATAGCAGCAATATCATCTCCATTAAATGAAGAAATCAATATAGGTAAACAATCAGCAGTCATAATTGCTAGTGCTATATTTTTGTTTTGTGTAACAGATGCATCAGCTGTAACAGCTTGAGCACGTTTATTAATAACGGCTACATGGTTACCATGAACTTGATCTAACCACTGAACAGAGGCATCACGAGGTAAGTAATTTAATAATTGCTGCCTGTTACTCAATACACTTTTCTCATCATCTCCTACATGCAATCCTAGGTTAAAATTACCATAAACTGAAGAAGACAGCTTTTGCTTTGGGTGATGAATGGTGGTAGTAAAAGCCACTACGTTTTGTACTGGCCATGTAACAGGTTTAAAAGCGGAATTAATAGGGTTCAATAGAGTGTAGTTTGGTATCTTCTCGTAGCAGGTTAGTCAATTTTACCATATCTGCGGGTATATCTGCATGCCATGTCATTTCCTCACCTGTAATGGGATGAAATAACGACAACATGGCAGCATGTAATGCCTGTCGATTAAAGTCTCTTAACATGTCGCGTAATGGTTCAGTCGCATTTTTGGGTGGACGTGGTCTGCCTCCGTAAACAGGATCACCGACAAGTGGGTGGGTTATATGCGCCATATGCACTCTAATTTGATGGGTTCTTCCTGTTTCTAAACGTAATCGTAAACGAGTATGCAGCCTAAATTTTTCCATTACTCGGTAATGAGTCACTGATGGTCTGCCAGAAAAAGTAACGGCCATATGAGTACGCTTGGTTGAGTGCCTTCCTATAGGCTGATCAACCACACCGCCAGCGGTCATAATACCGGTAGCAATAGCTTCATATTCACGAGTAATTTCTCTAGCTTGTAACGATTCGACTAAGTTTGTTTGTGCGGCAATAGTTTTAGCTACCACCATCAAGCCGGTGGTGTCTTTATCTAAACGATGAACTATGCCGGCCCTTGGAACAATTTCTACTTGTGGACAATAATGTAACAAGGCATTTAAAACGGTACCATCAGGATTGCCTGCACCGGGATGAACTACAAAGCCTGCTGGCTTGTTAATCACTAAAATATCATCATCTTCATAAACAATATTTAGTGGTAAATCTTGCGCTTTAAAACGTTCTTCAGCTTCAATTTCAGCGTTGATGGCAATACTCTCTCCGCCATACATTTTCTCTCTAGCTATTTGTATTACTTTATTATTTACACAAACGTCACCTGCTAAAATCCAGTCTTTAAGTCTTGTTCTTGAGTAATCTGGAAACATTTCCGCAATCGTTTGATCCAAACGCTTACCCAAACAAGATTCAGGGACAATGCCATTGTGTTCAATTTTTTCAGCCATTAAATTCTCTTTAAATTTACTAAGCAAACTAAATAAATTTTAGTACTGTGCAAGAAAAGCCTGCTAGGTTAGAATGCTTGCAATATTTTACCTGTTTGTGTGATGGGATGAAACCAACTTCATTAAATAAATATGATTGCTAAAATGAACTAAGCCAGTATATTTTATCTAATGGATACACATTAACTTTAGCCAAACCAACGTTGTGATTTTAAATTTATGCCAAAAATATCAATAAAAGTATTACTAACAGCCCTGAGTTTAACCTTAATTGGGTGTTCATCATCAGATAAAACCAATATTGATAATGTACCTAATAAGTCAGCCCAAACATTATTTTCTGATGCTCGTAAAGCCCTAAATGAAGGTCTTTTTCAAAAAGCTATTCAGTTACTTTCTGCAATAGATGCACGCTTTCCATTTGGTCCAATATCACATCAAGTGCAAATTGATTTAATTTATGCTTATTATAAAAGTGGGAATGCTGAGCAAGGTCTCGCGTTAGCCGATAGGTTTTTAAAATTAAATCCAACCCACCCTAATGTTGATTACGTTTACTACATGAAAGCGTTAATTAATTTATCAACAGAAGAAAACCTATTTCAAGATATTCTGGGCATTGATCGCTCAGACCGAGATCCTACAGCATCTAGAAATGCATTTAATGGTTTTAAACGCATTATTACCGACTTCCCTGAAAGTAAATATGCTGCTGATTCTAGAAAACGCATGATTGATATAAAAGCTCGATTAGCTCGATACGAGTTATCTGTAGCTCGCTTTTATTTAAAAAGAGACGCTTGGGCATCTGCTGCAAATAGAGGCCGATATATTTTAGAATATTATTCGCCAAGCGAACAAGTTGAAGAGGCGTTAGAGATAATGATTGAATGTTACAAAAAATTAGGTCTTGAAGATCTAAAAAATAATGCTCAGCAGGTACTAGCTGCTAACTTCCCTAATAACAAACTATTTAAATAACCTAAAGATTGAATAGGATAATTAAGGCACTTATTTTCATTTAGTTGATAAGTGCCCTGTATAAATATATCTATTTTGTAAACCGTCTATATTGCTGAAGCATCTTCTTCGCCGGTTCTGATACGAATAATACGTTCAACATTAGTTACAAATATTTTACCATCGCCAATTTTACCTGTTTGAGCTGTTGACATAATTGCTTCAATACAGCGTTCAACATCTTCCGTAGCTATAATTAATTCAATTTTTACTTTAGGTAAAAAATCAACCATATATTCAGCGCCACGATAAAGCTCGGTATGACCCTTTTGACGACCAAAGCCTTTTACTTCAGAAACTGTCATGCCAGTAATACCTATTTCACCTAATGCTTCTCTTACATCGTCTAACTTAAACGGTTTAATAATCGCTTCAATTTTTTTCATCATCTAATCCATTTTCAAAAAGTTAAATTCATTGTACACAAATAATTTCATCAATCAAAAATTACAATAAATAGCATACAGTTAATGTTATAAATTTTGATACACTTAGTATTATCTACCGAAGAATATAATCCTTCAAACAAAATTAATATTTAATTACCTTTAAGGAAGTTTTATGAACCCCCAGTTAATTATTGAAGAAATGAAAGTGCTACCCACAATTGATGTTGAATATGAAATTACCCGTAGAATAAAGTTTATAAAACAGCAGTTGCTAAATTCTGGGTTACATAAGTTAATTTTAGGTATTAGTGGTGGCGTTGATTCATCAACCTGCGGAAAATTAGCGCAATTAGCCATTAACGAACTTAATGAAGAAGATATTAATAGCCCTTATCAATTTATTGCGATTAGGCTACCTTATAATATTCAAGCTGATGAAGAAGATGCTCAACTTGCGCTACAGTTTATTAAGCCATCACACTCTATTAGCACCAATATTTTTGATGGTGCAAATGGTATACACGAAGAAACACTTCAAGCATTATCAAATAATAACCTGCTAAACGCATCTGCTGCACAAATAGACTTTTGCAAAGGTAATGTTAAAGCAAGAACTCGAATGGTTATGCAATATAATTTAGCTGGCTTACTTGGCGGATTGGTACTAGGTACGGATCATTCAGCAGAAAACGTTACTGGTTTTTTTACAAAATGGGGAGACGGTGCTTGCGACCTAGCACCTCTGTTTGGCTTATCTAAGCGTCAAGTAAGACAATTAGCCAAAGCTTTAGGCGCACCTGGCGCTTTAATTGAAAAAGCGCCCACCGCTGATTTAGAAGAGCTATCACCAAGTAAAAAAGATGAAGATGCATTAGGTATTTCATACAACCAACTTGATGATTTTTTAGAAGGTAAGCCTACTGATGTAATTGTTGAGCAAAGAATTATAAACATTTACTTAAAAACTCAACATAAACGTTTAGAAATACCTACTATTTACAGTTAGTTTACATTTACGTGTAAAATATATACTATCACTATTGTTTATTAATCAAACAAAAATAAATAACTAAGGATAGTTAAATGAATAGACATATTGGCTTTACATTACTCGAATTACTTACATCAATGACTATTTTGATGCTGCTAATCACTATCGGTATGCCATCACTGGCTAATTTCACGGTTAAGATGCGAGTTGACCGTGAAATTTCAACACTACATAAGATGTTAGTTTTTACCAAAAATACAGCCGTAAATTCTAATACTTATGTTGCTATCTGCCCACTAAATAAAAATAACATTTGTACAACTAATTGGCATTTAACCGTGAGTGTATTTAGCGATCATAATAAAAATAAAATTTTTGAACCAAATGCTGGAGAGCTGCTTTTAAAGATAAAAGATCCTATTAAACCCGATGATAAACTTCAATATGGCAAAAAAAGAACGGCGCTTATCTATGGTCCAACAGGACACTTAGCGATATGGGGTGGCAACGCTACATTTAAATATTGTCCTGAAGATGATCAAGAAAAGAATCGAGGATTAGTTGTATCAAGAGCTGGGCGAGTTTATGAAACTTCTAATACTAAAGATGATGGATTAGACAGAAATAGAAATAACAAACTCATTGTTTGTAAATAGATTATCTACGTAATACCAATTAAATTAATGAATTGATCACTTAGCGATAATTTAAAGGTTTATAAGCACAGATTTTACGTTCCAAACAAAATCTACGTACATACATCCATGTCATAGGTAGGATCTTAAGAAATGGAACTGAAACTCGATTCATGATCAAATGATAGTTGACAGACAAATCATAAACTCATGAAACGAGCTTCAAAATGAATACTAGCA
>Ga0115029_1001803_pt1 | contig 13947 bp, 19 predicted proteins | sample SidtaG_3_FD_87297 | JGI IMG/M metagenome (GOLD analysis project Ga0115029, IMG submission 87297) | Marine algal microbial communities from Sidmouth, United Kingdom - Sidmouth_Asex1 metaG | ecosystem: Host-associated > Algae > Red algae > Unclassified | place: Sidmouth, United Kingdom | collected...
GATCTGATCAGACACTTTATCGGGATGGCCTTCGGATACGGATTCGGAAGTGAAGAGATAGTTTGAACGCATGGTTTTTCCAGTTTGTTTGGGCTGTTTCTGCGTATAAAGAAATCTTTATATCGTCACGGTCTTAGCTGCGCCGCCGTTTCCTTGCAACAGGAATAATCGCGATGGCGATCAGCAGCAGCGCAACGCCAACAGGCAAAGTATTTCCCATGCGCGCGAACCATGTTGGCGTGGTGGCAGCAGGGATGTCCGTGTCTATTCGCCCTGCTACGCCGAGCGGAAGCGATTTGAGTATGCGGCCGTCGGCGCCGATCACTGCGCTGATACCCGTTGGCGTGGACCGCAATACAGGCAGCCCTTCCTCAATCGCGCGCAGCCGTGCCTGCGCCAGATGCTGCGGCGGGCCGACATCGCCGAACCACGCGTCATTTGACGGGTTGAAGATGAAGTCCGGCCGGTTCGCAGCGTCCACCACCTGACCGGAGAAAATGATTTCGTAACAAATCTGTATCCCGGCATTGGGCAGCCCTGCACCGAGTTTCACCGTCTGCGGCCCCGGGCCGGGCCAGAAATCGAGCGTGCCGGGAACCAGCCGTGCCGCACCCAGCGGTTCAAGCAACCATCGCAGCGCCAGATATTCGCCATAGGGCACCAAATGCGCCTTATTATACCAGCCGATTATATCAGCGTCCGCTGTCATCGCGGTGACGCTGTTATACGCGGCGACGATTTGTCCATTGTCGAAAATCAACCGGTCATTTCCCGTCAGCAAAATATCCTGCGGCCCCAGCAAACCGGCCACTGCGCGGCGGGTAGCTTGTGCGTTTTCCCCTGGCTGGAACTGGTAATAGCGAAATGGATAACCGCTTTCGAGATACCAGGGGATCGCGCTTTCAGGCCACAGCAACAGGCGTGGCGCGCTATCGCTATCCTCGCGGCTGCTTTGCCGGACCAGCTTGGCGATGTTCGCATCTTCAAGCGTGCTGTCATTGCGTTCTTCCTGAGAAATGTTCGGCTGCGCGATCGTCACGGTATTCGCGGTGAAGTCGGCGCGCAGCTCGGCCCCGCTCGCGGCCCAGCCCAGCAGCCATGACGCCGCCGCCACAGCCACCAGATTGAACAGTCTTTCTATAATCAGCTTCCCGCGGCCCTCCACAATAGCGGCGAGCAATCCGATGCAAACCGCGCTGATAATCACAACCACGCCCGATGCGCCGTAAGTGCCAATCGCTGTGGCCGATGATGCAACCGGCGTTTCAAGCATGGATACCGACAGCGGGTTCCACGCAAAGCCGGTAAACACCCATGATCGCAGCCATTCGGTTATCGTCCAGAAACCTGCTGCGGCCAGCACATAGCCATATACCGACGCTGGCCCTGCGCGTGCGTTCAATCGCAATGTCCAGAATGCGCCCAGCATCGCCAACGCCGGAGCCACCGCAAGATAGAGCGACAACGCAAACACGCTGACATAGCCGAGCCACGCAGGCATCGTCCCTTGAAAAGTAAATGCGACTGCGATCCATTGCAGACCCCAGCAGAAATGCCCCGCGCCGAAAACCCAGCCGATAAAAAACGCCTGACGTTTGCGGAGCGATTTCGCCGTCAACCACAGCAGTAGCCCCGTGCCAAGCAGCGTGAGCGGCCATAGCCCCCAGGGTTGATACCCGAAGGCCGCCATCACGCCAGCCAACAGCGCAGTCAGCCAACGGAATCGCAGCAGGAGGGGGATCAAAGTCGACATCGGCCTGCGTTGTGCCGCGCTGCTTTTGCAAAAGCAACGCAGTTTAATGGACAGCGCCCCGGCTTGTCGTTAAATTCATTCGCTATGATTGCTTCTGCACTATTATTCGCCGCCGCCGCCGCTGCGACCGCCCCGTTGCCCCGGCCGTTGTCGGATGCTCAAATGCGGGACATTGGCTGTATCGCCACGCTTGCCATTATCGCTGATGAACAACGTAGCGGCACAGACGCGGCTTTGCGTTTTCCCAGTGTCATGCAGCGCGGGCGCACCTATGCCGGGCTGGTCGGCACGCTTATTGTGGAGCAAAGCGGCCAGCCACGCGAAGTTATCGCGCTCGCCATTCGCCAATCCGCACAGGATCAACGCGCGATGCTGGCTGCGAAGGCGGCTGCAACGCGCGGCAATGATGGCAGTATGGCGCAGACCAATATGGCGGGTTTGAATGATCTGGCCGCACCGTGCTTCATGCAATTGGATGCCATTGTCCCGGATGACGAACCAGCGGACTAACCCACATCGCGCCCGCGATGTTGCAACTTAAATGATATATTTGATCGCTACGAAGCCGCCGATAAACACAATCCCGCCAACCGTGGTGGCAAGCGCGAAATGCTTGTCGATCCATGCCTTCATCGGCGGGCCGAAGAAACGCAGCAGCCCGGCGACAAGAAAGAAGCGGGCTGCCCGCGCAATGATCGCAGCGCCGATCAGAATATGCAGCGGCATTGCAGTCGCCCCGGCGGCGATCGAAATCACCTTGAACGGCAAGGGGGTAAAGCCCGCCAGCAGAACTATGATCCAACCTTGCGCATTGAAATTATCCGCAAAGGCATCAAATTTTTCGCCCATTCCGTAAAAATCAAGGATGGCCAGTCCTATGGTTTCAAACAGGAAATATCCGATCGCATAGCCCAGCAACGCGCCCAATACCGATGCGGCGGTGCAAATCGCGGCATAGCGCCAACTGCGCTCCGGCTTTGCCAGACACATCGGCGCAAGCACCACATCGGGCGGGATCGGAAAGAAGCTCGATTCCACAAAACTGATCCCCGCGAGCCAGCGTTCGGCCAGCGGATGGCCCGCTTTTTCCAGCGTCCAATGATACAGTCGTTTCAACATACAGACGTATTTCATCCCCGGTCAGCGCAGAACATCGCGGTGCCTTAGCCGATGCGCCTTTAAAAACAAGTTCGCATGGCCGGATAATGAGCCGCGACCGATATTCGGCTAAGAGAAACCTATGCGGCATCTCGGCGAAATATAACCAAATAGGTAAATAATTATTGACATCGCAACGATCGTTGGGTATCTGTTTGCCATAGTCGAAAATTGTGATTCGCCGCTGCCGCCCGCAACCGGGGCAGGAACGCGGCGGACAAATCGCGGCGGGGGTTTTCTCCCGCCTTTTTTATTGGAAAGGGGTGATTATGGCAAAGCAGGCGGACGTCACCAATAAGGCGGTTGGCAAGGCGGTTGGCAAGGCGGTGAGCAGGGCAGCGCGCAGGACAGCACAAAAACCGAAAGCCAAATCCTTTGGCGCGGCAGCACGGCGGGCCTTTCTTGATCATCTTGCGCAAACCGCAAATGTCAGTGCATCGGCACGTAAGGCAAAAGTATCAACGTCGTTGGTCTATGCAGAGCGCCGGAAAAACGAGGTCTTTCGGGTCAAATGGTCCGCTGCGCTGGCCGAAGGTTTCGCGAAGTTGGAAACAGAATTGCTGGCCGAGGCGCTCACCGCTGCTTCGGGTAATATCAAGGACGGCTTGCTAAAAGCACGGGCGCAAAAACATCGCTTGGCGCTGGCATTGCTGGCCGCGCACCGTGCCAGTGTGAAGGGCGAAAAATCCGCTGGAACAACTGCTGCGGGCGCGCCTGCTGTGGCAGCAAATGGCAATCAGGCCGGTAAGCCTACCGCTGAACAAATGCGTCACAGCCTGGCGATGCGGATTACACAGATGCGCGAACGGACGGAACGTAATAGTGCCGAATAGGTTCGATATCGAAGCCATCACCTGCGCAGAGGATTTGCTGCGTCTGCCGCATGATGAGGCCATACGGTATATTGCAGGTTTGCAGGAGGCGGCACTGAACATGTCGATGTGCTGGCCGTTCTGGCAGCGCGCCGATCAACGCGAACCGCCAGCGCCGTGGCGTATCTGGCTGGTGCTGGCGGGGCGCGGCTATGGCAAAACGCGGATGGGCGCAGAATGGGTGCATGAACGCGCGCAGAAATTTGCGGGCAGCCGCATCGCGCTTGTCGGCAGCAATATCGGTGAAGCGCGCGCGGTTATGATCGAAGGAGACAGCGGGCTGCTGTCGCTGCACGGTGCATATGCGCTCGATTGGCAGCCGAGCCTGAAGCGTATCAACTGGCCAAATGGTTCGCAGGCAACATTGTTCTCTGCGGCGGAGGCAGAAGGGCTGCGCGGGCCGCAGCATCATTTTGCATGGGCGGACGAAATTGCCAAATGGACAGGCGGCGATACCGCGTGGAATAATTTGCGCATGGGTTTGCGGCTCGGCGATAAACCGCAGATTATCGCGACGACAACGCCGCGTCCTGTCGCGCTGATCCGCAGGCTGATTGGCGAAGAGGGCGTGATCGTCACGCGCGGGCGAACAGGCGATAACCGCGCCAATCTTGCACCAGATTTTCTGTCCGCCATGCGCAGCCTGTATGCTGGAACGCGGCTAGGCCGGCAGGAACTGGAAGGCGAATTGATCGAAGAATTGCAGGGCGCATTATGGAGCAGGGCGATGATAGAGCAAGCCCGCGTAAAAGCGCCGCCCGATATGCGCCGTATCGTCGTGGGCGTTGATCCGCCGATCAGCACTGGCGGCGATGCCTGCGGAATTGTTATCGCGGCTGTGGGCGCCGATGAAAAGGCATATATCCTCGCCGATTGCAGCGTCGAAAGCGCCTCGCCCGAAACATGGGCGCGCGCGGTTTCGGACGCGGCAGACATATGGCAGGCCGACCGCGTTGTGGCAGAGGCGAACCAGGGCGGAGCGATGGTGGAAAGCACTCTGCGCGCCGCCAATGTCGCGCTGCCGGTAAAGCTGGTATATGCCAGCCGCGGCAAATCCGCCCGCGCCGAGCCGGTTGCCGCGCTGTTTGAAGCAGGCCGCGCGAAATTCGCTGGCGCATATCCGGCGCTGGAGGATCAGCTTTGCGGAATGATCGCAGGCGGCGGATATGAAGGCCCCGGCCGATCGCCGGACCGCGCCGACGCCGCCGTATGGGCGCTGACCGAATTGATGCTGGGCAAAACCGGCACAAAGCCAAGGGTGCGGATGTTTTGAGTGCGAAAAAAAGGCGGTAGAGCGGCGCGGCTATTCAGCGATAACACTCGCGAACACCGATTAACTTAGGAAAATCAAAATGAAATTATTCGGCTGGAAAGCGGCCGGGCGGGCTTCTGCGCGTCCGGGCCGTTCGCTATTGCAATTGACGCGGCCTTATGCCGGCGTTGCTTTGGGGCATTGGCCCCGCGATTATGAAGCGCAGCTGCGCAAAGGGTATCTGGACAATGCCATTGCCCAGCGCGCCGTGCGACTTGTGGCAGAGGGGGTCGCCTCGGCACCGCTGACGGCACAGATAGGCAAGGGCGATGCTGCGGCGGCGCCCGCGGCAATCGCGAAATGCGATGCTGCCATGGCGATGATCCGCGCGACATCGGGCGGGCAATCATTGCTGGAAACGGTGTCCGTTCATCTGCTGCTACATGGCAATGCGTATATCGAGATTTTGCCGGGCACCGATGGCAGCCCATGCGAATTATATGCGCTGCGCCCGGAACGCGTGAAAGTGGAGACCGATCACGATGGCTGGCCGATGGGTTTCACCTATAATTCGGCCGGGGCAGTGACACGGATACCGCCCGACGGGATCATCCATATCCGCAACATGCACCCGCTTGATGATCATTACGGGCTGGGCTGTCTGGGCGCGGCATCGGGCGCGATGGCGATCCATAATGCAGCGGCAAAATGGAACAAGGCGCTGCTTGATAATGCAGCGCGGCCATCGGGCGCTCTGGTGTATGAAGGCGGCGAAGGCACGCCATTGTCGAGCGAGCAATTTGACCGGTTGAAGGATGAACTGACGCAAAGCTTTTCGGGCAGCGGAAATGCCGGGCGGCCCATGCTGTTGGAAGGCGGGCTGAAATGGCAGGCGCTGTCGATGACCCCTGCGGATATGGATTTTGTAGGGTTGAAAGCGGCAGCGGCGCGCGAGATTGCGCTGGCCTTTGGCGTGCCGCCGATGCTGCTCGGCCTGCCGGGTGATGCGACCTATGCAAATTACCGCGAGGCGAACCGTGCCCTTTGGCGGCAGGCCGTATTGCCATTGTCAGCGAAGATATTGGACGCGCTGGCCGAGGGATTGCAAAGCGCATTTGCCGGGCTGTCGATCTCGGTCGATCTTGATCAGGTTGGCGCGCTGAGCGAGGACCGTGAACGGTTATGGTCGCAAGTGACCGGCGCTGATTTTTTAAGCGATGATGAAAAGCGCGCGATGCTGGGCCTGCCCGCAGCGCCGCAGGACGATGTTAATTCCAACAACACCCTAAAAGATAAGGAGGCGGTATGAATGCTGCTGTAAATGATGGCGCGATGCTGACGCAGTTGGCAGCGCAGGCCGAATTGCGCGGGGCCGATCTGGCGACGTTGCGCGCGATAATCGAAGAATCGTCAGAGAGTGGCGCGCGGCGCGCTTTGGACGGGTTGGGCCTGGATGATCTGCAGGCTGGCAAGGATATGGAAGAATTGCGCGAGCTGCTCGGCGCGTGGCGTGATGCGAAAAAAAGCGCAACGAAGGCCGCAATAGGCTGGATAGTGAAGGTTTCGCTGGCGATGCTGCTCATCGGGCTGGCAGTGAAGCTGGGCCTTGGCGAATTGGTGATGCAATGAGGATCGCGGGCTATGCTGCGCTGTTCGACGTGCCCGATCGCGGCGGAGATATTATCCGCAAAGGCGCGTTCAAGCGCACGGCAAAGGCCGGTGTGCCGTTGTTGTGGCAACATGATCGCAGCAAACGGATCGGCTATGTTGAAAGCCTGGCCGAAGACGAGCGCGGCCTGCGTATGATTGCAACCGTCGATGATGACGCGCCGAAGCCGGTTCATGATGGTAGCGGGCTATCGTTCGGATACCGGGTGGAGGGCATGACACGTTCAGCAGACGGACAAAATCACCGCGAGCTGACCGATCTCGATCTGGTAGAGGTCAGCGTGGTAACACACCCCATGCAGCCCGGCGCGCGCGTGATTGCAGTGGAGAAATAACGCTTCGGACTGATACTTAGTTTTACAGAATTTCAAGCAAGGCCGCCTGATTCCGGGCGGCTTTTTTTATGGAGAAAATACGTATGAATTATCATGTAAAGGCCGATCCTTTGGCGGCTGCGTTTGATCGCGCGAATTTCCATGTCGGTGCGGCAAAACGCCCGCGTCTTTTTGGCAGCAGCGCTTCTTCCGCAACGCGCGGCGCGTTTGTCGACGGCTATTTGCGTAAAGGCGCAGAGGTTGAGCTGAAAAGTATTTCCAGCGCCTCTTTCGGCGACGGCGGCTATGCTATTCCGCAGGAAATTGACGCGATTATTGATGCGACGCTGAAAGCTGCATCGCCGATCCGCAGCATCGCCAACGTCGTTCAGGTCGGCAGCGCAGGCTACCGCAAACTCGTGACCCAAGGCGGCGTTGCATCCGGCTGGGCATCGGATAATGCAGACCGCAACGAAACTGATACGCCGACTTTCAACGAAATCGTTCCCAGCTTTGGCGATCTGTTTGCCAACCCTGCTGCTAGCCAGGCAATGCTCGATGATGTTCAGTTTGATGTGGAGACATGGCTGGCCAGCGAAATCGCAGCGGAATTTGCCAAAGCAGAGGGCGCGGCATTTATCAATGGCGATGGCGTGGACAAACCCAGAGGTTTCCTGACCGAAGCTGCTACCGATGAAAATGATGAAGCACGCGCGTTCGGCTCACTGCAATATGTGGCGACTGGAAGCGACGGCGATTTTGCCAGTACGGATCCTGAAGATGCGTTGATCAATCTGGTGCACAGCCTGCGCGCGCCCTATCGTCAGGGCGCCGTGTGGGTCATGAATTCAGCAACGCTGGCGGCCATTCGCAAGATGAAGACTGCCGATGGCGCATTCATCTGGCAACCCGGTATCAACGCAGGCCAGCCTGATCTGCTGCTCGGCTATCCTGTGGCGGAAGCGGAAGAAATGCCTGATATGGCTTCGGACAGCATGTCGATTGCCTTTGGTAATTTTCAGGCTGGCTATCTGATTGCGGAACGCCCCGAAACGGGCATTTTGCGCGATCCATACTCCAACAAACCATTCGTGCATTTCTATGCCACGAAGCGTGTTGGCGGCGCGGTTAGCAATTCAGAAGCGATCAAGCTGATGAAATTCGGCGTGAGCTAGAAAATAACGGCGGGCCGTCCTCGCGCGCTTTTGCGCTGGGACGGCCCGCCAATCGCTTACCTGTTCAGTCACATATTTAATCGGACATTCCTATGACCATTCACACTTTCCAACGCGGGGAGACGATTTCGCTCGCGCTTGATGCAGTGGCGGGCGATCCCCTGACCGCCACGCAAATTAGCGCGGCGATGAAAGCAGTGGCACCGGGCCGCACGAGCGCCGCGCCCGGCGCGCCTGTTGCCGCTGCTTTCACCATAAACGCGCGCGCCGCCGATGCGGAACATGCGGCGGGCTGGACCATGACGGTGCCAGCCGGCGTATCGGCCAATCTGGGTGCTGGTACATATGTGGCGGATGCCAGGGTTGAAACAGCAGATGGCACTGTCACCGTGTCCGATGCGATAACGATCCGGTTGTTGGAATCTGTTTCGGCATGAGTTTGCAGCTTCAGATCAGGCCCGTCGGCTCTGCGTTGGTTCTCGCTTGGCGGCCGATCGATGTGCCTGCGGTAGTATCGCAGTTCCGTCCAGCGTCTCCTGATACACTTTCGCTTGTTGGCCCGGGCGGCGAAACCGGCCCGCGCGGCGAAACCGGCGCGCGTGGCGCTCCCGGCCCGATTGGTCCTGCCGGCCCGATTGGTCCTGCCGGTCCGATTGGTCCTGCCGGAATGCAGGGCGCAGCAGGTCCGCCAGGTGCGGATAGCACCAACGGACAGGATGGATCGGACGGTGCAGATGGGGCAACTGGGGCGGTGGGGCCCGCAGGCCCGGCAGGCCCGCCAGGCTCAGATGGCGCAGATGGCACAGATGGCACGAGCGGACAGGATGGATCGGACGGCGCAGATGGGGCAACGGGGGCCGTGGGGCCTGCAGGCCCGGCCGGCCCGCCAGGCGCAGATGGCGCAGATGGCGCAGATGGCGCCGACGGTCAGGATGGATCGGATGGAGCTGTTGGGGCTACCGGCCCGGCAGGTTCGCCGGGCGCAGATGGCGCAGATGGTTCCGGCACGAATGTTCATTCAGTCGAGGTGGGAGGCCGCTGGTATCTCTACAGCAATCTTCGCTGGGTAGGATTTTCCTTCAATTACGGTGCGCAGACAGAAAATCATTCGCAAAATGGCGGTGTGGGTACAGAACCGCAAATTCTATGGCATCAGCTTGGTCCGTATCTTCCCGATGGGGCGACGGTGCATGATCTTAGGATTGCGGGCTACGCCAATGCGCTGGAAGTCACTGGCATCGATTTGAGGATTTATCATCAAACCGGCCCGTGGGCAGGAACGTGGAACAACGCAGGTGACGTTACCAGAACCCTGCTTCACGCATCAGATAACCTGGATTTTTCCGGCGGCAACATGCGGCGATATAATCTCAACATCAACGCCGCAGTATCCGGTGAAGGCTATCTGCTGATGATGGTCAGGCCAATCGGCACGCTTAGCTCAACACGGTTTTTGCTGAGCAGCGCCAACGTCCAATGGTCACCAGCCTGAACGGCAATACCGCACCTTCAAAATTTCAAAGGATTATGATTATGCTGAGCTCTCAAGCGCTCGGCCTCGACAGCGTTATGCTGGACGAGGTGCGCAGCTATTTGCACATCGACGACGATATTGCCGACCCTGCATTGGGCGCAATTTTCCTTGCCGCGATAAACCATGCCGAAGGGTTTATCCGGCAAGCGATATTGCAGCGGCCATTTACACAAATCCTGTCCGCAGGATCGGGCTGGCAGAAACTGGCAGCATCGCCAGTAACCAGCATAGTGTCAGCCACCGGTATTCCGGCCGACGGCGCAGCTTTCGCCATGTCGCAAGATAGCTGGCAATATGACATTGATCCGCATGGTGATGCCGCTGTGCGGATCCGCCGCGCGGGGCTGGCTGGCCGGGTCGAATTCCACTTTATCGCAGGGATGGCGGCGGATTGGAGCGCGCTGCCGGAGGCTCTGCGGCTCGCGATATTGCGGCTCACCGGTTATTTATACAACGCACGCGATGCGGCAGATGATGCAGGCCCGCCCGCCTCCGTTGCTGCATTACTGCAGCCATGGCGGCGGATGCAGCTGTCTGCCTCTCGGTTGTCGGGAACCAAGCTGTGAGCGGTGAACTGGCCGGCATTCTGAAAGAACGCGTTGCCATTGAAACCCGGCTGGGCACGCGCGACAGCATCGCTGGGGCTACCGGCAAATACGCCTATTGCGGTGAGGCCTGGGCCTCGCTCATGCCCGCAGCCCCCGGCGCGCAGGAACGCGGCGATGCCTTGTCCGCCATGCCGCGCTGGAAAGTCACGATGCGAAAGCGCGAAGGGATCGGCCTGAACACAAGGCTCATCTGGCGGCGCAAATATCTGGGCATACGCGCGGTGAAATCCGATCCGCGTGAACCTGCTTTCATGGTGCTGACTTGTGAGGAGCTGCGATGAAGCCCGAACGATTTCTGGCCCGCGGCGATGAACTGGGCAAACGCGCCGCCAGCCAAATAGCGCAGCGCATCGTGCAAACATCATCTTTCCCGCCCGGCGTATCTGCGCAGGCGATACCCGGCGGTATCCGGCTGACGGGCCGGCGGTTGAAGCAGCGTTACATTACCGATCCGATTTTCAGGAGCCGTTTTTCATGAGCAATGCAGTAAAGCTATTGCAAGCCGCAGTCGTCACCGCGCTGGATGCGCATCCCGCCATCAGCAGCATCGTGACCGGCATCTATGATGGTCCGCCGCCACAGGCCCGCTATCCCTATCTGGCGGTGGGCGCGGGTGATGCGGCAAATTGGGGCAGCAAGACGCAGCCGGGGCGCGACATTCGCGTTGCGATCAACGTGTGGGACGATGGCGATCAGGCCGCGCGGCTGCATGATATGATGGCGCATGTCGAGGACGGCTTGGCGGCATTGCCCGCAGAGATCGGCGAATGGCAGATCGCAACCAACATATTCATCCGTTCACTCGTTTCGCGAGAGCCTGCCGGGCCGTGGCTCGGCCTTGTCGAACAGCGCGTGCGGATGCTTTCAACTCTTTCAACATAAGGAATTTATTATGCCAGCAGAAAAAGGAAGCGCCTTCCTGTTAAAGATAGGCGATGGCGGCACACCCGCCGCATATGAAACCGTCGCCGGACTGCGGACAACGCAGATGTCGATCAACGGCGATCCTGTTAACATCACAAATAAAGGCTCCGGCGGATGGCGCGATTTGCTGTCCGGTGCTGGTGTGCGATCGGTATCTGTTTCAGCCGCCGGTATCTTCACCGGTTCGGCAGCCGAGATATTGCTGCGCGATATGGCGCTCAACGGCATTATCGCAGGCTACGAGCTCAGCTTCGAAAGCGGCGAACGGATGCAGGGCGATTTTCTGGTAACCCGCCTCGATTATGCCGGAGATTTCAACGGCGAGCGCAGCTACACGATTTCGCTGGAAAGCTCCGGCGCGGTGGTGACATTATGATCGCGAATGCCGCGCGCGGCGAAGCGATAGCCGCTGGATTTATATTGCGCCCGAGTTTTGAGGCGCTGGTCGCGGCAGAAGAGGAGCTCGGCCCGCTGTTCGAACTGGTTGAACGGGCCAGCACGGGCCGGCTGAAACTGTCCGAGATGGTGGCTCTGTTCTGGCATTGTCTGGCGGATAAAGATGCGGTGAGCCGTGCCGTATTTTCCGAACGGGTAGCAGCGGGCGGATTGGCGGCAGCGACCCCGGCGCTGAAATCACTGCTCAGCCAGATATTGGCAGGGCAATGACGTTCGGTGCGCGCGCTTCGGCACTTAGCGGTCAGGTGTCATTGCTTCTGGGGTGGCAGCCTGATCAATTCTGGTCCGCGACGCCGGCCGAGTTGCATGCGATTATCGCCGCCATGACGCCAAACGCGCAGGCCGAACTTGGCCGTGATGAACTTAGCGCAATGATGGCGCTGTTCCCGGATGATCAGCCCGCCGCAAACGCTGCTACCCCGCATGCGGCATTTGGGAGATAGAAGATGGACGATGAAATTGAACGGTTGGTGGTGTCCGTGCGGGCCGATACGCGCGGCTTTGCAGATGACATCAACACAATGCGGGCGCAGTTGGACGGCCCGTTTGCAGATGGGCTGGAACGTGCCGGGGCCGCATTGGAAAAGGGATTGTTGACCGCTATCCAGCGCGGCAAATTCGGCTTCGATGATCTGGGCAAGATCGCTTTGTCTGTCCTCAACGATATTGCGCAGGCCGCTATTCGCACCGGGATCGATTCAATTTTTCAAGGCGGCGGCGGTGGGGGAGGGCAGGGCGTCGTTCTGGGCAGTATCGGCGGGTTGATAAACGGCGCGCTGGGCCTGCCGGGGCGGGCCACCGGCGGGCCGGTATCCCCGGGCCGCCCCTATATTGTGGGCGAGCGCGGGCCAGAGGTTTTCGTCCCGACAAGCAGCGGCAGTGTGGATGCGGGCATGGGCCGCAGCGGCGGTGCCAACGTCAATTTGACCGTCAACATTTCCGATAACGGCACTGGCAGCGGACCGGATCAGATCCGCAGATCGTCCCGCCATCTCGCCCGGCAATTGCGCCGTGCATTGAACGAATAGGATACACCATGGCTTACTGGCTTTGCGAAAAGCGCGCTGCGCAAACCTCTGCTCCTGTGATGCGATTCGATCCGCGCTACTGGACGGTCAATTTTCCGCGTCCCATGATGGCGTCGGTGGTGACCACCGGGCCGGATTCGCTGCGCGCCGATGCTGTGTTCTATCACGGCAACGCGCTGGCGGGGTTAATCTGGGAAAGCGAAGACCGGATTGATCACCCATTGCTCGCCTACGAAACGAACCGCGATTACCGCGAATTGACTTTGAGTTTCCGGTGGCGGTCGCAGGGTATCATGCCGCTGAATGCAGTAAACGGGCCGACATTAACGATTGAAGGCCGCGATGAAAATGGCGCTGCAAAGGCATGGTATGTGCGGCTGTGGAATTATGCGCAAGGTTCGCCAGAAGATGCGCAGATTACGTTGAACTTCGCCGATCTTGATGGCGGCTTTTTGATCCCTTCGCAGGCCGACCGCGTGTATGCAGGCGATATAGACCGGATGTTCATCTCACTCGTCCCGCCCGAATATGACGGCACCGGGACAGCATTTGCGGCGGGCAAGGAAGGCTGGGCCGAGCTGTCAGAAATTCGCTGCGACGGCGGGGGTGTAATGCTTGATACCGGCGATGCGATGTTGCCCGAACACAGCCTGAAAATGGCCACAGGTTATGACGACAGCTATAATCAGACGCCTGAACGCCTGCTGCATAATATCCGGGCGCTCGGATACCGCGATGTCATAAACCACTATGTCGGGATGAGCCATTATTTCCAGCTCGAACCGCAATCGGGCAATCATTATGTCAGCCTGACAGGCAGCGCGCTGAATACCCCGTGCAGAATGTGGCACATTGATTTTGCCGAGCGGGCGAAGGATATGGGTTTCGATCTGATATTTTCATTATCGTATGAATTGTTTGATGCGCATTGCTGGAATGATTGGAAGCAGCGCGCCGAAAATGGCGATCCGGCGCTGACCGGCTGGTCGCCGCCGTCTACATTATTGTCACCTGCCCATGCCGGGGCGATGGGCTATCTGCACGCGATCGGACGGGCATTCACTGACATTCTGAAGCAAGCGCAGCTGCCGGTATTGTTTCAGGTAGGCGAGCCGTGGTGGTGGATCATGCCGGACGGGCGCATTTGCCTGTATGATGCATCAGCGGCCGCGGAATTTGGCGCGCTTTCGGTGCCGATTGCCAAC
>Ga0115029_1001809_pt1 | contig 13921 bp, 20 predicted proteins | sample SidtaG_3_FD_87297 | JGI IMG/M metagenome (GOLD analysis project Ga0115029, IMG submission 87297) | Marine algal microbial communities from Sidmouth, United Kingdom - Sidmouth_Asex1 metaG | ecosystem: Host-associated > Algae > Red algae > Unclassified | place: Sidmouth, United Kingdom | collected...
GGCGCGGCGGATCGGGTGCGCTCCCTCAAGTGGGCCGAGCCGGGCAGCGGGGCCGCCCCCTCGCCCCGCCATCCCGCGTCGCCAACCCGTCGGCCACCACCGCCGCTGGCGTCGCCACCACGGGTCGGGGACCGACGTCCCCCGCCGTCGCCGACGTCCCCGCGGTGGCCCCCTGGCGCATAGGGGGCCCCGTCGTACTACACCCGGCGAGAGCTTGTCGCAGCAGGTCCCGTCGGCAAACAGTGCACTTGACACCGCTAGAGGTGCGCTCGTCGAGACAATGCACGAAACACGTGCTACGCGTTGTGCCGAGAGTACTGCGTAATCTGTTTCTTTTTGTGTTGGGGCCGTCCTGGAACTAAGTCGTGGTGCCGTGGCCGGTATGTGAGCACCGTAGGAGTAATTTCATCTGTAGTTTAACAGGCACGCTCGATACATCGTGTGGCACGATGAGAAAGCGGTCATGGATGCATCGAACCAGAAATGGCCCCGGCGCAACCCTGCACACTATATACAGACGCTTCTAGTGGTTGACACTGCAGCGTGGGCTGCGTCGTTCAACACCAAGATGGAAGCCTCGTTCCAAAAACCTGTTTGCAGAAGAGAGCGTGACAGTAATAGAGAAACAGAGAAAACCTGTTTCTTGAATTCGTCGGTAGATTGGTTGCATGCGCAGACACAAAACATGACAAGACTGTGCGAAGCTAAGAGCGCTGCTGCAGGCCTGGCGCCAACGCCGCCTCCCTGCTCTTCGCTGCTCATGGCAACGAACGCGAGAACCGTCGGCTGATGCTGGCTCACATCTGGTCGCAAAGAGACATCGAAGCAAAGGTATTTAGTTGCAAGGTCGATGCCGCAACATGGATCTTCGCCGGGTCACGTGTACGTGCCGCTGGCGTAAAGGTGCCAGTGCGAGTCGCTGTATCAAAGCATGCTGTGCGAGGGACGACGTCACGACGGAGCGTCGTGATTGATCTCTCGAACGTGGAAAGCGTTTCGACTATCTCTTGTCTGCTATACACTTCCGCAACTATCACCTGACTCAAGTGCTTCACTTGTTGCTCAACTGCTCGCGCATTCATTTCAAGAGCGCACTAGCTGCCGCTTGCTGGACTTGCTGCCCCCGGCAGTGGTGAGACTCGTCGGGATGCTCACCCCTGTGTTCTGCTAACACCCTCATCACACCCCCCCCCAATGGCCTTACCATACGCCTAGTTAAGGGCCAGCGTACCTGCTCTTCTAGGTTTTACATGGTCGTCGCATCCGGTTGGCCGGTGCTTCAAATGGGACAGCTCATTGGCCGAAAGGGTAAGTGTCAGACCAGGCTTCCACTTTTCCGCGCAGAATGCAACGTGGACAATGACTTGGTGCCAGAAGCAAGGAACGACGGACAGGCTCCACCTGACCCCTGCTCAGGCATGAGAGGGAGTCGCCGGCTCCCGAGAGAAGCAAGACTGGGAGCTCCCTTTAAACCAGCCCACTCAAACAGGGTGTGCAGAGCACGATTCTGCCGGAAGAAATGGGCCTTGACCATTTCCTATGCACATGACGGCGCGTTTACGCAGAAAATCTCACCAGGTAGAGCTCGTGGCCTATCTTCTCTCTCGCCAGCGTTTTTGCTACACCGTCTCCAGAATACTCCAGAGGCACCCCGTACCTGCCATTTTTCCGCACAAGCGCCCCAAACTGACACCTAAAGTCGTAGCTATGAGGATTCCTCTTCGGACCTTCTTGACAAGTCTCCCATGCCAAGTGGTATGGGGTTGCATGCTGCCCAGGTTCCCATTTCTGGGGGCTCCCCTTGCACCACTTGATAAACATAAGTGTGCCGATAACGATTATGCCGTCGAAAGCAGTCCCTCATCACTTCCTACACACTTCTCTGCCCAATGAAGGCAACAGAGTCGACCCGAGAGTACCGTTGCCTGTGTTTTCTATCACCGTTCTTGATGCCGCTCTGTTTTGATTATTATATAGAAACCTACTGTATCGGAGAGCATAGGTGTAACTTCTTAAAAGTCTTTCCGGCGTGTACAGACGTCCCTTCTCACCTCTGTAGTTGAGACTCTGCACATTACTGAGTGACAAACAGGTCCTATCTCCAGCTCCACTCATGGGTTTTGAATGGTCTCGGGCTTGTTTTGCAGCGATCGGGCAGAAGCACCTTCGACGACTCGCGGGGAAAACGGAGTGCCCCGCTGGAAAAACCGAGCTGTAAGGTTTCTGTATGCCAACGTGTGTGCATGAATGATGTCTGAAGCGCGCCACAAGTTATCGGCATGCGATGTGACAGCACCCCCGAGCTATGGACATCAGAATGGTCTTTTGTGGTATGGAAGCATCCTATGAGTGCATTTCTTAGCTCACAGAGACCGCCCCTCCCGCAGTCGTCCATCAGTACTGTGTGTCAGAGTGAAAAGGGGGCAGAACTCCAGCTCTGCTCATTTTTTTTGAATGATCTTTGGATAGTTGCGCTGGGTTCTGACATATGCACCTTGGAGCACTCGCGAGAAAGAGCCGGTGCAGCACACAAAAGCAAAAGCCGCGGGCCCCTGGTTGTGGAAGCTCGTGGTGCGCGGGATGCTGAAGGCGCCAGGAGTGGTCCCACATGAGTTTTGAAAGTGAATTTCGACACGGGGCACCAGACGTGTACGATCTAGCGTATGGTCAGCTCGTGAATGTTGGCCTGGTCGCGAAAAGGTCCTCTGTGCTGCATGTGTAGGTGACCTACAGTGAGTGATCCTTCGGGGGGCTGCATGTGTGCACTGGTGGCATTCGAAGACTCTCAAAGACCCATTTTTTCTCACACAGAACTTTCTATCTGTCTCTCGAGGTACGCACCAACGGTCGTGGCCGCCTCGCTAGTAATCCCCGCCGCCTACTGCGCACGCTTCGTTTTCGCCTTGCGGGCCTTTGATTTACAAACTGGCAAGTTAGGCTTGTTTTCACGACGCCGCATGTCTCCAATCTTTCTTGCTTTTCGCACTCCTGTCGCAGCGGGAGTGCGCTTTGGCTATTAACGGGTCAACACGTCCGGTCCCGCTTCGCGTGCCAGCGCCATTGCGCGCATGCAAGCCGCGGCGCGCTCCAGCGAAGTCGCGCCCGGGTACCTGGCCGCGTGCTGCCCCTATCGGCCGTGCCACCCTTCCAGCCCTTGCTCCCAGTACAGCCAGACGCTCCCAAACGCGTCCAAAAAATCAGGAGCGTGAATCATCAAAATGTGTAGCTTGCGCGAGATAGAGAGCCAGGGAAAGCTGCCCTTTAGCAGGGTGACCATTGCGGCTGCATCCATCCAGAATTGGGCTGTCTCTTGGGAGGAAATGATGCACGCACGGTTGAGTGTCTTGCGAGATCGGTAACACAGGAACCACGCCTGTTTGTACGCATAAAGGTGCACCTGCGAGGCCTTACTCACGAGTGCATCGCAGATGACCGCGCTGTTGTCACCAATCGAGTGGCAATCACGGCCGATTTACAGGCCGTCAAGGTAGGACGTCGGCCTCACTCAAACCTTCTCTTGGAGCAGCTTGACCAGCTCGAGGGAAAAAGCGGCGGCCGCCTGCCGCCCGTCCGCGGCGCCTTCAGTCGCGCTGCGGCTTACCATCATCATCTTGATCGCAAGTCGCAGGAATCGATGGTCAATTCCTTGGGTGGTGTCGAGTGGAATTGTTCCAATTTGCCGCGGATTTATGGCCAGCAGGGGACTCCGCACCACCGAGCAGTGGTGCTCAGGTGTGCCGGGCTCCCCATCCGCCGGCGTGCCGCCGGCAAGGACCATTTGATCGGCGAAGTGTGTCGCCTCTGGAAGGTGTCGCCCGCCAGTGACGTACTGCAGGGTCCCATAGATGGCGTCCAGCACAGCCTGCTGTTTACTGGGCCACCAGGCACGCTGAGAGCTCAAGCAACGTTGCGTCGCTGTGGCTCCATTCTGCTCAACCACATTGCATTGGGCATCGTAGTCGCACCCGGGCATCAGCCGCACTAGGCGGCGCACGCCGCGCACCAGAACTCCGTCTCGCAGCAGCGCGCTCACTTGCGGCAGAAGGGTCCCCAACATTGACGCGAGCTCCTCGTCGGTGTCCTTTCCGCAAGGACAAACACCCACCATCATGTTGTTAAACGGGCTATTGGGGTGGGGTTGGTTGATTATTGTAGCCACAATTTTGACCGTCGCCGGATCCCCTCCCTTGTCCAGGCCGAGGGTGACCTGCATGTCCTGCTCGGTTGAGGGAGAAGAGCCGGGGTGGGCGACAAAGGCCGCCGCCGTACCTGCCTCGTTGGGCACAGCCAGGGCGTCGCGCACGGGCCGCTCGACGAAGAGGTCGGCGTCGCAGAGGGCAGTCACCCTCTCCTGAATCGCTGCAGTCAGGGACGACAAGTGGGCGCCAGGCCTCGTCACGATCACCTTCTTACCCCGGGGGGAATTCATCTCCCGCCGTGCAGGGAGCAATGGCAATTTAGCCAGCCCGCTGCGTGCCGCCCCACTCGCCGAACGCCAGCGGTTGAAGCCGACGCGGCTCATGGAAAGAGCCGCCACCAGGCGCACCTGCTTCGATGCAGACAGACGCACAGGACCGCCTGAGGGCGGCATCCTACCGCGCTGCAGCCTCGCTGCCACCCCGCATCCGTCCTCCGTCAGTCTGCGCGCGGCAGCTTTGCGCTTGTTCGCCTGGCTCACTGTGAATAACGCCTGACGCGGCGATAGCTGAAGGGAGTAGACGCGCACGCGCCCGTTCTTGTGCCGCAGTCGGATCTCGGGACGGTCGCCACGCAAGAAACTTGCGTTGGCAATATCCTCAAGCACGGCCTCGTCCCGCTGCGCATAGTACATCCCATTGAGAAGACCTTCCAGGAATTGCTGGCAGTCTGGGACTTGCGGAGGTTCCGTCGCCAAATTTGCCGTGGTCGGACTTGGCCCAAAACCGGGGGCAAGCGGTAGGCGTCGGTCGGGATCGACTGGACGTATCTGCTGCGCGACTGCTGGCGCCGGTGCAGTCAGGGTGGTTCGTCCGTGACCCGGCAGCAGCGTCACCGTGGTGGCAGCTCCACACTCGCCAGCCATGTGGGCGGCCACAGCGGAGGACGAACCAGTGGTGCAGCCCCCGCCGTGAACACGGTTGATCGTCCGAATTTGAGCGGATCGCACCCCTGATGAGACACGCATGGGTGCAGAAGCATCCGAGTAGGGTCTGGCTGCCCCGGTGAAGGGAGCGTGCCCGGGGGTGGCAAGGAGGATAGCCGGAAGGGGAAGCCCAGGCGCGGCGAGTTGGTTCTCAAAGCCAGCCTGCCGGAAGGGGAGAGAGATAGGGGTGAGGGGAGAAGTGGGGGGGGCCGCCGCTCTCTCGTTACGCCGCTCTCGTTTGAGCCGGTCGTAACACGGGTCGCCGAGACCCGTCGGAGTCGTGGCGACGCCCGCGGCACTGGCCTGGACCGCCTGTCGACACTGAACCGCGGGCAGACAGGCCGCGGCAGAAAGGGGAGAAGCCAGGAGCTGGGCTCTTGCCCACTCCTGCCAGGTCCCCATCCCTGCCGTTGGTTCAAGAAAGAACCGGATGTTCTCGACACACTGGTAGGCCCATACTTTGCCTGGGAATGCCTGAAGGATGTCTGCGGCCGTCGCTCCGATTTGAGGCACATGATACCAGAAGAGAACGAAGGGGGAAGGCGCTTTGGGGGGCCGTCTCAGTGGACATGTGCGGCCGTGGCGGAGGGGGGAGGGGTGAGTACGTTTTTCTCAAGATGATATTTATCTAGGATGTCTTTTCCCACCACCCCTTTCCCACCTGTATTGCGTCCTACTGCACTGGCAACACACCCAGGCCTAACTGACGTCTGGCCGTCATCAGCTGCCGCCATATTGTGTCCCCCCACAGAAAGACAGAAACCGCACGGTGATAACAAAGGCGTCATGCAAGTGCCTGCAGGCAACAGGATCGAAGAAGCACGAGCAAGACGTGATCCGCCCCGGATCACGTTTTTGACCGCTGCTGATCCATTCGGATCAAAAGGCCCTCTCACAGAGGCTGCACAGGCCTCTGAAAATTGGGTCGCGACCCGTCGCTTGCACGGCTCACGTCTTCGGAGAGCTGCTGTTCCACTGGCGTCGGAAGGTGCTCTCGCAGAGGCTACGGAGGCCTCCGAAAATTGGGTCGCGACCCAATTTTCTACGGACCACTGGATTTCTAACACGTCGCTCTGGAGCTTTCGAAATGACCGTGCAATGCTCAGACCCAGAAAGGCAGACTGCACTAGGCGTGACCCGCCGCCGTTTGAGCGCGCCAGGTTGGACACTCTAGGCATCCTCCCCGGCAACCAGCCGTCGCCAAAGTTGCGCGCTCAAGGGTTGCGTGTTGTAAGATATCAACTCGTCAGCACGCGCCGGCACCCGAATCTGTCGAAAGGTAGTTGAGCAGCGCGACGACGGCTGCAGCTGTCCCGGAAGTTGCGAGCCAGCCCGCGGCCTCCATTGCTTCGCAGCTCTCCAGGAGCAGAAGCGTCTTCTTGACGAAAGCTGATGAAGCTAGAAAGACCACAATACTCAAGAAGGTTGTTCCACAACTTGGGGTATTGGACCGCAGGATGGGCGTGTTGCCCTCTGCGGGCATGGCCGCGTCGTTGGAAGAAGGTGTGACGCTGCACTCTTGAGCCGGCTTGCGCCCCGCTCTACAGCCACACTGGCGGGTGGTACAAGTGCAACCAAATTGATGAGCCTGTTGCGCCCACGCGATCGGGCGAGATTGTCGTCTGCTCTTTCCCTCGTCCTCAACTAGATTTCCATGCTGATCGCGGCGTTGCTGGACGGCATTTACGGCATCCGGCAAACGCTGCGACGCCAGCCCAACGCACCTTTTCGTGGGTTAGTCGTGCTCTTCTGCGGTGACTTGATACAGCTTCCTCCAGTGTCCGGCCAAGGCAAGTTCTCGGGCACCTACGCATTCTGCGCTTAGGTCTGGCGTGCCCTGTTTGCGTACTCGGGTGTGCTCTTACGAGTCAATGTTCGACAAGGAGCCGACTCCCGCTTCTTAGGCCTTTTGCATCGGATGCGAAGGGCGAAGCAATCACGAGGCGATGTTCAAATGCTGAACGTAAGGGTTCGTCGATCTATTGCTGACGTTGTGACGCTCTCTTCTCAGAACGCGTAAGCGCGCAAGCACAACGCAAGGCGCCTTGACTAGCTCACGACGGCTGTGGTCGAGTATTACGCTACTGACAACTACAAGCAGATCGACAACGAGCAGGGCGTCGCGCTTTTCGCCGCCGTGACGGCGGCACAACATGTGGTGACGCTAAGTGTCGGAGCAGTCGTCTTCCTTGTTTTCAACCAGTATTTCCATATGCACGCGCTGTGCGGAAGCTCCCGTGATGTCGTCTTTAGCTTGCCTTTTACATGCGACGCGACATCTCGTCGCGACGAGCGTCTAACTGTTGTCGATTTATCACATAGAGGCGCAAGAAGCTCGATGCGCGTCAACATTCTTCGTCAAAATTTCGAAGCAAGTTCTGTCCAAGGAAAAGGCGTTATGGCTGCTGCCGTACGGCGACAAGTTCCCCTGCTGCTCGGGTGCGGCTTTTACATTCGCAAGGCTGAAGGCCTGACTCAAGACCGCGTCGCGTTCTCTTTGTGCTCGGGCGTCACTTTCTCTATGGTATATGTTGCGATCTCGGGCATTCGGCATATTGACGATTTCTTTTCGTTGCCATTTGAGGCTTCACTTGTGCTTGCTTGTACGGAAGCTCTGGCATTTCATGACTTGCTGCGTCCGCTAATCTTGTAGCAGATGTGGAATGATCAAAAAGCGTGTGTTCAGTCTCCTATCTATTCGCGTAGGCATCCCGCATACGCATGCGCACAGTTGCACGGAGTCCTGGACAGTACAGTTTTTCTACATTCTTGTCGCTTCTGTTCTTGTCCAGTGGGGGATAGCAACGAACGCGGTCGACCGGCCTCTACGGTACAATACACGGCGATCGTGGCTCCCGACCAACTTCTGCTGCACGAAAAATGTGTTCTTCTTTCTGATCGTACGATTGCCATAGAGCGTACCGAGCATTCAAGAAAGACTGCTTTGTACTGTAAGCGCATATTTTTCTGTATGTCCTTCGTATCTACACGTCTTTCCTTGCAGAATCAGGCATTTTACGGCATGCGCGGAGCGGCAGCGGCCCGGCTCTCGTTGGAAGCCTCGCGAGCAGGATTGGCGGCTGCAGCGAAACAGATGATGCATGAACAGATGACGCCTCAGCACTGAATATTTACCATTTTCACAATCCCCTGCAGATACACAGACGCTAGCCAGGCCCTTTTGCAACGCTATCATGCAGGGTGACTTCCACTGTCCTTGAATACAGGGCGGCTCCATTTCTGAGAGTGCTGAATGTAGGAACCTGTCTGAAGAGGGCGAAAACGACCTTGAGTTTTTCCGCAGCAGAAAACCTCGCGGGAGATCTCCGCTTGCGAGGTTTGACGTATTTTTTGTCACCAAGTATGCAGTTGGCCGTTATCCGGCTTCTTATTCTTTCTATGCACCCCAGAGCCTATATTGGCAACGCCTTGTCGCTTGTGCATGCTCGTGCAACAGGCGATGTTCTGCACAGTCCTGCTCTTCGTCGCATTCCTCTTTGTCCACCTGTACTACAATGGTGCTGCAGACTTTACGCCCACCGTCCTTCTCAAGTATCGAGTCGATTTCGCCGGCAGCCGTGCTGGGTGCATCCGTGAATGTGCCGCCTGCCGCTTCTTCCCGGAGCCTGTGCGGAGGTGCTCTCTGAGCCGGTGTATCGACCGTTAACGGTACAAACAGGAGCTCCTTGGCCAAGACCGCCCCTGTCGTGGGACGCACCGTCACATCGATCGAGCTTGACGGAGGGAGTGAAGAAGAAGGTGACGGAGAAGAGCAACGCTAGGAAGAAGATCAAGCCGCTGCTGACAGTGCGGAGGTGAAAGCCGCTGCGCACACAATCGAGTCCATCGCGGAATCACAGGAGCGTATCGAGATGAAGCTGGAGTGGAGGAGCCCTGAGATGAAGGATGTCGTTTCAGAGATCCCATTTTGCCGCCAAGACCCTCATGCTGGCGCCGAGACCATCCGGAAAGGTGGAAAGAAGTGTGAGTGGACGCACTTGCACCGTGTTGACAGCAACTTCGCTAATATCTTGGGGAGTGCCGTCATCCTCCTGGCGGCGCAGGTAGCGGAAAATCATGATGCGGTCTTTTACGCAGGTGTCTTCAAGCTGCTGCAATGCATGACGACGGAAACTACCCACTACAGTTGGGCGTGTCTTGACAGCCGACGGTTAGGGCATGCTGTGGCCAGTGGGAGCCGCCCAATCAAGATGTTGACGGTCCGAAACGACATGAAGCCTCTGGGGTTCTTTTTTGCGCTCATCACGCTGCCCGCAGCAGAGGGCGCTGCGCTGGTCTTCTGCGACTGCCGCTCGCGCGGGAAGCCGTTTTGTACTAAGATGGGTGCGGAGACTCAGTTCGATTAGTCTGTTGAGGCTGACACGGGCACGCACGGGGAAACCCCAATGAAGCATCAGGTCATCAAGAACTTCAAGTGAGATGAGCAAAGAAACGCTGGGGCAGCCGAGGAGACGCGTACCACCAAGGCCCTTATGACGGTGGCCATCATGCGTGGCCTCTATGACACCCTCATCACAAAGCACCTGCATATCGGCGAGCTCGACGACATCTCCGAGACCTCCATCACCAAATCCAAGCACGATTTCCAGGCATAATCAGCTGACGCGCTTAGCTTCATGACGCTCGCCAGACACAAGTCGACCTTGAGCTTGATGCACAAGGACATCGAACTTCCGATCGATCGTCGAGCCCGCAAGGTTGAGTTTGTAAAGGAATATGTTTTCTCTTGTGTGCTGCTCCGTGCGCCTATCATATGGCATCGGGTGCGGTGCTGTCTGGGTCCTTTGGATTGTGGCCGTCAGGCACTAACCATTCAATCCTGCCTCTCGTCCTGGGCTGTCTTCTTTCATTTCTGCGTAGGTTGAAACACCCGAGCTTCATAGATGTTGTGACGGTCCGGCACATGGCCCCCACGCCCAGGGAACCAGATTCTACGAAAATATGTCCCACTACCGCACATTCCAAATTGTTCCGATGGCGACCCACTTGTGATGCCCTCGTTGCTTATCAACCAGAACCGCGATCCCAATACTTACCCGGCATTCGTAACCCCCCCGGCGGGCCCCTACCTAAGGGCCAAGGTTTGTATACAACAGACTTGGATTATCGACTAATGCTACGCCGCGCCCCTGACCCCGGGACGCGGCGAAGGTGTCACGTAGCACTTTTCCCCGTCCTCTACTCAAGGCGGTCTTCGAACCTTCGGCCGTCCTCCACTGAGACTGGCCCCGTAAGCCCTGAGGGGGGGGGTTTCCGAGGGTCCTTTGAGGGTGTCTGAGGAGGGTTTCCGAGCGTCCTTTGAGGGTGTCTGAGGAGGGCTTTCGGAGGGTTCGAGGAGAACGGACGGGATAAGAGAGCGAGGCGTGAGTGTTGCCTCGAGGCCTTCGACGCGGGCAAGTAAACTTCCGGTCACACAACTCGTGTGTGTCGCTTAGGGAGTCTCCTTGCGGTCGACGCCGGGCGTGTGTGCTCTTCGAAGATTTTTTCTGGGGCGGGTATTCCGCGACAGGAGTACCCGGCGACACGGTCTGGCTCGCCCTCCCTCCAACTGGGTGGGGTGGGCGGAGCGTGTTGTCATATTGGGTGGAGCAGCAGGAAAGGAAGGCAACTCAACATATCTCGGGGTCGTGGCGGTGCGCAAACCCGCCTCGGGGGGAACCTAGTTTGCCCTTTTACCCTTCGTGCCTAGCGCTGCGGGCGGCGCCTGGCAACGACATGTTTGGCTGAGAAAGGCCGAGTCCATGGCCGATGGAGGGGGAATGGAGACCCCCCTGGTGTCGAGGTTCCTGGTGCCGGGGGGGATGGGACCCTCCCCCCCGGAGGCGGATCGTTGGTTGAGGATCGCCATATCAGTGCAGGCTCCACGAATGTGGGTGCCCGTGGGCAGCGAACGTTGCTCCAGCCCTTTCCTCAGGGCCCCGACTCGACTGGGACTCGCCCCCCGGCAGGCACACCCTCGGGTAGTACTGACCCCGAGGCGGTCCTGGCGGGTACTGGCACTCATTTCGGCGTACAACAGCTGCCCGACGCTACCACGTGGGGAGGTGGGTCTGTGTCACCACTGGCACGGGAGCCTGCGGGTGTAGGCTCTAGTCGTGCTCCCCCAGGTTCACGAAAAGCCAAGGTTGTCCCGGCGCTTGAGCAAAACGCCGGCACGCACGCTATCGGTCCCCAGGCCCTCGGGCCCTGTCGGAGATCACCTCTCGGTGCTTGGGAAAGGGGAGCGATTCAAGAATCGGCACGGGAGCCTGCAGGTGGGAGCTCCAGTCGTGCTCCCTCAGGCTCATGGGGTGCCCGGGATGGCCAAGGTCTGGAGTGGCGAGACGCCGTGGCCAAGGTCGTTCGGTCTGAAGTTACTCGATCGCTAGATACGATGTTGAGGGGCTCTACGCCAGGGCCCGCTGACCGGCGGGGCCGAGCCCGACGCTCCTCTTGTCGGCGCCGACGCGACAACTCGTCGTCGTCGTCGACCACTGACGTCTCCCGATCGGGGGTCGATTCAGCTGTTGCGGCCCTACTTGGTGCGTTCCGCGCTACCCCAACGCCGTCAACGGTAAGGAAGAACATTCGGGGTATTGACCCGATCCCAACCGAGTCCTGACTCGGCGGAGTGTGTGCAAGGCGGAGGAGCGGCGCGAGAGTTACCCCGGGGGATTGAACTGGGGTTCGCGACGCAACGCCCCTCCGCGACCGGTTCGGAGGCAGGAGGGTGGCCGACTCAAACCAGCCCGACACCTCCTACCCGAGGGGTGCCGCCCAAGATTGAGTTTAACCACCCGTACTACCGGAATATGCTCCATTGTGAGACCTCCGCGCGACACAACCAGTCGGCGGCCTTCACGCGGCGCCAGGCCCGTACTTTGGGCCGGCGCAAGAAGGAGGTGGCTAGGTCTTTCGGGGTACACGACGAGTGGGACGGGTTCCCCCAGGAAGAAATCTTCTTGTTCTTGCGCAAGTTCGCCAAGGCCTGTGACGACAACGACATCATTAAAGGCGAAGACTTCTACATCGTTCAAGACTTCACGAAGGAACCTCTTACGTGAGAGGTGATTTTGGTTATACCAACTCGGCGGGCGGGTAACTCCGACGAGGTCACTTCCTACCTGGAGCCCATCAACTGGACGCTCCGGCGTCACGTCGACGAGGCCTCCGTGGCTATTTTAATCGAGACACTGAACGTCGCGGTCCAAAGGGATGACGAAGACGAGTTGTCCTTCGCCGAACGCCTCCGCCGCCTCAACACCGAGTGCGAGTTCATGTTCGGGGAAGGCGCCCTCAAAGGCCGCTTCGCGAAAGAAGTCCACGGCGCGGCGCGCGCCACTGTGCGCAAGCGAAACACCCCAGGCATGGATATGACGAAGCTGGCTCTCGAAGCCCAGACTCAGGACGACAGACACCCCTGGCTGCGACTTGAGCAGCACAAGGAGCGAACGAAGGAGCGAGAAACGCTCGCGGACGAGGCCTGGCTCCGGCGGGAAGCTCGTGCGGCTGCCCTTCGCGAGGTCACCGGGGGAACGTGGGTTTTTTAACCGCAGGATGCCCCCGTCCGGAGCATTGGGGCCGTGGGTTTCCCCACTCCGGGCCCCCGGTACGATGGGTCCCGACCCAAGGCTCCAGGCGGCTCGACTCCCGGGGGCGGCGACAACCCGCCCTACCGCCCCAGACCGAGGGATGAGCCTTTCCGACCCGAACTTCGGGCGGGAGAGTACCCCTGCTTGCAGTGTGCCAGGCTGCGTCATTGGGCCGAGGTGTGCCCCGATTTGATCGCACGCCTACGCGACCGATTGGCCATAGCCAGTCGGTAGTCTCCTCTCGGGACGCCCTCGGGCTGCCGCGATACCCCGCGAGCGGGCCGGCGAGTAGCCGTTGCCACTCCCCACGAGGACTCCAGCTCAAGCGGCGAGGAGTCAACGCCGCTTGAGAAGGGGGAACCGCAGTCCGAGCCCGAGGGCGGACCCACCACCTCCTTTGAGGCCGAGGCGGGAAACAAGTAACTACCGGGGTTTGGCCCTCCTCGCGGCAACCGGTGGACGCAATCCAAGGCGCGGATGTGATTTCAGTACGCATGCATTCCCGACCCAAAGGAATTGACGCTCGGGACGCACCCCTCCCAAAGGGGGTAGGCGGACAAAATGTGGTGTCCATCCTGACGGGGTCCAACTGCCAGGTGGCCAGTCGCGTCTGGCTGGTCGCGGGGCGTGCGTTAGCCCGTCGCGTCATCGTCGAGACGAGGTTGTGCGTCTCCGAAGTGCCGGAAGCGGTACTCCCCCAGGAGATGGAGGTTGCGCCCTCAGACGCAGCGACTACCCAGTTGTTTGACTTGAATGGGGAACTCCTTCCCCTCACGGGCACCGTGACTCTTATGGTGCGAGTCGGCACTTGTGACAACACGCTCAGCCCACCCCACCCAGTTGGGGGGAGGGCGAGCCAAACCGTGTCGCCGGGTAGTCCTGTCTGGGAGTACCCGCCCTGGAAGGAAACCCCGAAGAGCACACACGCACGGCCTCGACCGGGGGAAGGCGCTCCGAGCGACAAACACGAGTTGTGTGACCGAAAGTTTACTTGCCCGCGTCGAAGGCCTCGAGGCGACACTCACGCCTCACCCTCTTATCCCATCCGTTCCCCTCGGACCCTCGGAAAACCCTCCTCAGACAACCTCAAAGGACCCTCGGAAAACCCTCCCCAGACTCCCTCAAAGGACCCTCGGAAAACCCTCCTCAGACACCCTCAAAGGACCCACGGAAAGCCCTCTCCTCAGGGCCCACTGGGCTCATAACC
>Ga0115029_1001810_pt1 | contig 13919 bp, 15 predicted proteins | sample SidtaG_3_FD_87297 | JGI IMG/M metagenome (GOLD analysis project Ga0115029, IMG submission 87297) | Marine algal microbial communities from Sidmouth, United Kingdom - Sidmouth_Asex1 metaG | ecosystem: Host-associated > Algae > Red algae > Unclassified | place: Sidmouth, United Kingdom | collected...
TCATTCCTTATTTAGAGAACAGAAGTACCCTAAAGTACTATCAGAAAGCAAATATAGGAAGCCGGCCCGGTAAAAGGGGAAACAAAAAGAAATTGGAACTTACCGACCTAAGGGCAATTTCGTTCGTCGGCTCGTGGAGTCAACTTAAACAAAATGTTCCAGGTTATTTTGGCCTCGGTACGGCGATAAAAACCCTGAAAGATGCTGGTAGGATGAGAGAATTGAAAAAGCTCTATAAAGATGTTCCTTTCTTTGAAGCTTTGATGCTCAATAGTATGATGTCGCTGACAAAATGCTATTTTGAATTGACCAGTTACATGAGTAAAGATAAGAAGTATGGTGATTTCTGGCATATTCTACATGAGGAATATAAATTGTCAAAAGAGATGCTTCTGCTGATTTCAGGAAGTAAGATTTTGATGGAAAACGAAGGTGTCTCACGCGAATCTATAAAGATTCGCGAAAGTATCGTACTGCCGTTATTGGTGATACAGCAATATGCGTTGCAACGTATTGGGCAAAACCCTGAATTTAAAGATGAGTACGAGAAGATCGTTACTAGATCTCTTTATGGCAATATCAATGCCAGTAGAAATTCGGCGTGATAGAAAGACCCCACAGGTTTCAGTAAAAAAGATAATTGAAATATACAATGCCACTATATTTTACTATCTCCTATTAAAAAAAACATACTAAACCTTTGGGGTATAAATCTTCAAAAAATTAGCTGCACAATTTTTTGGCAGTGGCGGCGGATAAATACGTAATAGAATTTTGCTTTATTCTACCGTCTACTTCGGTAAGTTAGTATATTAGCTGAATGTACTACTATCTGATAGTCGGCCTTCAGGCATATTGTATCTACCATTGTTTCGCGAATAAAAATCAGTACTACTGGATATTCGTTATACTCTTCATACCATTGTTAGGTTCCATTTTGTATCTCTTTATGAATGTTGTTCAGAAACAGGATATTGATAAAGTGCAAAAGAATATTACTTCGGCAATCAATCCTACCAAAAAAATCACCGATTTGGAGAAGAAGTTCGAGTTCTCCGAGACTTTTGAAAATCAAACGGCCCTAGCGGATGCTTACTTGGAAGCCAGAATGTACGAGCAGGCCATAGCAAATTACGAGACCTCGTTAAATGGCACTTTTAAAAACGATTTTTATGTGATTTCAAAGCTGGAAGAGGCCTATTATTTCTCTTCTCAGTTCGAAAAAGCGATTGCCTGTGCCGAACGGATTACTGACAATTCGAGATTTAAGAAGTCAAGGGCATCTTTTATATATGCATTGGCCTTGGAGAAAACGGGCAAAGTAGACCTGGCCGAAACATACTTGGTGAAATTCGATGCACCTTACAGTAGATATGAAGAACGTTTAGAACTGGCAAAATTTTATATAAGAAACACAAAAACTGATAAAGCGAAGGAAATTCTAAAAGAAATTGCAAGGGAGTCGGAAGGAATGTCGAAGGTTAGCTATAGACAGCATAAAATATCGATAAATAAGGCCAAGGAGCTGTTGGATTCTGGTGTGTAAGTCAATCGAGCTTACAAAAAGACCCCAAAGGTTTCGTCTGAAAAGGCAATTGAAATATAATAGGCTATTATATTTTAAAAGAACCTTTTTGAAAATATGAATAAAACCTTTGGGGTCTGAAATGGATGAGGGCTAATATTTATTTTAGCTGGGAACTCAATTCTCAAAAACTTTAAACTCCGCACCCATTCCATAATTTCGATGTCCGGATTGAAGTAATTTTGAATTCGGATTATAATCTCGGTCGAATACCTGCCATTTTTTAGCGTTGAAAAAGATTCGTCTTACAAAAGTCTTTTGGGTTATTTCGCCTTTTATAAAGGGAAGTAAGGGCCTAAACGAAGTTGAAATTTTTTGAATCCCACGGGCTGTCTTTATTTCTCGATATTTTTTGGTTTCGACCAATTTTCCATCCTTTCCCGCATATCCTAAAACCTGAAGGGATATAAAAATGCCCGATTTTGGTATAAAAATGGATTTCGATAGCAAATCAAGTTTAAAGACCTTATCGGCCTTCTCGTCCATGGCAAAAACTAGGTTCTCGTAGGGAATCCCGGCTCCGGGAAATCCGCTATTGTTTTCATAAAATTGAACCCTAAAAATAGTAGCGAACTTTCCCTTTCCCTTCGATTTATATTCCGATTCCGCATTCACGGGTAGATATAGTTTTGAAATTTGGCTAGTTTTCCCCTCATATTGTTGAAATAGCACGGCAACTTCGCTTTCAACCGTAGGTAGCCAACAAGCGAAAATGTCGGAATGTGTCTGCGACTTTTGCTTTCTGAACCGGAATTTGCCTTCTTTTGGTGCCGAAACGATAACCTCGCCCAGTTGCGAAACTTCAGAATCAAGTGTCACGATTTTTGTGGTGGATTCGTTTTTAAAAATTGTCGGTATGGGCTTTTCGGCATAGCCCATCGCGGAGATAAATAGGGTATCAATATCGGCATATTTTTTTGGGGAAAAAGTAAAAAGACCCTCTTCATCCGCAAAAGTACCCATGCCATCGCCAAATGAAATAGTAGCAAAAGGAATTGGCGAACTGTCTTTCGTATCCACAATTTTAATTTCTTGCGCGCGGCCGCAGTAAATAATTAGCAAGAAAATAGCGATTATGTAATTATTCATGGCGTTCACAACTTTGTAGGGCAAAAGAATTTTTAGGCCTTTGTACTATATTGAGAACGGTTTTTACTGATTTTAAGTATCAAAACACTCGCTACACCTTTCACTATCGAATTTTTGAAACAAAATCAGCAACGGAATCCGCTCCATGTTCAGTCAAATGTTTGATAAAAGCGGATCCAATAATAGCGCCTTTGGCTGTTTTTGTTGCCTGCTTAAATGTCTCGGCATTATTGATGCCAAAACCGACAATTTGCGGATTGGCGAGTTGCATCCCAGCTATTCGCTCAAAATAATCAGTTTGTGTGTTTCCGAATCCTGCTTTTGAACCCGTGACGCTGGCCGAGCTTACCATATAGATAAATCCGTTGGAGACGGAGTCAATAAACCGAATACGTTCATCAGAGGTCTGTGGGGTTATTAAAAAGACATTGATCAGTCCATATTTTTCAAAAATTTTCTGGTATTCGGCATGATACACATCGACTGGCAAATCGGGAATAATAAGACCGTCGATACCAATTTCCTGACATTTGGCACAAAACGCCTCAACCCCAAATTGCAGCATGGGGTTAAAATAACCCATGATTATTAGTGGGATTGAAACCGACTCGCGAATAGCTGACAATTGCTCAAAAAGGACTCCCGTGGTCATTCCATTTTTAAGGGCGGTAGTCGAGCTTTCCTGTATAGTCGGGCCGTCGGCCAAAGGGTCACTGAACGGAAGACCGATTTCTATCATATCGACGCCGTTTTTCTCCAAGTCTTGAATGATTTTTTCGGTATCGTTCAAGGCAGGGTAACCCGCTGTGAAATAGATGGAGAGGAGTTTGCCATCTGTTGCTAGTTTTTTTGATATGCGATTCATGGTAATATTATGGTATTTGTCATTCCCGCGAAGGCGGGAATCTTCCACATGTTTTTAAAATGGTTCTTTTCACTTGCTCGGCAGACGAGAATCTTTCTTTAACTAGTCTCCCAATATCCAAGAAAGGTCATCCCAATTTGGATTCATGTCGTTGATGAGGTTCTCTTTCCATTGCCGGTTCCACTTTTTGATTTGTTTTTCTCTTTTTATGGCATTGTTCACGTAAGGTGTGTCGTCTCAAAATAAACCAATTTATGAACACTATATCTTTTTGTAAAGCCTTTGTTGCTTTTGGCTTTGTGTTGTTTCAATCTATCTTTTAAAGTATCGAAAAACACCACATAAAGCGTAGAATGGTTTTTATTTGTGAGTATATAGACATAATAACGTTTCATTTATTGAACCTTTTGTTTTGCTTTGACAGATTCCCGCCTTCGCGGGAATGACAAAACAAGCTTATAGCTTGAAGTAATCTATATAGGTCTGCAAATCTTTATCCCCACGCCCTGACAAATTAATCACCACAACATCCTCCGTATCGAATTTTCGATGGTCAAAAATCGCAAAGGCATGTGAGGTTTCAATCGCAGGAATAATACCTTCCAATTGCGAAACTTCCAAGCCTGCGGTCATAGCTTCATCATCGGTAATGGAGATAAATTCTCCACGACCCGATTTGAACAGATGTGCGTGCATGGGGCCGACCCCGGGGTAATCCAATCCAGCAGAAATGGAATAGGGTTCGGTAATCTGTCCGTCGTCGGTCTGCATCAATAGAGTTTTACTACCGTGGATGATACCCACTTTTCCCAAGGCCGAGGTGGCCGCGCTCTCACCGGAGTTCACTCCTTTACCGGCAGCTTCAACAGCGATGATACCAACGTCTGGATTATCTAAATAATGGTAATACGCTCCCGCAGCATTACTTCCACCGCCTACACAGGCCACCACATAATCGGGATTTTCACGCCCCTCTTTTTCCTTCAACTGCCATTTGATATCTTCGGATATCACGGACTGAAACCGCGCGACCATATCAGGGTAGGGGTGTGGCCCGACTACGGAGCCAATAATATAATGCGTATCTACAGGATTATTGATCCAATCGCGAATGGCCTCGTTCGTAGCATCTTTTAAGGTACGGCTACCGGAAAGCGCAGGTCGCACTTCGGCACCCAACATTTTCATACGTGCGACATTTGGCGCCTGTCGAGTGATATCGATTTCACCCATATAAACGACACACTCGATACCCATCAAGGCACAAACGGTGGCCGTGGCGACTCCATGTTGCCCGGCACCGGTTTCGGCGATGATACGGTTTTTGCCCAGTCTTTTGGCCATCAAGATTTGCCCGATGGTATTGTTGACCTTATGTGCACCGGTGTGGCACAAATCTTCCCGTTTAAGATAGATTTTTGTTTTGTATTTTTTGGAAAGTCGCTCCGCAAAATAGAGTGGGGTAGGGCGACCCACATAATCTTTTAGCAATTGGTTGAACTCCTTTTTAAAGGAGGGTTCTTGCATAATGTTGATATAGTTCTGCCGAAGTTCCTCGCAATTGGGGTAGAGCATTTCGGGGATAAAGGCTCCGCCGAATTCGCCATAGTAGCCTTTTTTGTTTGCGTGGAAAGTCCCCCTCCCGGCCTCCCCCGGAGGGGGAGAAGCTTTCGTTTCGTTTGTCTTCATCATTCTGTTTCGAATATTTTTTTATCATTCCCGCGCTTGTGCTGAACTCGTTTCAGTAAGGGCAGGAATCTATTTATTTTTTAGTTTAACGTCATGTCTTTTTTTAGAGCATATTACTAACAATTTAGCTATTTACTTCAAGCTTTCCTTTAACCATTTTTGACGCTGAGTGTCCGGTAGATGTGTAATCTCAAAGTCTTCGAACAAGGCTTGAAATCCCTTTCCATCGGGGGAGGCGGCAGTTAAGCCTACCATCATGGGAACGTTTTCCGGGAAATACGCCAGCCGAATCATAGAAAAATCTTTTGCGTTTAAAGAGTACATTATTTTAACCGAATCTTTTATTCGTTTGACCTTTAGCCAGATAGCTTCAGGTTTTTCTTCTAGTTCGAGAACGCTCCAATCACTCTGTTTGAGGGTAACCACTGCACTTATATTAATCTTTTCATCTACAAATTCGACACCGGTCTTGATCCAGTTTTTTTCATCTTTTCGTATCATCAACCCCATTTGGTCGAATCGGGTTTGATAGTCTCCGGTAATTTTTACCTTAGCCTCGAATTCTCCTCCTACGTTCAAATAGTAAAATGGACCATCATCCACCGTAAACCCATAATAGGTTTTTCGCCAAAAATCTGTAAAAGGGGTTACGAACATGGCTAATGAAGAATCATTGATCAATTCCCATTTCTCCGGTTCGTTAAACCATTGCATTGTTTTCATAGTTTCCGTTTTCATTCCCGACCGGTCACTGAGTGTAGCCGAAGTGATCGGTCGGGGAATCCTTTTAGGTTGTATTTAAAGCTTCTTTAAACTCCTCCAATTGCTCCACATCCTTCAACCCCGGTTCAATTTCGAACCGACTATTCACATCTAGCGCATGACAGTATTTCGATTCAGGCCTACGCATAAATTCTCTTATTGACTCCGCCTCTTCCAATCCGATGCCTCCACTTAAAAAATAGGGTTTGGTCGATGGATAGTCTTTTAGAACCTGCCAATCAAAAGCGAATCCGTTTCCGCCCGGTAGTTTTCCTTTGGTATCGAACAGGTAAAAGTCACAGACCTTTTCATAGGGTTCGAGCAGGTCAAAATCAAAATCATCTTTAATTGAAAAAACTTTGATGATTTGCACATGCTTCACTTTATTCCGAAGCTCGGCACAATATTCAGGGCTTTCATTGCCGTGTAACTGAACGAGCAGTAAATCAAAATCCTGTATTCTTTCGACGACTTTATTAATCTCGGCATCTACAAATACGCCTACTTTTATTGTACTATGTGGCACTTCTACCATAGGGCCTTTAAAATAGCGTTTGGAGGGTTTCCAGAAAATAAATCCGAGATAATCAGGTTTTAAGGCGGCCACTGCGGTGGTGTTTTTGTTCATTCCACAGACCTTGATCCCCACCCCGGCCCTCCCACGAGGGGGGGGAGGTCTCTTTTTATCCTTATTTGAATAGTAGTAGTTCATCTACTTATTTTATTTTGTCATTCCCCCTCTTGCTTTGTCTTTACGACGCAGGAGGAATCTGCTATAAGCTTTCTTTGACTTCATTGGTTTCTTGATGTTTTGAAACTTCAAAAAACCGACTTGCAAACCGGAACATTCCGCAAGTTCCCTCCTATGTCGGGAAGACAAAAAGTCACCCTTTCCTCTTTACAATCTCATGTTTGTTTTCAGAGCTGTCAGATTTCATTCCTTCCTTTACGCATCAGAATCTCAAATCACCCAAAACTTAAAACCGAAACATCCCGCAAGTTCCCTCCTTCGTCGGGAAGACAAAAGTCAGCCTAATTTTTCAATAAATGTTTTTGCACTTTCCCCGGGATTATCCGTTCTCATAAAATTCTCTCCGATTAGAAACCCTTGATAACCATATTGTTTTAAATCTTGTATAGCATCGGTACTGCTGATACCACTTTCAGACACTTTTACAAACTCATCGGGAATCAATTTTGAGAGTGATTTGCTAGTCTCCAAACTGACCTCAAAGGTTTTTAGGTTCCTGTTATTGACGCCCAACATATCTAAACTCGGCATGACGGCTTTCTGTAATTCTTCTTCATTATGCACTTCCAGCAGCACATCCAACCTCAAACTTTTTGCCAATTCGGAAAAGGCCTTGATTTCAGCTCTGGTCAGAATAGCGGCAATCAAAAGAATGACATCGGCACCGTGTGCCTTGGCTTCCAAAATTTGGTATTCGTCAATAATAAATTCTTTACGGAGCAAGGGCATTTCAACACAGGCCCGCGCCAACAGCAAATCTTCCAATGAACCGCCAAAGTATTTAATATCCGTCAACACACTCATTCCGCAGACCCCTGCCTTTTCATAACCTCTTGCCACCTGACCTACATTCGTATTTTGATTAATGGTAGCCTTTGATGGAGACCGTCTTTTGTGTTCGGCAATAATACCAATTGAACTATTTCGTAACGCGTTCACCAAAGAGGTGGTCTCTCGTTCAAACAACGCCGATGCCTCCCATTGTGAAATGGGTAGCAACGATTTTTTAAAATCGACTTCTTTGCGTTTGTCGGCTACTATTTTCGAAAGTATATCCATCCTCTCCCCAGCCCTCTCCAGAGGAGAGGGAGCTTGTTTTTAGTTATTTTTCAATTTGTTTTCCAAATTTTAATTCATCAAGTAATTGTCCCCCTCCCTCTGGAGGGGTTAGGGGAGGACTTTTATCTACACAGTTCCTGCAATTTCTTCAAAGCCTTCAACCCCTTACCACTTAAAAGCGACTCTTTAGCCTGTTCAAACCCTTCTTTTGGAGTTAGGTTCTTTACCGTCGCAATCGCTACGCCGGCATTAGCACAGACCACATTGTTTTGTGCCTCGGTACCTCGCCCTTGTAAGACATTTAAAAATATTTGGGCGGATTCTTCAATAGTGTCCCCACCAACTATTTCCGATTGTTTGATAGCTTTTACCCCAAAATCCTCAGGTTTTAGCATGCCCTCGGTGTTGTTCGAGATTGTTTTTGTACTGCCCGTGAGGGATATTTCGTCGTAACCGTCAAGGGCATGGAGCACCGTAAATTTTTTATCGGTATTCTGATAGAGATACCCGTACATTCGGGCCAGCTCGAGATTAAAAACACCCACCATTTGATTCTTCGGAAACGCCGGGTTTACCATCGGCCCCAACATATTGAAGAAGGTCTTTACGCCCAACTCCCTACGGATGGGCGCCACATTTTTCATCGCCGGATGAAATAAGGGCGCGTGTAGAACACAAATGCCGGCTTCGTCTATCGATTTCTTTAGGAAGTCCGCTTCGTTGCTGAATTTAACACCCAAAAACTCCATCACATTACTACTCCCACATTTTGAGGAAACGCCGTAATTACCATGTTTGGTAACTTTCACATCGGCCCCGGCCGTTACGAAAGAAGCTAAGGTCGAAATATTAAAAGTGTCTTTTCCATCGCCTCCCGTACCGCAAAGGTCAATAGCGTTATACTCCGATAAATCGATTGCTAGACATAGTTCTAAAAGTGCATCCCGGAAACCTTCTAGCTCTTCAATGGTGATGCTACGCATCATATATACCGTTAAAAAGGCCGCTATCTGACTGGTGTTATAATCGCCTTTTGCTATGTTGACCAATATTTGTTTCGCATCTTCTTTTGAAAGGATGTCGTGGTTGATCAGCTTGTTAAGTGTTTGTTTCATTAATAACCCATTTATTTTTCATTCCCGCGAAGGCGGGAATCTTTTCGTTCGATTCGGGAAGGGCCCCTCCCCAGCCCTCCCCGAAGGGGAGGGAGTTTGTTTTTAGTTATTATTTACCTTTTTGCTCAAATTCATTACAGCATTTTTTCGTATTCTCTTCTCCGGCTCTCTCCGAAGGAGAGGAAGTTTGTTTTTAGTTCGTATTTTTCCTATTGCTGAAATTCATCAATTTGCTTGTTTTATTCCCCTCCTTCGGAGGGGTTAGGGGAGGACTTTTGGGGTCGGGGGGATAACCAATTCTCCAATATCTTCTTCCCATGCGGCGTTAAAACCGACTCGGGGTGAAATTGTACGGCGCACACATCATATTCTTTATGCCGTAACGACATAATCTGTCCGTTTTCGTCTATTGATGTGGCTTCCAAGGCTTCCGGTAAATCTGGGTTTACGACCCATGAATGGTACCTGCCTACCTCGATTTCTTTAGGCATCCCCGTAAAGATAACATCGTCTGCAATAATTTTAATCTGGGTAGCGATACCGTGGTAAACTTCATCCAAATTAATAAGCGAACCTCCAAAAACTTCCCCGATGGCCTGTTGCCCCAAGCATACCCCAAAGATACTCTTGGTAGGAGCGTATTTAGCGATGATTTCCTTTAAAAGCCCTGCCTCGTCCGGAATACCGGGGCCTGGAGAAAGAACGATCTTATCGAAGGCATCGACTTCTTCTAAAGTCAATTGGTCGTTACGCTTTACGGTTACTTTGCAATCCAAGTCCTCTAAATAATGAACTAGGTTGTAGGTGAAGCTGTCGTAGTTGTCGATGACTAAAATGTCCCCTCCCCGGCCCGGCCCCAAAGAGAGGGAGCTTACTTGCTTACTTTTATTTTCTTCGCTATTCATTTTATTTTTTTAATTCCCCTCCCTCGGAGGGGTTAGGGGAGGACTTTTCATATTCCTCCTTCGGGGGTTAGGGGGATTATATTGTTTCCGCAATTTCCAAAGCTTTGGTCAGGGCACCCAACTTATGATAAGTTTCTTGCAATTCATGTTCAGGGTCTGATGCCGCAACCAAACCTGCCCCTGCTTGATAGTGCAATTGGTGATTTTTACTTAGAAACGTACGTATCATGATGGCATGGTTGAAATTGCCATCAAAGTCCATAAAACCAATGGCCCCGCCATAATACCCCCGACTTGTTTTCTCGTATTTCTCGATCAATTGCATGGCCATGTGTTTTGGTGCACCACTCAACGTGCCGGCGGGGAAGGTGTCGGCCACCACTTTCATTGTCGGAATGTCCTTTTTCTTTTGCCCGGTTACCTTTGAGACTAAATGAATAACGTGCGAGAAGAATTGAACCTCGCGGTAATTGGTGACTTTTACCATATTTCCGTTGCGGCTAAGGTCGTTTCGCGCCAGGTCGACAAGCATAACGTGTTCGCTATTCTCTTTATCGTCTTCGGTCAGTTCTTTCGCTAAAATTGCGTCTTTTTCATCGTTTCCGGTACGTTTGAAAGTTCCGGCGATAGGGTGGATTTCTGCTGTGCCATCTTTAACGATCAGTTGCGCTTCCGGTGAACTTCCGAATATTTTAAAATCCCCATAATCGAAATAGAAAAGATATGGCGAAGGGTTTACGGAACGCAAGGACCGGTAAACGTTGAATTCGTCCCCTTTGAAACCCTGTGAAAATCTACGCGATAGAACCAATTGAAAAACGTCGCCCCGATGACAGTGTTTTTTTGCCAAGCGTACATGCTCTTTGTATTCATCATCGTTCAGATTTGAAGTTTTATTTCCTTCCATGGAAAAATTATAGGAAGCAAAATTGCGTACGTTCAGAATCTGTTCGATTTCTGCTGTATTTTCATCACTCTCGAAACAATGGGCAAAAATATAAGCCTCGTTCTTAAAATGGTTGATGGCGATGATGTTCTGATACACGGCATAATAAATATCGGGAATGGAAACCGTGCCTTCTTTCTTTTGTAGCTTCACGTCTTCATAATAGCGCACCGCATCATAGGCCATATACCCGAAAAGGCCGTTGTTGATGAATTTAAAATCACTGTTTTCGGCCTCGAATTTTTTACTGAAATCGTGAATGATCTTTACAACATCGGTATCGTTGGCTATTTCGGTTTCCTGAGCCGTTCCATCGGGAAACTGTTCTAGAACAGTTTCATTTTCTACTTTGATCGATGCAATCGGGTTGCAACAGATATACGAAAAACTGTTGTCGTTGGCATGGTAGTCGCTACTTTCCAGCAGAATACTGTTCGGAAAGCGATCGCGAATTTTTAGATATACGCTTACAGGCGTGATGGTGTCTGCTAGAATCTTTTTATAATGGCTTTTAAGCGAATATTTCATGAGCTTAAAACTTTAGTGTCATTTCGACGAAGGTCGAAAACTGGTTAATGTATTCGAAATTTTTATTCAAAGAAATAGGTCAAATCATCCCAATCGGGATTGAAATCATTCATTAGGTTGATTTTCCATTGACGTTTCCATTTCTTCAATTGTTTTTCTCTTTGTATGGCCGGATTTGGAAATTTGAATTTATCATAATAGACCAACTTTGTCAAATTATATCGGGCTGCGAACGTACTTCCTATTCCTTTTTTGTGCCTGTACATACGATTTTTCATGTTGTCGGAAAAACCGATATATATAGTACCCATCTTTTCATTGGTAATGATATAAACATAAAAGTCTATCCCCCTCAAAATAAAAATTCTTCAATTGGCCTTGGAACAATTTCCGTTGCTTTAACTAACATTTGTTTTGAATCAACAGGATTTCGACCTTCGTCGAAACGACCTTAAAAGTTCTTACAAAAAAAAGGCTTGTCGTGAAGACAAGCCTTATATAGTTTTACTACAATGATGCTCAGCTCACGATGCCTGTCGAGAGTTGTTCCACCACCAAGTATTTGTATTATTCAAAATCATATTAAAAAATGCCCATTATGGGCTTCATTTGGTCAAATATAGAAATCATTTCTTAAACCACAAATCGAATCGGTTTTAAAATTTTCTCTGCAGCTGACGAATTTTTTAACTCTCGTTAGCAGAGGTCGAGATTTTCAACAGAAATCTCGGGTGACTCCAAAATAAGAACCCCGCTTACTCTTAGCGATAAGCGGGGCAAAACTTGTGAGGTCAAGTTTATTGAATGTATTTTGACATGTTCCTTAGAATTCTAAATCGACAACAAGATCAAACTCGTCATAAATTACTTTGTCTCCAAGATTTTCGAAAAAATTACCTGAATTAAATTTAATGTCATAATCTGTTCTATCTACTTTAACGGTGGCAGTAGCCTTACTACCATAAATAGATACGTCAAAAATTACAGGTTTGGTGATACCTTTAATGGTCAAATCACCTGTAACCTCATACGAGTTCTTACCCGAAGCACTCACTTTGGTAAAAACCAATTTCGATTCGGCATTGTTCTCTACGCCAAAGAAATCATCAGATTTTAAGTGTCCCTCTAATTTACCTTTTGATTCACCTTCTAAATCTGTAGAAATTAAAGTGGGCATGTCGACTGTAAATTCACCCCCTGTCAGCTTGTCGCCATCGAACATCAATGCCCCCGATTTTAGCGCAACCGTTCCAGTGTGTGAACCGGTAACTTTGTAGGCTTTCCAAGTAACGGTACTTGCATCTGTTTTTACTTCTTTTTTCTCTTCTGCAACCGGTTCGGTAGCTGTTGCTATACCGAATACCATTGCCAATGCTAAACTGAATACTCCTTTTTTCATAATTTAATTAATTTAATTGTCATTCCGGCGCGGTCACTGAGCGAAGCCGAAGTGAAGGCCAGAATTTGTTCATAATAAGTGTTACTGTTTCTATTTAAAATTTGTTGAACAAAACGTTCAGTTGTTCCAATTCTTTTAGCGAAAGATTATCTAAAATTTTATCCTCGGCCATTTGCATTTCGGCATCCATCATCTTTAATGTTAGCTCTCCCTGACGGGTAATATTGATTTCTACCTTTCGGCGATTCGATGGGCATACGATTCTATCTACATATCCTTTTAAAATCAATTTATCGACCAAGCGGGTCGTGTTGCTCATCTTCGTAACCATTCTTTCGTTTAATGTAGAAAGATTTGCGGGCTTGCCTTGTTGCCCTTGCAAAATACGCAAAACATTAAATTGTTGCAACGAAACATCAAAGGGCTTTAATACGTTCGAAATAGCCTCATTAATTTTGTTGTTGACCAACATAAAATGAATAATCGTTCTGCCTTTCAGCGGAATTTTCTTATCTGTTTTTATGATTTGCTCAACATTCATGTCGTTACAATAATTGTATATACAAATGTATATGCATTCTTGGGATAAAAAAATTGGTAAGTGCCAAAAATTTGTTAAAACGTGCTGTAATCTCTTTTCCGGTAAATAGCGTATTTTTGGTTTGTAGGAAAATGAATTGTACAGATTCCCGCCTGCGCGGGAATGACAATAAAATAAATTATTTTATGGATTTATCACAAGAAGAGTGGGAAGAACAATTGGAAAACGATGATAACTCGTTTATCTTGGATGTTAGAACTCCCGAAGAAGTAGAAGACGGGTATATTCCCGATGCGGTTAATATCGATATTCACCTCGGTCAAGGTTTTTTAGATGAAATCGAAAAACTTGACAAGTCTAAATCATACTATGTGTATTGCCGGTCAGGCGCTCGTAGTGGTCAGGCTTGCGCAATAATGAACAGTGTTGGCTTTGAAAAGGCCTATAATCTCGAAGGTGGCTTTATGAACTGGGAAGGGGAGGTTGTTGAAGAGTAGGCAGTTTTCAAGTTCAAGTTCAAGCTCAAAAAAAAAGTTTATGAGTTTAGAAAAAGTTTATGAGTTTATATGTTTTGGAGTTTAGAAAAGAGACATTTTACAAACCCGAAACCCGAAACCCGAAACCCGAAACCCGAAACCCGAAACCCGAAACCCGAAACCCGAAACCCGAAACCCGAAACCCGAAA
>Ga0115029_1001813_pt1 | contig 13889 bp, 18 predicted proteins | sample SidtaG_3_FD_87297 | JGI IMG/M metagenome (GOLD analysis project Ga0115029, IMG submission 87297) | Marine algal microbial communities from Sidmouth, United Kingdom - Sidmouth_Asex1 metaG | ecosystem: Host-associated > Algae > Red algae > Unclassified | place: Sidmouth, United Kingdom | collected...
CCCCCAACAATTCCGCATCCCTACCGGGCCGCGTGCACTGGCGGTCCGTGCGCGGAATTGGGTGGCCATAGGAGTATGTGGCCATAGAAGTCCAAACCACGGGCACGGCGTGCGTCCCCGACGCGACAAGCGGGTGTGGTGGGTGCAAACCAATGTAGGGCGTCCCGCAACAATTCTGCATCTCTACCAGGCCGCGTGCACTGGCTGTCCGTGCGCGACGTTGGGTGGCCATAGAAGTATGTGGCCATAGAAGTCCAAACCACGGGTACGGCGTGCGCCGCCGACGCCACAAGCGGGTGTGGTTGGTGCAATCTAATGACGAGAGTCCCCCAAACAATTCCGGATCCCTACCGGGCCGCGTGCACTGGCGGTCCGTGCGCCGAATTGGGTGGCCATAGAAGTATGTGGCCATAGAAGTCCAAACCACAGGTACGGCGTGCGTCCCCGACGCGACAACCGGGTGGTGTGGGTGCAAACCAATGTCGGGCGTCCCCCCAACAATTCTGCATCCCTACCCTGCCGCGTGCACTGGCGGTCCGTGCGCGGAATTGGGTGGCCATAGAAGTATGTCGCCATAGAAGTCCAAACCACGGGCACGGCGTGCGTCCCCGACGCGACAAGCGGGTGGTGTGGGTGCAAACCAATGTCGGGCGTCCCCCCAATAATTCTGCATCCCTACCGGGCCGCGTGCACTGGCGGTCCGTTCGCGCAACTGGTTGGCCATAGGAGTATGTTGCCATAGAAGTCCAAACCACGGGTACGGCGTGCGTCCCCGACGCGACAACCGGGTGGTGTGGGTGCAAACCAATGTCGGGCGTCCCCCCTACAATCTCGCATCCCTACCGGACCGCGTGCACTGGCGGTCCGTGCGCGGAATTGGGTGGCCATAGAAGTATGTGGCCATAGAAGTCCAAACCACGGGCACGGCGTGCGTCCCCGACGCGACAAGCGGGTGGTTTCCCTTATAGCCCTACTGCCCATTGTTCTCCTACTGTACCATGTTCTACAGTCCCATTTGCTCCTATGGCCCCTGCTACCCCTATAGTCGTTGCGGACGGCGCGGATGCGGAAGGTGAAGAGGGTGGGGCGCTGCATGTGCTGATCTCACTGTCCTTGCATCGTTCTGGCTTTTTGGGTGCGGTTCGGGTCGGGTGGCGAGGGGCGGGGGAAGAGCGCGAGGAGGTAGGAAGAGGGTGTACTACCCCCAGCCAGAGGACGCTACAGAACCATAAAAGACGCTTCTGTTTTCTGCAACGTATTCAGCTGGTGCGGCCCTGTAAGACAGCTCTCCAGCTGGCATCAAGTATCAGACCGCTGATTGAATACGAATCCAGCCCAGGCACGCTTGCAATCGTGGCACCAAGGGGGGCCACGTGACTCGTCTCAGCAGGTGCGGTGATGCCCCCAATTGGATCTGTGAAGGGGGGGGGAGCGGCTCCCGGACATGTCGTTGAACAGTGTCAGAACCGTGCTGGCCGCGTACTGCTGCTCTAAAATGCGAATATGCCATCTATACTGATAGTGTAGACACTGAAGAAAAGCGGGGTCGAATATGGCCCAGTATAGCAATTTCAGACGTACTGGCACCAATCTGAAAACCGCCGGGGTAAGTCCCCAAGTAGCTTGGTACGGAATCGCGACGCTGTTGCAAAAGCGTACCAAATCGGACTCCGCGGGGTCGTAGAGGCCGACTTGGAACTTTTATGCAACAGTTGGAGTGCGGAAGTTATGAGAGAAAGGATGTGTATTGCTGACCTCCAAAAATTGGCGGTTGCAGAGTGGTTGAAATCATTCAACAGCGTACGTGGACCAATGGAAAGGCTAGGAATCATGTGAGTTCCTTACACAGTCTCCTCATGCAGCTCTGCGCACTGGAAACGCACATCAGGATCTCAAGAAATCTGAACAAGTTTGTTGATCTCATGAGAAATCACAGGTCTGGCCTAGAACCCTCTCCATGCCCTCTCGAGGCCCAAGCAAGCGGCCCAGAAATCTCAGGAAGTCTCATTGTGGGTTGCAATGGCTCTGCGTGATTCCTGGCAGACAGGTTGATTGGCTTGCAAGATTACTGGCGGTAACTCCCGGCCAATAGTTTTGATCGTGGCTTGTCGAACAGCCAATCCTACATCATTTCTATGCTGTGTCGTCGGCGCTACCTCCCTTCTCTTTGCAACCGCCATTTTTTCGGAGGTTTGCAACAATCTAGCCAATGTAGATGCAGACATTTATCTTAAAAATCTCAGAGCTGGCAAGGACATTGAAGAGTCCGACAGAAAACGGCAAGAAACGAAAAAGAAAAGGTTTATCTCTACTTTGCGTACATGGCATGCGCTTTACAGCACAATCGTGAAATGGAGTAGCGAGGCACCACGAGTAGCTGCAGAGTTGACAATCAATGTAGGCCAGACAAGGCGCGGCGCGAGCAAACCATACAAGAAAAAAACAAAGCAAACAAATGCGTACTGGTTGCGCCACATAGTCCACAGCAAACACTTGGTACCCACTTTGGTCTTGGCCTCGTCGATGAAGGCCAAGGACTACTCCCAGCCGTTGTCATTGTTGTCTTTATCTCCATCGCTTGATGAGCCCCAGTCCATGCCGTTGACGATGCACTCGTCGATGCTCATGCCGTTTGCGCGCGCTCTGTCCAAAAACAGCTGCTTCTTGGCGGCATGCGTCGAACGGCCTCGAGTGGAGGAGGCCGCGTGTAGGGTTGGTGGCAGGGGGGGCCAGGAGCCAGAGACGCCTGCGCGGCCGCGACGGGCGCGGCTGCCGCGCGCCGCACCCGAAAAGCTATCGCCCTTGTCCCCGTCCACGGCATCTCCCCCGTTATCGGCATAAGAATCGCTGCTGCTTCGCAGTGTTGCCGTTGCCAGGACCAATGCCGTAGCAGCGCTTGCGGCGTGCTCAATAGACGCCGATAGTGCTGGCATCGTCGTCGGCGGCGGTGGCGGCGGTGCCACAGTATACTCCTCAAAGTCGTCGATGGGCACGTTGTTCTGTTCGAGTTCAGGTGCGGGCGACCCGGCATCTGAGTCAGTCTCCGTGACGAACCCGGCCTCGTCCTCATCGTCAGACACGTCGGGCGAAACTCGGCGCTCACGTTGGCCGGCAGCTCCTCTGCGCACGCTGGCATGGGCACATCGGCCGCGAGCGCCACCGCGGCCGCGGCCACCGCGTCCACCGCGTCCAGCTCCGCGCCCAACTCCACCTCCATGACGACCGCCGCGTTCATGGCCGCTGACAGCAGCCGCAGCAGCTGTTGCGTCAATCGCCTGCTGCAGCTGTGCTGCCTCGGCCTCACCTGGAGCGTTCATGTTGTCCACGGGATGGTCATCAGGTTCGTCCCGCAGGCGGCAACTTGCCTCGCGCGCCCACCAAGCACGACCCTCTTCAGGGTTGACAGCCATAGGCAACGACCAAAACGCCACAGTGCTGCGATCAGCTGCCGACTGGGCGATTGAGTTGAGACCCGTCGTGTGCGCGACCGCCTCGCGCTGCAGTGCCGCCTCGATGCGTGATAAGGCCTTGGCGGCCTTGGTACCAATAGGCCGCATTTGAACGCCACTCTGCCGGCACTGCTTCCTGGCACGCTCGTAGGTAGAGCTCGTGGGCACGTTGAACAGGTCCTCCTCCTCATCCTCCTCCTCTATGGAATCGGGAGCCAAACGACGTGGAGCCCTCAGCGCCTCCATAGTGGTAGCGCCACTACAGCGGTCCAGCGTCTTCCGCACGTTCCAAAGGCACAGCTGCTGGTCGTCTTGCTTGGCCACAACTTCCGGTTTGAAGCCCTTGTAGGGGCTCATGTCATGGTACTTGGCCACGGCGGCACCGAAGACATCTTTCGGCGATGGGTTTCCGGTCAGCTGGTGCCTCAACACCGCCACATAGCAGTTCTTGAAGCGGTCGACCGTTGAAAAGATGTTGTAGCCGAGCTGCTTGTGGATATCTGACGTGGATCCAGAGCGGCGGCGCTCTAGCCGCGGCATATCATCTGGCAGCCGCGCGCGGAAGCGGCCGTTGTAGTCCTCCTTGAAAGTGTCGAGGCGATGGTCAATTCCAACTTCCGCGTTGAGCGTGGAATCCACGTACACGGAGTGTAGTACCACAATCTAGGGGGTAACCCCTCGAGAGGAGGGAAGTAACGGCCGTCTTAGCCGCTCGCGCGACACCCGCTATGGGACTCGAGGCCCGGGAAGTCGGGCCGATCGAAACGCCAAGACATCGAGACACGGTTTACTTGCCGGCGACGACGGTGCCTCCCACCGTCGTCGCCCTTCGTCCTAAAAGCGCGGAAAGCTTCGCCCGGGCCCAATTTCCCCAAATGAGAATCGACCCGGGCCGTCACCAACCAATGCAGATAGTTCCCTACATGCATGTCAAGTCCCCCGAGGCGATCATTACAGACGAGGGGAAGAAACCGTCCCGTGCGCAACGCGCTGCACCCGCCGCATGGCGCCCGGTCGGCCGTCGCCTGCCTAGCCCTCTCGGGCGCGCCAGCGCCCTCTCGGGCGCGCCAATCCGGCCTCTCGCGGGGCCCGCGTGCCGGGCGCGGCGGGTCGGGTACGCTCCCCGGGTGGCCCAAGCCGGTCAGCGGGGCCGCCCCCTCGCCCCGGTCCCCGCGTCGCCGCCCCGTCGGCAACCACCGCCGCTGGCGTCGCCACCCCACGTCGGGTACCGCGTCCCCCGTCGTCGCCGACGTCCCCGCGGTGGCCCCCTGGCGCATAGGGGGCCCCGTAGTACTGCACGGAGCAGAGGACCTCGCGCTCGTCACAAGTCCAGAAGACGCCCCCCACGCCACGAGGACTACCAACAACGGTGGCCAGGACGACATCAGGGACTTGGGGTGGGGGGCGTGGGCCTTGGGGTGGTGGGCTTTGGAGCACAGGAAAGGATCTCATCGTCTGCCTCACGCGCCCCTTCGTGCATGGGAGCGCCAAGGGGGGCAGCGGCGGGGGTTCCGCTTGTAGTACCGGCCACGCTCTGGCCGCCGAGATGATGTGCTTGTGCTGCCGCGCTCTGGCCGCCGTGATGCTGTGCAGGGGAAGACAGGTAGGGGCTGGGGTTGGAGCCGGCCATGTCCTGGCCGTCTTGGTTGATATTGGAGCCGGCCATGTTCTGGCCGTCTTGGTCTCGTGAAGTCGATGACGGGGCGGGGTTAATGCGGGAGCTGGCCATGTCTTGGCCGTCGGGGTGGTCAACGTGGACTCAGGGTCGGCCTCGGGCTCCGGTGCTGGCTTGGGATACCGCAGGGCCTTGCAGGTCAACGGCGGCAAAGACACAGAACGTTACCCCCTGTGGCGGCGAGAAGGGAGACTAGAACCGACGGTGTGGGGGTAGTGGGCCCAGTAGCTGAGGCTCCCACCGCTTCGGCGGCTGTGGCTTGTTGACGTCAATCCGCCACAGTCTGCGCTCGCCGTTCGCGTCGGGCCACGTTTGTATAACGACAGTAAGAAGGCCTCGAAGCCAATAGAAAGCCCGCATTCGGCGCCAGAACCTTGCATCCAGCAGAACTCACTGTTTGTTGCCGCTGGATCCGCTTTTCGTGGCACTGAGAAAGCTGCCCACGCGAGATTTTGAGATTTTCTACTGTTTCTCAGCCAGAAGTGCAAAAAAAAGAGGATCTGATGTTGGTTTCCAGGCTGTATGGGGACATGTAAGCAATCAGGAGCATTCAGTCAGTCCCAGTCGCGCATCTGATTGTTGGAGAGAGTCGGTCCGCAAGTCAGTCTCTGTCCACCAGGACAAAATTCGGGGATCAGCAATACTTGGATCCAGCGAGGTTTTGTCCGCGCCTCTGCCGCGTCTCGTTCCTCCAAGAGAAGCCGCTCCCGCTTCTCCCAGTCGACGGTCACAACGTTGCCGTTTCGGCCTGGGGGAAAGTCAACCCGCGGCGGGGACGCCCAGGGGCACGGGCACCACAGGGGACACGTGGAGTGGTGAGGTCCGACGGTGAGAGCAAGGCGGCACAAGAAACAAAGCCGGCGCTGAGCCCGGCGCTCCGCTGTGCGACCTAAATTGCCGGCCAGGCTGCCAATCCAGCGCCAGCCCCAGCCCGGATGAGGCGAGGGCCGGCGCGCCCACGGGCACGGGCACCGGTCCGGGCAGATAGAGACGTTGGAGCTCACGGACTGCGCGCGCTTGCACTGGGTGCAGATGCAACGTAGGCCCCGTTGGAGCTAGGCCTTCGTGCTTGCTCGAGCAGGGGGCCCATGTGCCCGGCGAGGGGTGTACGCAGGAGCGGCCTTGTCTGCAGCTGTACTCGCCGCTTCAGGAGCACTGAAGAAGTCAGCAGGTGCCGACGGCGTGGCCGTGAAGTTGCCGGCCACAGGAGCACTGGAGGAGTCATCAGGTGCGAACGGCGTGGCCGTGGAGTTGCCGGCCATCGTTGGCGTGGGGGACGATGGGGCGGGTGATGCGGCTGGGTGCGCCGAATCCGCCATCGCAGGATGCCGTAGCCTCAGTAGGTACGTGCCGAGCGTCGTCCGCCGTCCCCGCCGTTTCCAGGTCGTCAATCGAGTCACCGCTACAGCGCCTGCAGCAGTGCGCTTCACAAAACCGGTGCCAACAGTGCGCTCCACGAAACTGGTCCCAAGCAGAGTTCCCGCGCCCGAACAACGCTCGGGGTGCCTCGGGAGCGCAAAGGCGACCGCGGCACTGCGGCAACAGGAACGAGTGACGCTGCGCCGTGCCCTCCGTGCACCGACACCCTTCCCCGCGCATATCTGTTGATTGCCGTCAAACCACCGTTCGTGGGAAGACCTGCCGCCAGCGCGCGGGGGCATGCTGTTAGTGGTGCGAGGCTAGCGGCCATTGGGCGATGCGAAGCCGTGGCCAAAAAGGCTCGCCCCACGCGCGGGGCCCAGAGAAGCGGCTCAACGAGCTGCCTTCGACAGCACGGTTTGTACGGATGGGCACGGTCCTAAAAGAGCTGACCTGCTGCGGCCTGGGCGTCCATCTCAACTGGTCAGAGAGAAACAGGCCGGTTTGGGTACTCAGCCGGGTGACTTCAGGGCTCAACAGAACGCGCATGCGTGATTCATGGCCCTTGCTACACTAGGTGGAGGTGACGCACGATGTAAGAGCGGCTGCACACGTATCCCGACCCGAGAAACTCGCCGAGCGGACACATCAGGAAGTTAAACATGGTTGCACGTGCACAGCCTTAAGTGGAGCTCCGAGCATCTTTCCCTATTTCTTGATGGTCCCTCCCTCTCACGTTGGAGGATCGTTCGGCTGACACTGGGTGCCCTGCGTCAAGGAGCGTGAAAAAGCACACCAAACCCCGACAGGCGATTCCAGCCTGAAAATCGACCCCGACACTTCGTCAAACACCCCCCGTAATATGCCTGTGAAGTGGGCGTCGAGGTCGAAAGATGTTCGCTGGCACGTGCCAGCCCGTGCCTCTTGCGTGATCGAACCCTCTCAGCTAAGTGGCTAGATTGCCCATTCGGACTTCTCCGTTATGTTTGTAAATACGCTTTTTATTTCGCTCATCTGGCTGTACACTCTATCTCTCTGTCCGACCCTCGCTAGCGGTCCTACAGGAACAAATAAGAAAGACTGCCTACACAAAAAGGAAACAAAGAGGAGAGGCATAGGCTGGCGCTTGACACAAGGCGCCCAAACGATAAAGAGGAGCAGAGAAAATATAATAAGCGACGGCGAAAGCGAGAAGAGTCCACGGATGTAACACAAGAGACAGCGGTAGCAGAGCGGGGGGACCTGCGCAAAAGGAAACAACCATGAGGGTGTGGGATGTCGTGCGCAGCACGCAACAGCGAGATGCAACACCGTACATGACGACGGGGGAGCGCGGACGGTTGCCAGCCGCGTCAAAAAGGTCTTTGCAAGCCACAGCTGGAACTCTGCCAAGGTACATCGCGGTCGAGCGCGCGCGGGCCGTCCTGTTGTTGGCTAAAACAGGATATGAAGCCCGCCAAGATTTAGTGGAAATCGAACTTCTGGCCAATCACGGAGCTCTAAAGATTCATAATTTGACAATCATGAGGGGCCCCTGATTGCCTGGCGCACTCTCCTGAACCCCTTCCACAACGCGCGCGCGCACCTTGGGTCCAGCCCGTCGTCGCTTGAGTCTGGCTAGACCGCGCGAGCCCACCCCATCCCCACGTCCTTGCCAATGACTTGTGGGTGTAGCTCCTCGTGCCTACACTGGGCCACTCATATCCCTTCCCCATCTCTCCCCCTGCCACTTATCGTATCCTATGTCCTCGGTGCACTACAACCTGCTGTCTCTTACTTTCCCTTCTTTCTTGTTTCTGAGTCCTTGTGCGTTGTTCTTGCCGAACGGTGCGATGCGACCCTTTTTTATCGTCCCTCCCCACCATACCTCTTTCCCCCCTCAATCAGTTCCCTTTCTTTACGTTGGTGTTGCTGTTGCCTTGTTTCCTGAGCGTTGAGAAGGCTGACCGCACCCCGTTGTCGTCGTCCGACCAAGTGGTGGTGACGACGACGGCGACAGAAATACTTAAATCAACGCTCCACACAATTGCGCAGCCCTCAGGCCTCAAATATCCGTCGAGCCAGTTCCTAGCATCCTCTTCGTTCCGGGCGCGAAGAACCATGATCGAATGATTGGACAGCAGCGATCCACGTAACAGACGTGAGATATTCCATCCCAGACGCCCAGGGCATGCGAAAGTGTCGGGGTCTCGTGACCCCGACAGGCTCCTGTATGGTCATCTGGGAGGGGAACCCAAAAGTGTTGGGTGGCCTCAAGGCGTTGGAAACAGTGTCAGGATTTAGAATGTTTTACCGTGTACCGTCAAGAAGGGCTCACCGCCGCTGTCCCGCCCCCAACGTATTTGGTGCCAGTGGGTCTCAGATCGAGTCGGTCCACCAGAACCTGGATTCGGGCACCGCCTGTGGTCCGGACGTGGAGGCACACCACCCCACTTGATCCGACTGTTTTTCTTTTGCGACGCGTGTCGCAGCCACATCACATGCCAGCCGAGATTGGTGATATTCTATTTGATCTATTGCTGACCTCCAGAAAGTGGCGGTTGCGGTGTGGTTGCAGTCATTCGACAGCGTACGTGGAAAAATTGAAGGACTAGAAATCATCTGAGTTCTTTACTCAGTCTCCTAATGCAGCTCTGCGCACTGAAAACGTACATGCGGATCTCAAGAAATCTGAAGATGTTTGTTGATCTCATGAGAGTTCATAGGTTTGACCCAGAACTCTCTCCATCCCCGCTTCAAACCCAAGCAAGCGGCCAAAGAATCTCAGTATATCTCAATGTTGGTGGCAATATCTCTGCGTGACTGGAAACGCACATCCGGATCTCAAGAAATCTGAAGAAGTTTGTTGATCTCATGAGAAATCACAGGTCTGGCCCAGAACTCTCTCCATCCCCTCTTTAGGCTCAAGCAAGCGGCCCAAAAACCTCAGGAAATGTCAATGTGGGTGGCAATGGCTCTGCGTGACTCCTGCAAGACACGGTCATTGGCTTGCAAGATTACTGGCGGCAAGGTTCAGCCAGTAGTTCGAAAACTGGCAGCCAGCAGTTCGATCATCTGTTGTCGAACAGCCAATCCGACTTCATTTCTACACTCTGTCGTCGGCTCTGCATCTTTTTTCTCTGCAACCGCCATTTTTTTGGCGGTTAGCTGAACCGAAATTGTATCTCATCACATCATTCGTTGATTGCAAACTGTGGAAAATTTGGAAGCGCGGCAGCGCGTTAGCTCCCTTCTGCTGTTTCGCTCCTGCTGACGCGGCCGCGTCTAAATTTCCACAGCATCGCCCTGGCGGCGTCGCGGCCGAAGATTCGCAGCTTCTGCTCTCTGTGGCGCGCGCTGCCGCCGCCCGTTTGGCGGGGCGGCAGCCCCCCCTGCGGGTGGCGGCGCTTTACTCTCTCTCGCCCTGCCGCCGACCGTACGGCAGGGCGGCAGCCCCCCCGCGGGTGGCGGCGATTTACTCTCGCGCTCGCTGCCGCCGCCCGTACGGCAGGGCGGCAGCCCCCCCGCGGGTAGCCGCGCTTTACTCTCGCTCGCGCTGCCGTCGCCCGTATCGCGGGTCGGCAGCCCTCCCGCGGGTGGCGGCGCTTGACCCTCTTCCCCGTCGCCCGTCGGACAACGCACGCAGTTCCGCATACCGCTGGCGTCAGCAACACGCCAAGCCAACAGCGAGTGCGGCAAGCGGCTGTGACCGCGTGCGGCGCGGCCTGCAGGCGCCGCCACAACCACCGCTGCTGCCGCCGCCACAGCCACCGCCGCCGCCGACGGCTGCAGACGGCAAGTGGCATTGAGCGCGTGCGGCGAGGCCTGCAGCCGCCGCCACAGCCGCCGCTGCTGCCGTCGCAACAGCCACCGCCGCCGCTGACGGCTGCAGACGCCGCGACAGCGGCGGAGCTGCCGCCGAGCGCTTCGCACGCCGCCACCGCAACGGATGGGATATCTTGCGGCCAGTCGGCCACCTACGCACGGGAAGAACACTCAGGCGGCCGCCACGTCTGCATGGCGGCCACAACACCACATGAACGAACGAGCACACAAGAGAACACCAGATTGTTCTATGCGCCGTACGCCACCCTGTTTTTCCTCAATGCCCACTTATCACCAATGCAATGAAAAATGGATCTCGTACAAGACGGTTGCACCAGGGCCTCCGTACGAGGCCCGCAAAGGGCGGTACCGCTCCCTGCACCACCCTACAAGACAATATGAACACAATACGCGCCCACCAAAGCGGGTGCCGGCCCTCTAACGCGACCAAAACAAACAACATGCGACTAGTACAAGGAAGGCCAACCGTGGGCCTCGGTACGAGACCTGCCGACCCTCCACTTCCGCTGTCGCCATCTCATCTAACACACCAGGGCGATGCACACGTACCATGGAACAAACCAGGAAGGCCCACATGTAGCATGGATGGCCGCGGCTCACCTCGTCGGCGGTCGACCCCCCCCTATCCCCATGCGCGCGCTAGAGCACACGAGTCTGGACACAAAGAAAGAGACGTGTGTCGGCCAGACGCTGGTCGCCACAGCCGGCCCGGTCAGGGCCCTGGTTGTCGCCCTCGTCCTAGTCACCAAGTTGGCTTGCGTCCTGCTGCCCGCGACCACGCGCGTTCTCGTCCGTGCTCGCGGCCGTTCCAACCTTGAGCTTGTCCCGTGCAAGTGAGACGCCAACGAGGACGACATCACTGACGACACTTTCCCTCGCCACCGCCGCTTCCGGGACTGTGCGACCGGCTGCAGAGGCCACTCCATCACGTCCCGCGACGTCGTTAGCGGCCGTGTCTCCCTCGGAAGGCAACCTGGCCGTCGCGGCGCGGACAAGGGTGCCCCGGTACGCCTTATGAAGGGTGGACATCGCCTTGTGGCACGCGCCGGCCCAGCGAACAGCCGTGCGGTACGTCTTACCTGCAAAAGCGAGGTGCTTGTCTACCGCGGCAGTCTTGGAGGCGAGCAGGCGCATGACGGTGTGGTGCGGCGCCGATAGGGCGCGGAGGATGTTCATCTGCGCCTCCAATGCCTTCGCGCTCGTGCCAATGTCCACAACGGCGATCGTGGCCGCCTAGAACTCGTCGGGCCTCGCTGGCTGATGATCGGCCATGCTGCCCTGCGCCACGCACGTGCCGGTGTCTCTGCGGGCCTCGTTTCAGGCCGCGTCACCCGCCACCATAACCTTCTTACCACCCACTTTCTAGCATTCCAGCGGGCCGTCGACGGCCTTGCGCTTGCCGCCGTGGTCGGCCAGGTTCGCGGCTGTTTCAACAGGCACGTCCGGAATAAAATATGCAGGACCCTCAAAAGCGGACGGCGTGTTGGCCGCCACGAAGGCAGGACCCTGAGAAACGCTCAGGCCGACGTCAGCCTTTCTCATTCCTTTGCCCTTGTCGTCAGCGCCAATGCGTCCCGCCGACAGGCCAACGGCAGCCTTGTCCCCAGCACCGTCAGTGGCCGAGTGCACGGCCGCTTCACCGCAAACGTTGGCCTCCTCTTGCGCGTCCCTTGCCCCGCCATTGCTTCTAAGTTGATCGGCGGCTGCCAATGTGGCCGCCGCAATAACCGCGTCGCCATCGGCATCGGCGTCTCGTTGGCCGGCCGCATTGTCTCCGGCGCCAGTGAGCGCCACAGGCCTCGGGTTCCCAGTGGAGGCCCCGTCGCTCAGCTCACGAAAAACACGCTCAACTTTGGCAACGTGCGTGGCCACAAAGAATGTGTGCGTCGGGCGGGCTTCCGCAGCAACGCCCACGGGCGACGAAATGGCAATGGCGATGGGCGATTGGGTGAGGCAGGGCGGATTGTGGCAGCAGGCTCAGCGTGGGAGTGGGGTCCGGCGAGTCGGGGGCACCGGCGGGTGGCGTGCGTTGAGGTCCTCGTCGGCGCTCAGTGGGGTGCTGAAATGCCGTCGGATCACGCAGCCACGCCCCTCTTGCACCCCCCTCTGCTGTGCTCGTCTGGCTACTTCTCTCTCCTTCTGTGGCCTCGCGTTGCGTGTCCGTTCCACGTCAGCTCAGGCAGCGCAGCGTGAAAACAAGCCTATCGCCCGCCAATGGACCCTTCTTTGCGGCCATTCATCTCCAGCCGTAAACAATCTGGCCGCGCGGTCGCCCGCGTCAGCCTCACGAGGAGAGGGGGCTTCGTATGGTCAGCTGTCTGGCCCTACTCTGCGCACTCTGCTTCCAATCTGTTCCAGAAGATAAGCAACCTGGCTTCGCGGCCGCACGCGTCGGAAGGCAAAGGAAAAGGGGTCTCTGTGGTCAGCTGTCTGGTACTGAGCCCTCTAAAACGCGCACATGCGTGATTCCTGGCCCTTGCTACACTTGGGGGAGGTGAGACACGATGTAGGGGCGGCTGCACACGTATCCTGACCCGTGAACTTCGCCGAGCGGACACACCAGGAATGTGAACATGCTTGCACGTGCACAGCCCTGAGTGGAGCTCCAAGCATCTTTGCCTATTTCTTGATGGTCCCTCCCTCTCACGCTGGGGGACCGTTCGGCTGACACTGGGTGCCCTGCGTCAAGACGGGCTCAACGACGCTGTCCCGCCCCCCAACGTATTTGGGGCCAGTGGGTCTGAGATCTAGTCGGTCCACCAGAACCTGAATTTGGGCACCGCCTGTGGTCCGGACGTGAAGGCACACCACCCCACTTGATCCGACTGTTTTTCTTTGGCGGCGCGTGTCGCAACCGCATCACACGCCAGCCGAGACTTGTGATATTCTGCCTGATCTACCGAATTTGTATTGCGAACCTCAAAAAAATGGCGGCTAAAGAGAGAACGAAGGCAGAGGCGACGACACAGCATAGAATTGATGTAGGATTGGCTGTTCGACAAGTCACTGTCGTACGATTGGCTGAGAGTTGCCGCCAGCAATTTTGGAAGCCAATCAACGGCTCTTGCTGGAGTCACGCATAGCCATTGCAACCAACAACTAGATTGCCTGAGATTTCTGGGCTGCTCGCTTGGGCCTTAAGAGGGCATGGAGAGGGTTCAGGGCCAGACCTGTGATTTCTCATGAGATCAACAAATTTCTTCAGATGTCTTGAGATCCTGATGTGCGTTTCCAGTGCGCAGAGCTGCATGAGGAGACTACGTAAGGAACTCACATCGTTCTTAGCCTTTCCATTGGTCCACGTACGCTGTTGAATGATTGCAAGAGCTCTGCAACCGCCATTTTTTCGAGGTCAGCAATGTCCCATCACCTCATTCATTGATTGCAAATCGCGGCAATAACGGCAGCGCGGCAGTGCTTTCGTGGCGTTCGATTGACTCGGCCGAGTCGCACTCGACACAACGTCTCCCCGCAACGATAAATCCGCTTCCGTGATTGGGTTTTGTGGTCTCGGCCGCGTGACGGTCTGCGCAGCGTCCCCCCCCCCCCCCCCCACCAGCGGGGCTGCCGTCGAAACGGGG
>Ga0115029_1001829_pt1 | contig 13808 bp, 10 predicted proteins | sample SidtaG_3_FD_87297 | JGI IMG/M metagenome (GOLD analysis project Ga0115029, IMG submission 87297) | Marine algal microbial communities from Sidmouth, United Kingdom - Sidmouth_Asex1 metaG | ecosystem: Host-associated > Algae > Red algae > Unclassified | place: Sidmouth, United Kingdom | collected...
GTCCATGCTCATCCATCTCAGCATCCGCCAAACCGATTTGCTTGAGCTCTTCCACAAGCATTTTACCTAGATTTTTCTGCTTTTCAGTCGATGGATATGTCTTCGAATGCATATCAGATTGCGTATCAATTTCAGCATATCGAATTAAACGTTCCCGCACTTTTGACTGATAATCTTCCAGCATGACTTTTGTACTTTTATGGTTAGAATTAAATAATTAAAATGCCGCTAAATATAGCCAATTCGGATAGAAAGCGTATCGTCATCGTTGGCGGTGGGTTTGGCGGATTGAAATTGGCGAATAAACTCAAGAAGTCGAATTTTGATATCGTCCTCTTGGACAAGTACAATTTTCATCAATTTCAACCACTGTACTATCAAGTAGCCATGTCGGGCCTCGAGCCGAGCAGTATATGTTTTCCGTTACGAAAACGATTTCAACGGACTGGTCATGTGCACATTCGGGTTGCGGAAGCTACTGAAGTAGATACGAATGAGAAGCGTCTAACAACATCCGAAGGCACGATTTGGTATGACTATTTGATTTTGGCTATGGGAGCTGATACCAATTTCTACGGCATGAAAGAGATGGAAGAGCGGGCGCTCACATTGAAATCCATCTCAGAATCGCTTCATCTTCGAAATGAAATATTAAATGATTATGAGCAAGCTCTAAAATCTGAAAGTGTCGAGGCCCGCCAAAAATATCTGGATATTGCCATCGTCGGAGGTGGACCAACAGGTGTCGAGTTGGCTGGTTCACTTGCAGAAATGCGGAAATATATTTTGCCAAAGGAATATCCAGAGTTTGATTATCGTGAAGTCGATATTTATTTAATCCAATCCGACAAACGTATCCTTCCAGGTATGAGCGAAAAGTCAAGTAAAAAAGCATTGCGATATTTGGAAGAACTCGAAGTTAAAGTAGAATTAAATAGTCGAGTAAAAGCTTTCAATGGCGAATATGTAACCTTGGCGGATGAACGTAAAATTGAAGTAGGGAAGGTCATATGGGCAGCAGGAATTTCCGCCAATCGAATAGCCGGAATACCCGATGAAAATGTCGGGCCAGGTAATCGATTGAAAGTTGATCAATATAATCAACTAGAAAATTGCAATGATGTTTTTGTGATAGGAGATCAATCTATTATGATATCAGATGAAAAACCATACGGCGATCCACAAGTGGCACAAGTGGCGATTCAGCAAGGACTTTTATTGCATCGAAACCTATTGCGATTAGCAGCCGGAAAGGAGCTGCAACCCTTTAAATATAAGGATAAGGGCATGCTGGCGACTATCGGTCGAAATAAAGCCGTCGCGGACCTACCCGGATTTCATTTTGGTGGCTATTTCGCATGGGTGGTATGGTTGTTTGTTCATCTTTTCGCCCTCATCGGCACTAAAAATAAAATTATTGTTTTTCTTAATTGGACTTGGAATTATCTGACATACGACCAATCGTTGCGTCTGATAATTAGACCATATAAAAATGTTGAAATTAAAGATCATGAATAGTTTCGCAGAGCATGTCATAGAGGTGTTTTCGCAGCATTCCGATGAAGCGAACGCTAAGAAAATGGCAGCCTATATGAAAAACAAATTTTCATTTTATGGAATAAAAAGTCCATTGAGAAATGAGATTTCAAAACCATTCATGAAAATTAAAATAAGAGATACCGCGGATCTTCGTGAAATTGTCCAAGATCTTTGGGATCAGCCACATCGTGAATTGCATTATTTGGCGATGGAATTATTGCATAGGCATCGACGGTTATTGTCACCCGCAGATCTAGATTTCTTGCAACAATTAATTACAACGAATTCCTGGTGGGATACGGTTGACAATCTGGCATCAAAAGTGGTGGGTTTATTGTTGCTGAAATTTCCCGATGAAATGAAGGCATGGTCTCGTAAATGGATCAAATCAGATAATTTATGGCTCAATCGAACTGCTATCATTTTTCAACTCAAGTATAAAGAAGAGGTAGATACTGAACTGTTGACGGAAGCGATCGAAGCGCATGCCCATTCTAAAGAATTTTTTCATGGCAAAGCAATCGGTTGGGCACTAAGACAGTATTCAAAAGTAAGACCTGGCTGGGTCACTCAGTTCATCGGCAGCCAAGAGTTGCAGCCGCTGAGTGTTCGGGAGGGGAGGAAGTATATGAGTTGATGTGATGCTGTAATCACATGATTGTATCATCATCTATTCGTTATCTTTGTTGGAGGTCAAAAGCGAAGTATTTGCATTGCATAATCAATGGTGCCTAACGTGTGTAGTAAAATGACGTAAAACAGTTCATGACAACAAGAGAAAATAATAAGAATATTGCGGTTGATGCACAACAGATTATCGATTTTATTCGGCAAACATTCAATGAACCAAGTGATTTTATTGGATTGCATGAACCGAGATTTTTCGGTAATGAAAAAGAATATTTATTAGAATGCATCGATACAACTTATGTGTCGAGTGTAGGTAAATTCGTGAATCAGGCGGAAGCCTTTGTCAGTGAGCTTACAGGTCGACTTTCAATCGCAGTGGCCAACGGAACTGTTGGGTTACACATAGCACTGCATGCTCTCGGTGTCAAACATGGAGATTTGGTCATCACTCAGCCATTAAGTTTTGCGGCTACATCAAATGCTATATTACATGCTGGAGCTTCTCCAATATTTATTGATGTTGATGACCAAAATTTTGGATTAGATCCTGACAAACTTAGAGCATTTATTAGTGAACAGTGCGTGATAAAAGGAGACCATTGTTTTTACAAGTCAACCAACCAACGCATCAGCGCATGTATGCCAGCGCATTTATTGGGATTCTCTTGTCGCATTGATGAAATAGTTGAAATATGTAATGGCGCGAAGATTCCGGTTGTAGAAGATGCTGCCGAATCGATGGGCACATCCTATAAAAATCAAGCTGTAGGTACTTTTGGCGAGTATGGTGTTTTTAGTTTAAACGGAAATAAGATAGTGACAAGTGGCGGCGGTGGATTTGTGGTTTGTCGATCAGAAGAAGATGCTAAAAAGATAAAACATTTAACCACAGTAGCAAAAGTGCCGCATGCATGGAAATTTTTTCATGATCAAGTCGGATATAATTATCGAATGCCAAATATTAATGCGGCATTAGCCCTGGCACAAATGGAAAACTTGGAACGATATATTGTGGCCAAGAAAAAGTTAGCAAAAAAATACAAACTATTTTTCAAGGATTATAACAATGTTAAATTTTGGAGTCCTTCAGCCAATTGTCAATCGAACTATTGGATGAATACAGTTGAGTTTCGGTCTAAAGATGAACGTGATAACTTCTTGTCAATATCGAATGGACAAAAAGTGATGACAAGACCACTTTGGGAGCTGATTAATACATTGCCTGCTTTTCAACATTGCAAGACAATTTCTGATGAACATGCGCGTCGACTTCAAGAATGTATCGTAAATATTCCTAGTAGTGTCATTGACTATGAATAAAGTAAAATTAGTCATAGTAGGAGGCGGCGGACATTGTAAGTCATTAATTGATTTTGTCGAACAAATGGCTCATATCGAAATCATTGGTATCATAGATAATGATCAATCACTTCGGTCTATTTTCAATTACCCAGTAATTGGTGTCGATGAAATAATTTCTGAATTTATTAAACAAAATCCGGATGTTATTTTTCACGTAGGTATTGGTCAAGTTAAAAATAACCGTGGAAGAGTGAAAGTATTTCAAAATTTAGTTGATCATGATGCTCAGATTATTAATTTAATCGCTCCGTCAAGCCATGTTTCTAGACATGCCAAGTTAGAAAATGGTAATGCCGTTATGCAATACGCTATGATCAATGCCGATTGTGTCATTGGTTCAAATAATATTTTTAATACCAGGTCCACGGTGGAACATGAAACACGCATTGGTAGTCACTGTCATATTAGCACGCATGCTGTCGTGAATGGCAACTGCGACATCGGAGACCATGTTTTCATTGGCAGTAACGCCACCATATTGCAAGGTGTGCAAATCGCGAATGAAGTAACGATTGGGGCAGGGGCCGTTGTAATTAATAATTTACTCGAAAAAGGAACTTATGTTGGATGCCCGGCACAAAAACTTTAAGACGCTTATTATTGCTGAAGCAGGAGTTAACCATAATGGTGATATTAATGTCGCCTTGCAATTGGTAGATGCCGCTGTCGACGCAGGAGTAGATGTCATCAAATTTCAAACTTTTACAGCAGACAGACTTGTAACTAAAAAAGCAGAGCTGGCCAACTATCAATCAAAAAATCCTGGCCAAGAATCAGTTCAAAATCAATATGAGATGCTGAAGAAATTAGAGCTTTCGGTTGATGATCACTTGAAATTAATAGATTATTGTAAGTCTAACGGAATTGAATTTCTCACTACTGCATTCGATTTAGAAAGTATAGATTTATTAAAGGAATTTCCATTAAAGCGTCACAAGATACCATCAGGAGAAATAAATAATGATTGGTACCTAGAGAGAATTGCAGAGGCAGGATTGCCAACTATCATGTCTACTGGCATGGCTTCTATGGAAGAAGTTGAACATGCTCTAGAGACTTTGATAAAAAATGGATTAAAGAAGGAAAAAATTACGGTACTTCATTGTAATACTGAATATCCTACTCCTTTTGAACATGTGAATATAAAGGCCATGGTGAACATGAAGAAAGAGCTTGGTGTTCAAGTTGGCTATTCTGATCATACAGTCGGATTGGCTGTTCCCATTGCCGCGGTGGCACTGGGAGCCAAGGTGATTGAAAAACATTTCACCTTGGACAGGTATGCACCTGGGCCTGACCATAGAACATCTTTGGAGCCGCACGAATTGAAAGCAATGGTTACTGCAATAAGACAAGTTGAACTTATTGAAGGCGATGGAATTAAAAGACCAAGTCCCTCTGAGGCGAAAAATATCGCTGTTGCAAGAAAAAGTATTCATGCAGCCATGGATTTGGATAAAGGAGATGTGGTGACAAAAGAAATGCTGATCATGAAAAGACCTGGGATCGGTATATCACCAAATCGATACACAGAATTAATAGGAAAACGTTTGAATAGAAATATGCTAAAGGACGAATTATTTAATCTTGAAGATATGGAAGATTAAAATGAAAAAATCTATTCAAATATTTTCAAGTTCAAGAGCAGACTATGGTATTTTAAAGCCATTAATTCATGCGCTAAGTGCGTGTGAGGAATTTATTTGTACAATTGTCGCTTTTGGTAGTCATACCATAAAGGATTCCACCCCGAGTCTGAAAGAAATACACCACGATAAATATTTGCCCATCACTGAAATTAAAACTCAGGATGTAGGACAGCAGCCAGAGGATGTGAGCCGCGCAATGGCTTCAACAATTCAAGCCATTTCTGAGCATATTGTCTGTCATAAACCAGACTTGATAATATGTTTGGGTGACCGATTCGAAATGTTTGCGGCAATTACAGCGACTGTTCCATTTCAGATTCAAATTGCTCACATCCACGGAGGAGAGGAGACGAGTGGTGCAATCGACAATGAATTACGCCATGCTATAAGTCTATTTAGTTCATATCACTTTGCGTGTACAGACAGGTATGCAGATCGGATAAAAGAAATTACCGGTAAGCAAGAACATGTTTATAATGTTGGCGCGTTATCGATTGAAAATTTGCAGGAAATAGAATATTTTTCTATCGATGAGTTTAAATCTGTTTTTGGAATAGATATGTCGAGGCCAACTATCTTGAGTACATTCCATCCTGAGACTGTTGCTTATCATGAAAATTTGCGTTACGTTGACGAATTGATTAAAGCGTTTAAGCAACTAAACAAATACCAAATTGTCATAACGATGCCCAATTTGGACACAGCTCATAATGATGTTCGGAGTCGATTACAGACATTTGTCGATGAGACGGCCTATGCTGTTGGTGTTGAATCTCTGGGTATGCGAGGCTACCTGTCTTGCATGAAACGTTGTGAATTTTTAATTGGAAATACATCAAGCGGTTTTATTGAAGCAAGCTATTTTCCAAAATGGGTAGTTAATCTCGGAGCGAGACAGGATGGTCGTATCAGAACAACGAACATTCTCGATGTTAAAAATATTACAATGCAGAACATTTTAAATGCCGTTGATAAAATCGAACATAATCGAGTTAACTTTTTTTCGCATCCATATGGAAATGGGCAAACGTCATCATCTATTGTGAATATTCTAAAAAATAACCTGTGAATTCCGTCAAAATAAATAATCACACAATCAATAAGGTCGCTCCATTAATGGAGGCTTTGGAGCGATTCAATAAATTGGCACCTGCTCCCATTATTCTTTTTGTAGTTGATAATATAGGTAAAATATTGGGTAGTTTGACCGATGGAGATATTCGACGTGGCCTTTTAGCCGGTCGTGCGATGGACACCTCAGTGATCGAAGTGGCCAACAGAAGTCCCAAAGTTTATCAAAGAGATCAATTGTCACTCACTGAGATTAATCATTTAAGAGAGCAGCGAATCACATTTATTCCTATCATTAATGAGGAAGGGGTTATTGTCGACATCCTAGACTTGGTCCAGCAACGTACTATTCTACCAGTCAACGCCATTATTATGGCTGGTGGAAGAGGTTCAAGACTAAAACCCTTGACTGATAATACGCCAAAGCCATTATTGCAAGTAGCGGGAAAACCTATCATCCAATATAATTTGGAATTACTCAGTAGATATGGCATCACGGATATAGAAATATCAGTTAGCTATTTAAAAGAACAGCTTAAAACAGCGTTTGAAGATGGGAAAGAATTGAATTTGTCTATATCTTATATCGAGGAAGATCATCCCTTAGGGACAATAGGACCTGCCTCAAAATCCACTTATGATCATAACGACTACGTTTTGGTCATGAATAGCGATTTGCTGACAAATGTGGATCTTGAAAAGTTCTATATGAAAACTGTCGACATGAATGCCGATATTATGATCGCGTCTGTGCCTTATGTTGTAAACGTTCCCTATGCAATATTAGAAGAAAATAAAGAGGGATATATAAAAGAAATTTCGGAAAAGCCCACATATTCTTTTTATTCCAACGCTGGAATTTATTTAATTAAAACTTCTATATTAAAGAAAATACCTTTTGATTCATATTATGATGCTACTGACTTGATAGAAGCAACAATCGCTGCATCCGGAAAGGTAGCCAAATATAAAATCAAAGATTATTGGCTTGATATAGGAAAGCATGACGACTTTCGAAAGGCAAATGAAGAGGTTCACGAGATAGATTTTTAGCATGAAAAAACTAGTTGTTATTCCAGCGCGTGGAGGATCTAAAGGTATTCCAGGAAAAAATATTAAATTATTAAAAGGTATACCACTCATTCAATATACGATTGACGCGGCACGAGAAGTGGTTGCCGATGAACATATCATGGTATCGACTGATGATGAAGAAATAAAGTCGATCGTGGAGAAGACCGGTATCAAGGTGCCTAAACTAAGACCAGCACATTTAGCACGTGACGAATCGTCAACAAACGATTTGCTCAACTACATTGTCAGAGAGCTTGAAGGTCATGATATGATATACGACATCATTGTCTTACTTCAACCCACTTCTCCATTGAGAAATAGTCAGGATATTCTGAATGCTATAGATGTATATGAAGATCAACTCGATATGGTCGTCTCTGTAAAAGAATCTGATGCAAATCCATATTATAATTTGTTTGAAGAAACTTCGGGTGCGTTGTTGACAAAATCCAAACCAGGAAACTTTACGAGGCGTCAAGATTGTCCGCCAGTCTACGAATTTAATGGAGCCGTTTATGTTATCAATATTAATTCAATCAGAGAAAAAACCTATTCCAATTTTGATAAAATACGAAAATATGTAATGCCAGATCTTAGATCAATAGATATTGATACTCCTTTAGATTGGGATATAGCAGAACGCATCTTGCAGAGAGGCTAGGGTATGATAAGTCAGCGAATATATCGAAGACTGCTCAATAAAAAACTCTTCAATAACTATACAGTTGAGTTTGAGGAATCGTTTATGTCAAGGCTTGCAGGTCAATATGACTTGGAGGATGAACTGAATCGAGCGTTCTGTCAGTATCGCTGTTTTCGATTGATAGACAACCCTATCAAACATTTAATTGTCACGTTGTGGGCTCTCGTAGCATCGCTTTTTATTGTTCTATTTATGTTTTTGAAAGGTGTTTTCAAATCGAATGACAATAAGAGTATTGCTAAAAATATTGCGGTCAACGTTACTAGTCCTACATATTTAAATAAAGAATTACTACAAAAATTTACAATTGTTCAAGCTGATCGTCCGCGGGGATATTTAAGGAAGAGTGATCTTTCATTTATTCTGCGTGTTTCCGTCTTTTTTTTTAAATCACCATACTTTGTACTAAAATGTATAGAAAATATTGCAACGTATCGCGCCATTAATGATCGTTTTAAGCCGGATGCCATCATCGTTCATTTGGAGTTTTGGTTTGCTAGCTCAGTTTTAACAAAGTATTGCGAAGAATTGAATATCGAACATATCAACGTGATGCATGGCGAAAAGCTATTATGGTTTCGAGATTCATTTTTTAAATTTCATCGATGCTATATCTGGGAACAGCATTATAAAGATGTGTTTATTAAATTGTATGCGGAGCCTGAACAGTTTTATGTTTTGCGTTCAGACACGAAGGAAGCACTGAGAGGATATTCCTATGAGCCATCCGATAATTTGCCATATCGATATTTTTTACAGGGTAGTGAAACGATAGAGAAATTACAAGAGATAAATAAGCAATTTAAAGCCTTGGGAGCAGAAGTTATATTTCGATGTCACCCGCGATATACAGATCCGAAGAGATTTGATGGTTATCCAGAATTCAAAATTGAACTACCAGGAGATGTGGAGTTCATTCAATCGATGTTGACCTCGTCGGGGATAATAAGTAAATATTCTACTGTTCTCTATGAAGCGGGTTTAATTGGAGTACCTGTGATCATCGACGACTGGACTAATAAAGAAATGGCAGCCCAATTGCGGAACAGAGAATTTATCATTTTTAATCGACCGCACAAATTGTTGTCAGAATTCATTCTGCAAAAATCATTATAATGGTTCAACTTTGTTCAGTACGAAAGGACGGATAAGCAGTATTCCCAATCTGCAGCAAATTTTTGATTTACACTTGTGCGCAAATCTTTCGGTAAATCGAGGCGGGAACTTTTGCTCTTACCAATTAGACGGTTTGTTACATGTCGTGGTGTTAATCCGGCATGTCTAAGGAGTTTATTATACAGGCTTAGGTGCTTCGACAAAGACTCTGTCTTGGCGTTAATCCGATTTATTCGTCTCAAAATATTGGCATGATTAACTGTTCGTATTCCGAGATTGGATTTTTTGTCTGTTTTTGGTACGTGTACATCTGTATCCATAAATGCAGAAAGAGATGAATAGAAATTTGGACTGGCGTCACGGAGCGTTTCTTGACTATAGATAAATATATTGTTGAATAACGACTTGAGAATTATTATTCTTTCTTTTAATTTTAAATCTTGATTTTTAACAATACCTGAATTGTCTTCCTTGTAAAACTCGTGCAGTGGAGCGATCCCTTTTTCTGCTAGATATTGCTTATACAATGATAATAGCAAATCAGATTGCTTTCTAACACCAAAAATTATTTTGGGGTTATTGTAGATTGCTTTGATTCTCGTCATATTGGCTTTAAAATCCGAAAAATATGTGCCATTCCAAGGGTTTCCGCATAGACTTTCATCGGAGATGAGAAGGATATCTTTATCGGCTTTGTCGATCATTGTACGATGGGAGTCCCATCCCCGGATGACTGTTGCATTTGAAATTGTCGGCCACACGGATTCTTGCAAGAACGTTGTGCCCGTTTTGTGAAGACCTATATGAATAATAACTTGAATAGTACCCGTATTTAATAAATCCATTAAAGTGACATGATGACAAGATACTATAATTCAGCGGCGGGCATAGATTAACTATTGCCAATTGAACATGCAGGTGTGATATTCATGTAACTCCGCAATATTTATTATATTTACAATAGAACACATGTTTATAATGAAACGCTCAAGTCGATTTTGGCTTTACTTTTGCTGGATGGTGATAGTCTTCCCAGCCTCATCAGACGTTTCTGTTGCTCAAAATTTGTCTCAAGATCTAATTTTTCATTACGAGTTTGATGGAAACACTGAGGATGCCAGTGGTAATAACATCGATGGGATCGGACAAAATTTGACGGGAAGTGCAGACAGATTCGGCAATGTGGGTGATGCATACTATTTTAATGGAACGACTTCATTTATTTCAATTCCATACAACATGTTATTGAGACCAGACTTCCCATATAGTTTTTCATATTGGATGAAGGTAGACCCTGCGCTTCAGGGGGCCAATGGAGTTTTTATTTCAGATTATGAGCAGAATTATTATCATGGATTGACTGCTAACTACGATGGAAACTTGAAGCGAGTGGTCTTTTCATATGGAGACGGTGGACTTTTGGGTTCTAACAATCGACGCACTTGGTTTTGTAATGATGATTTACGAAATGATGAATGGAATCATGTAGCAGCAGTATTCGACAATCCAAGTATGGTCCGTATCTACGTCAATGGGTGTGAATGCATGAGTTATCAAACTCAAGGTACTGGAGCGGCGATGGCTTTGACGACCACTAATGAAGCAAGGATTTCGTCAAATAACAATGGAGATATAAATTACACGGGCTCCTTAGATGACGTGTACTTCTGGTCTCGTGCTCTGACCGTGGATGACATTAATGAACTCAATGACTGGGTCCCCAATCTGCCACCATTCGACATAGGGAATGACACCATACTTTGTGAAAACGTGCCCTTCACGGTCTCTGTACCACCAGGATATCAGAACATTCAATGGAGCACAGGAGCGAGCGGGGGTTCAATTACCGTAACAGGGGAGGATATTATTTCAGTAACAGCTGATGACGATGATTGTGGATCATATATAGATACTATTATTGTTGAACGGTTTATGGTCGATGATACAGACACTCTTTTTGTTAATCTATGTCTTACTGATACTTTCTTCTACCTTGGTATACCATATACAGAATCAGGAATTTATTCATTTCAGTTGCCTTTCTTTGGGGAAAATGGCTGCGATACATTTACAAGCATTATTATCAATGAAATATCCCATGCGTCTTCAAGCGTTGATAGAGTCATATGTGATGGAGACAGTCTCATATTTGGCGATTCTACTTGGTTTAGTGCAGGTGTTTATGATTACGTTCTGGAAGATGCCTCGTCGAATGGATGTGACTCAATCATCATTTTTAATGTAGCATTTTTTCCTTCTTTCACTTTTGTGCTAGATTCAACGATATGCCATGGAGATTCGCTCTTGATCGGAGAGGTTATATTACATCAATCCAATCTGTCTGAGATAATCATATTAGAAGGTCAATCATCAAATGGATGTGATTCAACGATAGACGCCACCGTCGCATTTTTTCCAGCATCAACACATGTCTTAGATACGATGCTGTGCGCTGGAGGATCTATCATAATCAATGGAACGATATATGATGAGGGCAATTCGGTGGGATCTGAAGTTATAGTTGGAGGCTCTGTACTTGGTTGTGACTCTACAATCGAGGTTATGTTGAGTTTTGACCCTATATCAACTTCTAGTTTTCAACCCATCATTTGTCCGAACGACAGTATAGAAATCAACGGAAGATATTATTTTGAAGGAAATGAAGTTGGACGTGACACAATTTTTGCGGGGCCTGAAAATATGTGTGATTCGATCGTAAACATTTCAGTCAGTTTTTTTGAGCCGGTAATATTTTTTCTAAATGAAGCTCTTTGTGAAGCGGATTCCATTGTAGTCAATGGCACTTTATATAATATTGATAATCCGACGGGAGTTGAGATATTTGAAAATGCTTCTTCTCTGAACTGTGATTCTTCCGTGATCGTAAATTTGTCATTTAACACATTTATTGAAGAAGATTTGATTGTTATATTATGTATAAATGACTCAATAATAATCAACGATGAGGTATACAATCAGTCAAGGCCAAACGGAATCCAGCAATTTCCTGGTGGCAGTATCAATGGCTGCGATTCCATTCTGAACATTTTTACATTATATCGAGAAAATGTCATCTCAACGATATTAGATACTATTTGTCCTGGTGATTCAGTGTTGATCAATTCGACTTACTATCAAGAAAATAATAGCCATGATACATTGATTTATGCAATAGGCCCCACACAAAACTGTGATTCCATCGTATATATCGCTGTATCTTTTAGACCACCTTCCCGATTTGAATTGAATGAAACGATTTGTGAAGGCGATTCACTTTTCATAAATGGAACCGCATATCATGAGCTTAATCCCACAGGTATCGAAATTTTCGAAACTGCATCTATGAATGGCTGTGATTCAACGGTAGAAGTATCTTTAACTTTTTATTCTAGAGTTTTATCACCATTGGACTTCATGTTGTGCCAAAATGATAGTGTAGTCGTCAACGGTATCGTATATAATTCATCTAACCCTTCAGGTGTGGATACCCTCTTCGGTGCGTCGTCAACTGGATGTGATTCCATTTTGGAAATTACCGTCCAAATTGTTCCTTCGTTAGAGTTTTTAATTAACGATACAATTTGTTTAGACGACACGATGGTTATCAATGGAGTAGTTTACGACATAAATAACCCCGCTGGTCAAGAGCAAAAACCTTCTATGATGCCTGGAAGTTGCGATACGATATTCATCATCGATTTATCTTTTTATCCAATAATAGAATCGACATTTGACGATTTATTGTGTGCTGGTGATTCGATTATAATTAATGGCACAACTTATAATTTTAATACACCCGCCGGTCAGGAAGTACTCATTGATGCTGGATCCAAGGGTTGTGACTCGATTGTTAATATAAATCTTAATTTTTATAATGAAATAGAATCACTATATCGAGACACACTTTGTGTCGGAGACAGTTTAATTTTAAATGGAACGATTTATTCTGAATCAAATCCTACGGGAATTGAGCGATTAATTGGTGCGTCCACGAGGGGTTGTGACTCAATAGTAAATATGGATCTGACATTTTTGGCAGATGTGACACATTTATGGCAGAATACGTATTGCATGGGTGATTCCATTTCTGTCAACGGAACAACTTATTCTCAATTTAATCCTTCTGGGATCGAAAGACTCGTGGGAGCAGCATCTTCCGGATGCGACTCTGTCATTAGCATAGATCTTACGTTTATCGATGAAATAGTCTTTTTATTAATGGACTCTATATGTATCGACGACACCATCATTGTAAATAGTACGCCATATTTTCAAAATAATCTGGTGGGAACGGAACGATTCATTGGAGGTGCGCAAGGTGGCTGTGATTCAGTTGTCGAAATATCACTTCAAGTGATTCCAAATGCCGATGGTATTATCAATGCCATTTTATGTGAAGGTGATTCATTAATTATCGGAGATGTAGTTTTCAATGAATCAAATATGCAAGGCCAAGTCATTTTACAAAATGCGGCATCAAATGGCTGTGACTCTATTATCGATGTTACCGTAGTATTTTTCGAGGAATTCCAAACTGTTCTTACGGATACGATTTTCCCAGGTGAGGAAATTGAAATTAATAATATCATTATTTCTGAAGCAGGTACATTTATGATTTTTCAAGGCGTAAGCCAATCAGGGTGCGATTCGATTGTAGAATTAAA
>Ga0115029_1001830_pt1 | contig 13807 bp, 13 predicted proteins | sample SidtaG_3_FD_87297 | JGI IMG/M metagenome (GOLD analysis project Ga0115029, IMG submission 87297) | Marine algal microbial communities from Sidmouth, United Kingdom - Sidmouth_Asex1 metaG | ecosystem: Host-associated > Algae > Red algae > Unclassified | place: Sidmouth, United Kingdom | collected...
ATAGTTATTCTATTAAAGAAGCGAACAGCAATGAGTAAATTCGTTTTAAATGAACCCAGAGGGCAGTACCTGTTTGAAATTTATACGTCGTTATCGTATGTTCGAGTAGCTAGCTACACTTCATATACTCTGCCTTGTCTAAATATCAAACACCTTGCTGTAAAAATAACCTCGAAAGTTCAACAGACCCTAGTATAATGAAGATAAGGTTTGAAAAAATTAAAAATAAAAAAACCAGCATTAAGCTGGTTTTTTAGTAACGTATTATTTAAATATAAAGCTTAATTAACCTAACAGCTTCACTAAATAGAAACGTTTTTGCGTCTTGCAGTATCCTTGATAAAACCGGCCCAGCCTCTTGCTGCTTTCTTAGTTTTAGGGTCTTGCATAGCTTTCTTTATAGCATTATTAGCTTGCTTGTATTCTTCTAAATAAAAGTGAGCCTCAGCAATGCTCATATACAGCTGACCTTTATTAGAAACACCAAGCTCAATCGCTTTATTTAAAGCAATGATAGAACCTTTGAACTGCTCATCCTGCTTTAACAACATACCTTGCTTACTATAATGTCTAGCTTCATTGGTCATTTTAGCCAATTCACCATAGTATTTAGCCGCTTTATCGATGTGCTGTGCTGCATGCCAAGAGTTAGCTAAAATAGTAAGATTTTTATCATCTCTTTTAACTGACCCTGAAGCAATATGCTTTTCTAACAATTTGGCGGCTTTAAAAGGTATCGCTTTTTGGGCATATAAACTTACTAATACTTTAATTTCAGACTCTTTTTCAAGATAACCTTGTTTATAAGCCAAATCTAAAGTAGCAAGTGCTTTGTCGTAATCCTCAACTAAAGTATAAAATTGCCCTAATTGTACCCAGTAGGTTTTAACATTTGGGAATAATTGAACCGTAGTTTCCAATACTTTAACCGCATCTTTAAACATTTTACGCTCATAATATGAGGTAAGTTTTAAAATGTATGGGTTTTGACTTTGCTTATTACCAAAAGCAGCAATTGCTTTATCAGCTGGGCCTATTACTTTATCTAACTCTTTTAAAGCATAGTGAGCGTTAGCAACTTTTACCCAAGTGTCACCATCAGATTTTCCAGTAAAGTCCATCCATTCATAGTAGTTTTTTAAAGCACTACGGTAATCCTGCATTTGCATTTGCAAATCAGCAAGTAACTTTATAGCTTCACCGTGATCATTTTCATTTAGAATGTCAGGTTTAATCGCTAATTTAAGGTACTTAATGGCTTCTTCTTCTTTCTTACCCATAGTGGCATACATAATTGCTATAAAACGATTTACATACGCAATGTCATAGTCTTTCTTAGCCGTAATGTCTAATAAAACTTGTAATGCCCCTGGAATATCATCAGCAGAATATAGCTCAAATGCCGCAGCCACTTTTTTACCAACAGACGGACCAACTAGCTGAGTTGGACGCTTAGCTTTTTGTTCTGCCTCGGCTGCAAAAGCAGTAGTAGATAGCGGTAATTGCGTAGCAGTAACCGAAGCAGCAATAACTAAAGATAATATAACTTTATTCATCATTAACTACCCTCCATCCATTTTAAAGTCTAATTGAACTGTTAAACCTGTTTGACGTTGTGGCTTACCATCAACAACTTTAGGTTTATATTTCCATTTACGAAGAGCGCGTTTAGCTTCTTTATCGAAAAGGCGTTTAGGTTCAGCGTCAATTACATCAACGTCTTCAACTCCACCAATTTCATTAATAGTAAATGAAAGCTTAACCCAGCCTTCTTTACCATCACGCGCTGCTTGTATTGGATACTTTGGCTCAATACGTACAATCGGTGTAGCATCACCATCACGACCAAAACCTTCACCCGGAGCAGATATACCTGCATTTGCTCCTGCCAATTTAATACCTGGCATGTTAAAGGTAATACCACTTGTGTCATTACTAGCTTCAGGCTCTGGAGCTTGAGGCTTAGGTGGTGACTTAGGCGGCGGAGGCGGCGGAGGCGGAACACGTCTACGTGTTTCAGCTTCTGACTTAGGTGGCGTAGTGTTAACTTCTACTATTATATTTTCTAACTGTTCTTCTTTGTTTCTATCACCGCTTGAAACAAGAAAAGCCATAAATGCAAATAGTACAAATGTTACCGCTGCGCCTAGTAATATTGATACTAAAAAGCGGACCATAGACTACTCCTTAGCTGCAGCAATAGAGATTCGGTCTATACCTGCATCTTTTATAGCATCCATAACTTTAACAACAACACCATGTTTAGCGTCTTTGTCAGCTTGAATGATAACCACATCAGTAGGTTGTTCGGCTAAAGCTTTTTCGATGTTAGCTGCTAGGCGTTCAATATCTACACGACGTTTGTCAAACCAAACTTCACCTGTATCTTTCACCGCAATGAAAATATTGGCTGATTTTTGCTTACTTTGATTAGCAGCTTTAGGTTTATTAACTTCAATACCAGCTTCTTTAACAAAAGAAGTGGTTACAATGAAGAATATCAGCATGATAAATACGATGTCGAGCATCGGTGTCATATCAATTACTGCTTCTTCGTCTTCACGAGTACGTTTACGTGCCATTCGAATTTCTCTCTAGTGATGAGGTAAACTGTCAACCAGTTTAGCCTTTGCTAGTTTAACTTTAGCGTCTAATCTTGAGCTAAAAAATACACCTGATAATGCTGCTACCATTCCTGCCATTGTAGGAATTGTAGCCATAGATATACCTGAAGCCATTAAACGTGGATTACCTGTACCCTGTTGTGCCATAACTTCAAACACCCCAATCATTCCGGTAACCGTACCTAGTAATCCAATAAGCGGACACATAGCTACTAAAGTTCTAATTGTGAGCATACGCTGCTCTAATAATTCTGTCGCTTCGGAGATCCAAGTATCTCTAATACGATGTGCATACCAAGACGTAGTGTCTTCTCGTGCATCCCAACGTCCAACGATATCGTCTTTCATTTTTGGGTACACTGATGATAAAAACCAATAACGTTCAATCATTAATATCCACATCAAAAAGAGAGCGAAGGCAACAACATAAAGTACATTACCACCTGTCGCAATAAAACTCCTGACAGATTCTATAAGCTCTATCAGGAATAACATTATTTAGACTCCTTCTCTGCGATTGCAGCAATTAAACCAGCGCTTTGCTCATCTAATTTTTGAAGTACTGACTTAGCACGACCAGCTATTACACTGTGAATTAGTATAAGAGGTAATGCACAGATTAAACCTAAAGCAGTTGTTACAAGTGCAAGTGAGATGTTACCAGCCATAATTTTCGGGTCGCCAGTACCAAACAATGTAATCGTTTGGAAGGTCATGATCATACCGATAACCGTACCTAATAAACCCATCAATGGTGCGATAGCAGCAAACATTTTAATTAAGTTAATACCGCGGTCAACTTTAGGAGTTTCGCGTAAAATACCTTCATCAAGTTTAAGTTCAAGCGTTTCAGCGTCAACAGTTTTATTTTCATGATAGATTTTAAGTAAGCGACCAAGCGGGTTATTTTCGTTAGGTTGATCAAGATTCTTCTCTTGAGATTTAATTTTAGCACTCATTGAACCTAGTACTACTAAGCGTTCTAGAGCGATTAATATACCTAAAAATAGTAATGCAGTGATTGCATAACCTACTTCAGCACCTTGATGGTAAAATTCCATCAACGTACGTTTGCGGGTTTCAAGAGCTAAGATACCACCACGAGACGGATCAACATAAACTGGCGCGTAGCCTGAGCTTGTATTGAAAAAATCTGATGCTGTACCTGAAATGAATCCGGCTGGTTGTTTAGCTAACGGTTGTACTTGTTGTACTTCATCGTTATACGTTAAGTAACCATCGTCAGATACAAGGTTGAATGTACCAATACGTGTGATAGTTTGCGTGTTTTTAGAACCGTCAAGATTAGTAACTTCAGCGGAGAACTGAGCAACTTCACCTGATTGTGTCATTTCAGTTTGTAAAGCAAACCATAATTCTTCTAAATCTTCTAATGCTGGGATTTCTCTGGCATTAGCGATTCGGCTTAAAGCCTCACCACGACCTGGATATTGAGCACTAACAATTGAAGATGAGATTTGACCAAAAGCATCTGCAGCAGCAGAACGACTCACACCAAACATTTCACCTAAAGTACCTTTAGCATTATCTAGTTCAACTTCTTTTTGAGCCAATGCAATTTCATTGTCTGCATACTCTTGAGTTAAACGTTTATTACGAACATTTTGAGCCTCTAATTCTTTTTTAGCGGTGTTCAATAATGCTTGTTTGTCTGCACGGGCAGAAATAAATTCGGCTTCGCGTTTTCTATCAAGTTTAGCTTCTGAAATTCGGTCAGACTTAACTTGTTTTAATAAATCATCTAATTGATTAGCTGATGCTGAAGCTGCTAGCGTTAAAGAAGCAGTAAGCAATGCGTAATTAAGAAACTTTTTCATTATTTAGCTCCTGCTGCAAAAACTGGTAACTTAGTTAAATCCATTGGTAATTGCTTACGTGCCATAGCGATTGTTGATTTAACAGATTTAATATACTCATCTCCAAGTTCTTCCCAAGAGCGAGTGTCGTTGTTCCATACCCAAGCATTTTTCATATCAAGAGATTGAGCTAAGAATGCTATTCTACCCATGTATACAAAGTCGGCTGTAATGGTGCGATCACCTAAATTAAGTTCGCCTTGGTAAGATTCAAATGCAGTACCGTAGTTTGCTTCAATTTCGTATGCTTCAAGCACTAAGCGAAATTGTTCAGAGGTTGTAACGTTTGAATCACTCATTACTGCATGTAATGTTTCAATACGCTCTTTACGAGTTTCTAAATTCATTGGAACATCAAGTTCTACAAACTTTTCTAATGTTTCAATCATTTTGTACATTAAAGGCACAACACCTTGTTTAATTTTATCAACACCATTAATTTGCTTTTGTAACGAAGCAATATTTTTAAGTTGATCATTAACCATTAGTTGAACGTGATCGTTATAACCCGATAAAACCTCAGCTTCATCTACGGTATTACGATATTCAGCCAAAAGATCAATGGTTTGCTCATAAATGCTATCGATTTTCTTTTGTGACTTAATCGAAGCTTTAAATGTTTGTTCTTCTGCATTTTGAAGATCAGTTAATTGATCTGCAACTGCAAAAGTGCTCGTTGCTAGTGTTATTGCGCCAATCACTGAAGAAGCGATAAGGCTTTTTTTACTTAATTTGGACATAGTTCCCAACCAATTGCTATTGAATTTTGATAACAAATATTATTGTTAACGCAAATGAAAAATCTTAAATTAGGTATTATTTTATTTCTCTAGAATAAGAACAATACGATATTCTCACATGACACTGCTGTCAACTACTGAGAATGGGTATATAACGAAACGTTATAGAAGATTTATATTGTGTTTTATAATGTTATACCCCGACAAATTACTACACGTAAATAATATTTTTATCAGTAATTATAATAAGTGATACACTTCATGCATTTGAAAATGCTCACAGCTTTTATATTTGCCGTTGTATGTTTTACTAATTCATTCGTACTAAGTCAAACATTCTTGCGATAAAAGTCGGTTTTTGCTCAATTTAAAACAAATAAGTTCATTTTTTATTCATCTACAACCCAGATGATACAACTGCTCTTTGCTAAATTTAAATGAATGAACTGTGTTTATTATGGTCAATTTACTCTGAATTAGAAAAGGTCTTATGTTTAATTTATGTTATAATATCGCCCCTCAAATTTTAAGTATATTTAGCGCCTTATGTTAATCGAAGTTGTTTTTGATGTTGATACTTGGATAACATTATGCGGTATTGGTTTTTTAGCCGGAATGATTGATGCTATTGCCGGAGGTGGTGGGATGTTAACAATTCCCGCACTATTAACTTCTGGTCTTCCGCCTCATATGGCATTAGGCACAAATAAATTAGCTGCGTCTTTTGGCTCTTTTACCGCATCTGTCGCCTTTTATAAGAAGAAATTATTCAACCCTCGTTTTTGGAAATATTCTTTGTATGCTACCGCAGTAGGTGCAATTACTGGAACCTTAGTCGTTAATTACTTATCTACCGAGTTTTTAGAAAAAGCACTACCTGTACTTATAGTTATCACTGCGATTTATACTTTATTTTCAAAAAACATTTTAAAAGAATCAACTGAACTTCCCGTTCAAAATAGGCAACTATCTTATAAACAAATAATTCAAGGGCTAACATTGGGCTTTTATGATGGTGTTGCTGGACCAGGAACGGGTGCATTTTGGGCTGTTTCATCGAGCATTATGTATAAAACAAATATTTTAATTAGTAGCGGTTTAGCTAGATCAACTAATTTTGTTAGTAATTTTTTTAGTTTATTGACTTTTATTTACTTAGGTCATGTAAATTATTTATTGGGTTTGTCTATAGGTTTTTTCATTATGTGTGGTGCCTTGGTCGGGTCTCATTTTGCCATAAAATTAGGTAGTAAATTCATTCGTCCTGTATTTGTGATTATTGTAATTGGCATGGCTATCAATTTAGCCTACCAAGCTTGGCAAGGTTAAAATGAGTGCTGAAACCAGTATAAAAAAAATACGTATAATACTTGCTGACTTAGAGCAAAGCGCGTTGGTACTTGATGATAATAACGGAAAACTAAAAGCTCATATTTTATTACAAGATACAGCTTTGTTTTCAATTAATTTGTTTAACATTAAGAGCGACTTGTTTAATGATTATGTTTCTGAGATTAAAAACAAAACCACTCAATTGGAACGATTACTGAATAACCAAAATAATGAATTATCTAGTTATCAAATAAACGTAATTGAAAAGCAAATAACAGCGTTACTTAATGCATTTAATTCTAATAGCCATATTCATAATGAAGCACAAAACAGATTATATGCTATTAATACTAAGCGTTATAAAAATGCCGTTAAGGCTGTAATTAAACCTACTCAGAATTTATACCAAAGCTTGTCAGAACATCACGAATTTGAGCGACGATTATTGGTCATGTTAACTGATAAGGAACAACTGCGCATACGCTCAAATAGTTTATTAAACAAAAAAATATCTCAGGAAGTACTAATATTGCATCAAAGATTAGGTCGATGCAGGCAAGCTATTTCAAAAATAGAAGCCGATATTGTGAAGTCTGAAAATCATAATTAATACATTCGAAAGTCACTCTCATCAAATGATAAAAAAATCAATAACCTTGTATCTATTTAATTTTTCAACTTTTTAAAACAACTTGTTAATTTAGCCTATACTACAATTTAATAAAGTTAAATTAAAAAATTTGGAGGCATTTTAATGAAAATAGCTGATGACATTCATAATTATTATGAAAACCTAGTTTCGCGTTATTTTACTGAACTAAAACTTGAAGAAAGTCATAATGAAGATTTTATTGCAGACTTAACTTGTGTTGTGCTTAATCAATTACCTACACGTTACATTAGACATGAAGTTGATATGGCTTTTTACTTACCAGCATCTGAACGTTTTGAAATGGAAAATAATGTTAAAGAAGCTGTAAAGAAAGCGCTTAAGTTTATGAAAGAGCATAAAGCTACTTAATTTTATAAAAACAAAACTCTCCATAAAACAGCGTTTACACAATTTTTAGCATGCACAAACTTCTTAGATAATTTTATACGTATACGCTACATGGTAATTTTTGATAAAATTTATATTGTAGCTATACTCTAACAATAAAATAAAAATAAAAGATTAAATACGTGGTCAATACAGAAAAGCATGCTATAAAATTTGTCGCTCGTCAGGCTATTTTAGATAAGAATAAAAATACCTATGCTTACGAATTATTATATCGTAACAGCTTTGAAAACTTTTATAATTCGTCAAGCGATGAAGAAGCCACTTCTCAAATAATTTTTCAAAATCATGTCTTTGGTGATTTAAATATACTTTGCTCACATAAAAAAGCTTTTATCAACTTTGATGAGAGCTCTCTTCTTGCTAAATTACCATTAATGTTAGATAGAAAAACTAGTGTTGTAGAGATCTTAGAAACTATTAATGTCACAGAGGAAATAATTTCTGCTATAAAAATCATTCACAGCAAAGGCTACGTACTTGCATTAGATGACTATGACTTTTCCTCAAAATGGAAACCACTACTACCCTATATCTCAATTATTAAAATTGATAGAGAAGATATACCCTTTGACAAAATAGCTAGTTTAAAAAACAGTGCATGGGTTACTGATAGAAATATTAAAATAATTGTTGAGCGAATAGAAACTCATGAGCAATTTGAAGCACTAAGAAAAATAGGTATTGATTACTTTCAGGGATATTTTTTTCATAAACCGGAAATGAATACAGGGTATTTTATTGAGCCCGTAAAATTAAACTTGTTATTATTATTTTCAGAGGTACACCAACCTTGTTTAGATTTTAATTCTATTGCTGAAATAGTTTCTCGAGATGTAAGTTTGATAAATGGTACATTAAAACTCGTCAACGTTAATGCTGAAAAAAACAGATTAGAAATTACATCGATTAAGCAAGCAATTACATTTTTAGGTGCTGATAAAATTAAACAATTTATCGCTATTATTACTATGTCAAAGTTGTCATCTGATAGTACTAGTGAGTTATTAGGAGAATCTCTTATTCGTGGAAAAATGATGGAATATTTATCCAGTTCCTCTGCTTTTTCAAGTATAAAAGAATTTGCCTTTATAACAGGGATCATGAGTCATATCGGGACTATTTTACACTGCCCTATTGAAAAAATTATAACAGCTCTACCCTTGGCAAAAGAAATTAAGCTTGCGCTAATTAATAAAGAAGGTTTATTGCACGAAGCGCTTGAAATTGTAAAGTCTTTTGAAAATATTGGCACCCGACATGATACGAATCAATTAATGATAAAACACAATATTTTAGACGATGTTTTGCTAAATCATTATCACGCTGCTTTAAAGTGGCACTTAATTACTTGTAACTAAATTTAATATTTTATTTATAAAATTTTTAGTTATCATGCGAATCTAGGAATTGAAATATCGATAAAACTGTACGACTACCAAACTGATCCTGTCCATGGATCCATTTAAAATCAATTTACTCATCGTTAAACGTTTTATTTTGGTGTTAGATAGTTAAAGTAGTGATCTAATAACAAATTGTAGGATGCCACCATGGCGAAAGTATTCGAATTCGTTTGGCGTATCAATACGTATATCAGTTTCAAAGCTTATACTGTTTCCATCTGATTTTAGAACCTCTACTTTTACTTGTTTTTGCCCTGCCCTTATTGCTTCAATAGAAAATTGTTCTGTTCCATCTAAATTATAAGAGTTTGCACTTTTACCTTGCTTGAATTGTAATGGCAATATGCCCATTCCAATGAGATTTGAACGATGAATTCGCTCATAAGTTTCAGCGACAACCGCTTTGACACCCAATAATAATGGCCCTTTGGCTGCCCAATCACGAGAACTCCCCGTACCGTATTCTTTACCCGCGATAACAATAGTGGGTATATTATCAGCAATATAATGCTGCGCCGCATCAAAGACTGTCATTTCTTTATCATCAGGTTGTTTACGGGTAAAACCACCTTCGGTACCAGGTGCAAGCTGATTTTTAAGCCTAACATTGGCAAAGGTCCCACGCACCATAATCTCATGATTACCTCTTCTTGAGCCATAAGAATTAAAGTCTTTTTGTTCAACTTTGTTATCATGTAAATAATCTGCTGCGGGGGTATCTTTACCGATAGAGCCTGCAGGAGAAATATGGTCAGTGGTTACACTATCGGCTAATTTTAATAAACAACGGGCGCTTTCGATAGCTTTAATTGGCTCAGGTTCTACAGACATATTATCAAAAAATGTTGGTTTTTTTACATAAGTGCTATCAGGCCAATTATAAATATCGGTGTCTACCGTCTCAAGATTTTCCCATATTTCACCACCGTCATAAACAGCCCCGTATTTTTCGGTGAACATCGATTTATTAACCACTTTAGTAACTATATCTTGAATTTCTTGTTGGCTTGGCCATAAATCTTTTAAATAAACGTTTTCTCCTGTGTTGCTTATACCGAGTGGATCTTTTGTTATATCAACTTTCATGTTACCTGCTAAAGCGTATGCGACAACCAATGGAGGCGATGCTAAATAATTCGCTTTAACATCTGAATGTATTCTCCCTTCAAAGTTGCGATTACCTGATAATACTGATGTTACTGTTAAATCGTTTTCCCTAATCGTCTTAGAAATAGATTCCGGTAATGGACCTGAGTTACCAATGCAGGTAGTACAACCATAACCAACTAAGTTAAATCCTAATTTATCTAGCTCTTTTGATAAGCCTGCCTCATTCAAGTATTCGGTCACAACCTGCGAACCTGGAGCAAAACTAGTTTTAACCCAAGGCTTAACCATAAGTCCTAATTGATTAGCTTTTTGTGCCAAAAGAGCGGCAGCAACCAAAACAGAAGGGTTAGATGTATTTGTACAGCTAGTAATAGCAGCAATGACCACCGCACCTTCATTAAGATCAACGTTAGATCCTTTATGATTATTTGAATCTGTGCCTTTCGAATATGTGGTTTTTGAACCTATATTTTCTGCATTACCTTCACTTTTAAACCGCGCTCTAAGTTTTTCATCAGTAGTAATAGCCAATTCTTGTTGTTCAGTTAGCCAATTTTTAAAAGCCATTGCTGCGTTGTCTAAATTTACTCTGTCCTGAGGGCGTTTCGGTCCTGCAATTGCCGGTACAATAGACTCTAAATTCATCGAGATTGTGTCGTGATACTTAGCATATTTCTGAGCTTCACTGCCCCACATACCTTGTGCTTTAGAGTATGCTTCAATAATTTCTATTTGTTGTTGAGTACGACCTGTTAACGCAAGATATTTACTCGTTTGTTCATCAATAGGGAATAATCCGCAGGTTGCACCATACTCAGGCGACATGTTGCTAATTGTTGCTCTATCGGCCACCGTTAAATGCTTTACACCATCGCCAAAAAATTCTACAAACTTTCCAACGACCCCGAATGCACGTAGTTTTTCTGTTACGGCTAACACTAAGTCTGTCGCGGTAGTTCCTGTAGGTAACTTACCTTTCAATTCCATTCCCACGACCTCAGGTATTAACATAGTGACAGGCTGTCCTAACATGGCAGCTTCAGCTTCAATTCCGCCAACTCCCCAGCCCAAAACGCCTAACCCATTTATCATAGTTGTATGTGAATCAGTCCCTACTAAGGTATCAGGATAAAGTAGCGGTATATCTTGCTGTTCATCAATGAAGGTTACTCGCGCCAAAAACTCTAAATTAACTTGATGTACGATACCTTTTCCTGGGGGCACTACTTTGAAGTTATTGAATGCATTCTGCCCCCATTTTAAAAATTGATAACGTTCTTGATTACGCTCAACTTCAATCGCAGTATTATGTTTAAATGAGTCAACTTTACCAAATTCATCTACCATTATTGAATGATCGATAACTAAATCCACAGGTTTAAGCGGATTAATTTTATTAAGATCTCCGCCCAAATCTAACATCGCGTCTCTCATAGCTGCTAAGTCTACAACCGCGGGTACACCAGTAAAATCCTGCAATATGACTCTGGAGGGAACAAAGGCTATTTCGGTGTCAGATGAAGAAGTTGTATCCCACTTAGCTAAATTTTGAATATCTTCAGGTTGAACATACGATTCATTGCTATGGCGTAGAAGGTTTTCTAATAGTATTTTAGCGGTAAGTGGCAATTGTTCGGTATCAATTTGTAAACTTTTTAGGTCAAAGTATTCATACATTTGCCCTTGTACTGGTAGGACTGATATATGCTTATTTGATGAAGTCATTTTACTCTCCTTTATGGCATTGGTTAGCCTTTATTGAAGTGATTTTTATTCGATTGTATTTATTAGCTCATCATTTATTGTTTAATTATTAACCAGTCTGTTTTTTCTTAATAATATAGTAAACAGCAAACAAAATTGCAGCAGCAACAATGGATAAAACGGCCAAACCAGAAGGGTCTTTCATAAGCTCTAATGCACCCTTGCCAAAAAATACAGCGCCTAGTCCTAAAGGAGCAATACCGATTGTAGAGCCCAACATAAACTTGAAAATATTAATTTTTAGTGAACCAGCCAAAATGCTTGTGGCAGTAAAAGGTGGAGTTGGAGCGAGCCGCAAAGCTAAAATTGCCCATGCGCCTTTATCATCTATTTTTTCTTTTAGTGTTTGAGTATATTTTTCAACTTTTTCGCCAAAAAAATCTGCCCCCATAATACGCCCTATGCTGTAACCACTTAAGCTGGCTAAAAGAAATCCAATAATACAAATTATTACACTAACCCAAATATTAAAAACTAAACTAACAGTGAAAGCCATTAAAGGAACAGGGATCAGAATTGAACCTCCGACAAAGAAAACAATTAAAAATATAAAGGCGGTCAATGTATTGTCTGGTATGTGGCTAGCTAATTCAGTGATTTTGTCTATTTTTAAATATTCACTAAGAGGCGTAAGGAAATATAAAGCTAAAAGCCCAACGACTACGCAACTAAATATGCCTAATTTAATAGCCTTTTTATTCTTCATCTTTTAGCCTCCGAAACTAACCAACTAAATATTTTTCTGTGAGCTTTCATGTAAAATAAATATTCAGGATGCCATTGCACCCCTAATACCTTATCGCTATTTTTACTTTCAATAACTTGGTTAATACCTGCTTTTTCTTTTGCTGTTACTTTTAAGTCGTCTGCTGGTTGTGCAATAGCTTGGGAATGTATTGCATTCACTTTCAAAGGATCATCACCAACGATCTTTGATATTAATGAATCGTTGGTGGTGTAAAACACAGTTTTACGTGGGAAGGGGCTACGGATCCTAACGTTTTTTTCTAAAAGCGGTAAGGTAGATTCATACATTGAACCTCCTAATTCTGCGTTCAGTAGTTGATGCCCACGACAAATACCTAATAGCGGTAAGTTATTGTCTAAAGCATAATGAATGAATTTTATTTCCATGTTATCGCGATTTTTATCGTATTCAGATTTTCCTAGATGATTCATTAATTCCATGGGATACAATAGGCACTCTTTTAGCTTGATCGAAAATGAACGCTTTACTGGTGTCGATTCTTCTTTAATATAATTATCGGGGTGAATGTCAGATCCTCCGCCAATAATAACGCCATCACAATCGAATACGTCGCTAAAGGATTCTGGCGTAACTCGAATTGGCTGCCCGCCAGCAATACGTATGTTTAAAGCAGTAAAAAACCAGGCTGTAAAGCCAGATTTATTTGGACCTGTTATTGCTATTTTAGGTTTTAAAATATTGGGCAAAATTGTTCCTTAGACTTTATTTTAATTCATATAGGTAACTGGAATTCTTTTACACGAAAGTTGAGCTTTTGGAGTTTTGCATTGCTAAAACTTTCACTCAAAGCAATTACTACAAACAATGAATACAAATACTACAATGTAGAAAAGCAAATAGTGAGCCAGTGCAATAATATTATTTTATATATAGAAAACAATATATTATATAAAAATTAAAGGCTTTAATATTTAGGAAGGGGTGGCTATTTGTAAACTCTACCTACGCGTTAGTAAATTTTACTTTAACAATTCAGTAAATTTTTCTAATTGTTTTAGTATTGTCTAGGGTCTGTTGATCTTTCGAGGTTATTTTTACAGCAAGGTGTTTGATATTTAGACAAGGCAGAGTATGTGAAGTGTAGCTAGCTACTCGAACATACGATAACGACGTATAAATTTCAAA
>Ga0115029_1001831_pt1 | contig 13804 bp, 10 predicted proteins | sample SidtaG_3_FD_87297 | JGI IMG/M metagenome (GOLD analysis project Ga0115029, IMG submission 87297) | Marine algal microbial communities from Sidmouth, United Kingdom - Sidmouth_Asex1 metaG | ecosystem: Host-associated > Algae > Red algae > Unclassified | place: Sidmouth, United Kingdom | collected...
AGCTTGCAGCAGAACGTTGCCATCTATCATTGCACTGGCAACATCTGGCGCCAGAGACATCACAGGCAGCGATAAAAAAGATTCTGGTAATGCCGGGATACGCGTGTAGCCTCATTGCCAACTGTTGCCTGAAGCTTAACCCTAGTGATGCATAAAATTTCGGCCTAGGCGGCCCGACTCAATCCAGTAAAAACTCCGTGCAGTGGGGGCCGCCTCCGGTACTTATATACAGCTCTATAAGCTCCTGGACTCGAAATTTCATGCATCACTAGGGTTAACACCGAACAACTGTGCCACCCTTGCGCAATAAACAGGCTCGCCTGAAAGCCCTTCGATAGACTCGAGTCGAGGTGATCTGCATCAACCCATGCGCACGGCACCTTACGAGCAATCGCTACGCCAGAACGAGCCACATCTGGACCCTCGGTGGCGATGGCTACATCTGCACAGAGGCTGACCTTTGAAGGCGTTGCGTGAAGTGTACCTTGGTATTTTCCTGACTGTTATCCCTACGACCCTCTGCCTTGTTCCCACATCGGTGGGAACGAGTCATGCACCATCGCGTCCCCAGGCTGGAGTTCCACTTCCGGATACGGCGGTGATGTCTTCCAGGTGCGATGCGCAAATCGCGCATCATCACCTAACCATCGAGTGGAGAAAGCTCGTCTGCGGGTCTTCAGACCTGCCGTGGATGGCGCTCCATGGAGCGTGCGCATGTGGAACACAATGCAGTCGCCCGGCTGTAAATCCCATGAGCCTATTGTGTAGTCTGCTCGATACTTTTCGATATCGGGTATTGTCTGAAATCCTTCCACGTCCTCCCCGTAGTTCTCACTGGTCAGAAAGTACCGGGGATAGTAGAGCGTCCCAGCATTGTGCGAACCGAGCACAAACTCCGGACAAACCGTTTGGGGTACAGGATCCAGCGGCAGCCAAATTGAACACAGCTGATTCCCATCAACACCGTAGTACGGTAGGTCGTGATGCCAGGGTGTTGGCTCACGTGTACCCGGCTCTTTGATTAGTACGTGCTCATGGTAGATCCGAGAAACATCTGATTTCATCAGTGTTCCTGCAATTCGTGCTGCCGGCGAATGTCTTATAAATTCCTGATATTCTTCAATGCGCTGCCAGTTGCAATAGTCATCATAGAAGCCACCAGGACTATCCAGATCTGTATATACCGTGTTGAATGGTCCCGGATCGTTGAAGTTTTTCTCAACACCCTGACCCAGACACGTCAGCCATTTTGTATTGAAAAGACCACGCAGACACACCACGCCATCCCTCTCGAAATCCTCTATTTCTTGCAATGTAATCATGCGCCGTTACTGACAACCCGATAGTCGTATGAGGAGCGTAATTATCTACCTCGTGACTCGCAGCATAGTAGATTTACCCCGCGATCGTCATCAACAAATGCCGTAGCCTCGAAATGGCAGCCCTATCATACCTTGTGCGAGCCTGCGCAGCTTCATTCACTCGAGACACTATGAAGACAGCCACCGTAACAGCCACCGCAACCAGAATCGGGCAGCACGGGTACAGGTAATCGCGCAATGCTACCGATTAGCGTGGACAAGTGAGATGACGCTTGCATGGAAACATGGTAGGTTCCCTGCAGATCACGCATTGGCTCAGATAGCAACCACCGCACGATCGTCCGGTTCACCAGTCAAGGCAGCTGTAAACTGCTTTTTAATCGTTACCCGCGAGGTCAGAATTAACAAGTGAATACGTTTACACAGTTCGAGTCCGGCGCATTGCGTCTGGGCGAGCAACTGCTTCACGACGGCTCACGTGGTGTTCTTAATCGTAATCAGCGCAAGCAGATCCGGGCGATAACATGAAGACGCCCAAGCGAATAGAACCTCTGATCGAAGACGGTCTTGTTGATGAAGTATTGCGCCCTTTGATGAGCGGCAAAGAAGCCACCGTGTATCTGGTTCGCTGTGGCAACGAAATCCGTTGCGCCAAGGTGTACAAGGACGTTGCGGTCCGTAGTTTCAAGAAAGCGGTTCAGTATCAGGAAGGGCGCAAGGTTCGAAACACTCGTCGCCAGCGAGCCATGGAAAAAGGCTCACGCTTTGGCCGGGACGAACAGGAAAAGGTCTGGCAAACTGCCGAAGTAGACGCTCTGTATCGCCTGCGCGATGCCGGTGTTCGCGTGCCTGAAGCATTTGGCTGCTTTGATGGAGTCTTGTTGATGGAGCTGATCACCGACGAGGCCGGGGAGGTTGCCCCCCGTCTGAACGACATCCTGATACCTGCCGACCGTGCAGTTGATGACCACACGACTATGATGCACTACGTTCTGCGCATGTTATGTGTCGGCCTGGTCCATGGCGATTTGTCCGAATTCAATGTGCTGATGGCCGCTGACGGCCCAGTCATTATCGATCTGCCACAGGCTGTTGATGCTGCAGGCAACAATAACGCACCCACCATGCTAGCTCGAGATGTCGCCAACATCACACGTTACTATGCGCAATATGCACCAGAGCTGGCAGAAACACGCTACGCAGAAGAGCTATGGGCGTTGCATGAGGCCGGCGCATTACACCCGGACATGCGGCTCACCGGTATATTTCATCGTGAAGAGAACGACGCCGATGTGGACTCTGTGCTGTTGCAGATAGAAGAAGCGTTTCGTGAAGAGATGGAACGCCGCGAACGAGTACGCGATGATGATGATCAAGCGTAGTGCGCTATCGACATAAACCTGCGCAAGGTTAGCCGGAAGGATGCTTGACACCTATCCGATCCAGCATCTGGCCAACCTACGTTCTGTAACTAGATAATCGTTAATGTGTGAGGCTAGTGACTCGACAGGGGATGTCGCAGTTGTTTGGCGATCAGTAATCTGCGACCACCCACTGCAGCGCGCTGATGCAGCAACGTGAGTAGCAATAATCCGGATAGCCAGAGTAACGCTCCACCGCCGGTAGTTACACCGCCATTGCCCTCGTTACCTTCACCTGAAGACGATGGATCAGCGTCACCTGTACCTGAGTCAGTGCCACCGTCTGTATCGCCGCCAGTTGTGTCACCGGAAGTGCCTCCAGTAGCGCCGGTCGTTCCGTCGGTTGACCCTCCAGTAGTTTCGCCGGTTAGAGTGTCGTTTTCGTCACCCGGTCTGGGCACAGGGCCTGTATTCAACGGTTGTGGCGCGGTGTAGCCGGGTGTCTGAGGATTGGTTGCATCGGTCGGGGTACCGGGCGGTAGCGCGTTCGGACCGGTTGGGTCCTCGCGTTCGTTGAATATCAATGGAGTTGCTTCCACGCCTAAGTTCAAACGAGCTGCCGTAAACCCTGTAGACAAGGCACCCTCCGGCGCTGTTGGTGCCGGTGCCACCCGAACACTGCCGGTGTCACGGCCGTAGAACACATACGTTTCAGCCTGACCGGACGCACCCATCATGACATCATCGCGTCCATCGGCATTGAAATCACCTGCGCTGGCAACTGAAACCGCGTAATAGTCGACAGTACCTGTACCGTTTATGCGAAAACCATTGGCACCATCCAGATCGGACAATCGCAAACGATCTGGAAATGCACTGGCAGATCCATACACAAAGTAGGCCTGCCCTACGCCCTTGCGTTGTGCTGTGATAATGGTGTGAGGGGCGCCGATCATCAGATCATCAATACCATCGCCGTTGATATCACCAGCCGTATCGATATCAGCTCCCGCCATATCACCCCAGATTGGCTGATCAGTTTCAATCGGTATGACGCCCCCTCTCATACCGCGCAGGACAAATCCGTTGACGCCGTTCAGGTCAGCCTTGGTCAGCGTTGCAGTATCGGCAAAATTACCACCAAACAACACATAGGCTTCACCCGGGTAGTCACTGGGCACACCGAATGGCCCCTTGCCTGGCGCGCCAATGGCAATGTCGTCGATACCATCGTGATTGATATCGCCAATGGCCGCAACGGCAGCACCCGCTACCGCCTGAATCTCGCTTCCCTTGAATACCAGACCATTACCGCCATCCAGATCAGCCAGACTTATCGCTGCAGGAAAGTCCTGGCCTCCAAATACCATGTAGGCTGCGCCGGCCTCGGCTTTGCCGTCAGAGGTCTGGTTGGGCGCTCCGATCAACAGATCGTCAAAACCGTCAAAATTGAAATCACCCGCACCAGACACATAGCGACCTGTGCGGTCCTCTGCGCTGATGCCCAATACCGCAAAGCCGGTCTCACCATTAAGTGTGGAAGGCGATAAAGTAGCAGGGAAACCGGACGCACGTCCAAACACCACGTACGTTACTCCGGCACCGGTCAGAGCATTGGGTGTGGCATTTGCATTGCCAACAATAAAATCATCCAGACCGTCCCCATTCACATCACCGGCACGTTTGATGTCGGTAGTAGCTGTGCCAAACGTAAAACCATTAGTGCCATCAAGACTTGCAGTATCAACTGTTCTGGAAAAGCCCGCGCTGGAACCAAACACGATACGAGTCCCGGATATCGACCCTACGGCAATATCGTTCAGACCATCACCGTTGATATCACCAATACCGGCCAGCACCGAATCGTTCTCGGCGTCATTGAGAATGACAAATCCGCTGGTGCCATCGAGTTGCTGCCCGTTTAGTACGCCGTTGTTACCTTGCGTTGGCCCGAAGACTACTCGTACAGCGCCGACCCCGGCACCCACGATGATGTCATCCAGATTGTCGCCGTTGACATCCCCAGCCAGATCGACCGGGCCACCACGATCAATAATGAGTTGATCGGAAGGTCCCAGACGAAAATTGTCTATCACAGGATCGTAAGCTTGCGCCTGAACCGAGCGCGTGCTTGTGCACACCGCGAGAAGCACTAGCGCGGCAGCAGCGTAGGTAAGCTTGGAATGCATGATTCTTGAATGCATGATGGGTCAGGGACTCGTTAGTTAAAAATTTAAGCTCATAGAACCATTGGTACTGGATCTGCAACACCATTATGGACAAAGCGTAGCATTCAGCAATGACAGGATGTCATGGATTTACCTGAAACTTGTATTGACGTTCACCAGAAACGGGCTTGATAGAGGGTATGTCAGGAAATTGCGAGCCAGTGAACCTCCATAATGTGAAATATTACGCTTGTATACGGCGCTTTAGCCTCAGTACAGATTCAATCTTTGTACCAGGCCTGTAATCTCAGGGTCGTCCAAGCCAGAATACGCAACATTGGCAGCCATACGGGGCGCAGCGCGAGTGCCTCTGAGCAACGTTCACGAAAATTATCAAACAGCCGTCGTGTCAGTGAATGGGCATCTTGATTATCTTCAGAAAGTCAGACCGGAATGCGCGACGAAAAAGTACCAGAGCGACCCAGATCGTGGCGGCCATGAAGACCCAGGCATTCAGGAACCATGTGCAGGCAGCCAAGGCAAAAAAATAGGAGTTCAGACCCGTTGAGAAATGCTTGGCTGCCAGAGCGTGCAGCTTGGCCAGCTTGTTCGCATACCTGGCCAGAGTGCCAGGCTTCATCTTGTGATCAACACCCGGTGGATGCTGAGGAGAGGCACCCATCATGATCAGCACATAGTTGTAGAGACGATAGCTCCAGGCAAATTTGAAAAACGCGAATACGAAAATGAAGATCAGTAACATGACCTTCAATTCCCATTGCAGAGTTGTCTGGGTAGTGGACACATCCAGCTCTTTCAAGATCCCGACACCACGATCTGCGGCACCCAGGCCTGCCGCCAGACCACCAATCAACAATACTGTTGTCGACGCAAAGAACAAGACACCTTGCTGCAAACCATTTTGAAGGATTGCATCCACGGGGGACTCTGTTCTGTTGACCGCGTTCTGCATCCAGCGCTCACGCTGCGCAGCCATGGTGTAGCTGATGGTCTGCACGCGAAGTGGTGAGATGTTTACCACGTAATAATGGCCAGCCCAGACCGTGAAAAACAGGATGACTGCGACGCCATCCACGAATGTAAATCCATAAGCGTTTTGCATGCAGTTCAGATTCGAATCAGATGGTTGACGTCGCGGTACGCCTAGACGCGTAAGGCTGCGTATCGGCGCCAGCGCTTCCAGCCTTTAGTGGGATAAAACCCTCCACCGATTTGCAAGCTGACAAGCCTGTGCCGAGCTGGACATGCACAGGCGACAGTATGGAAAGATCGCTTGTCTGCCTTGACCTGCAATGGCAGCATCCGGACGCTGTCGAGCCTGAATAATGGCCCTGCGGGCAAATCGTCACAATTTTTACCGATTGCTTATTCGTTTGTGTGAATGCTGGTTCAGGCTCAGAGCCTACGAGGGTTCTGTGGTGATGCCGCTTACCATCAACCCATGGCATGCACATTCCTGATCAACTCGAACCGCCGAAAGGCCAGCAGGTTAATTGTGCGTTGATATACAAGCACGACCATTTGGCAATGTAGTTTGGCCTGACATGCTAAATTTGCGACCAACATTCTGACATTTCCCCCTTTCGGGTCTCTAGACAGGTAATTCCATGTTCAATTCCTTCGGCTCAATTGCTACACGATTGACGGCTCAAAATGCTTCATCGTTAAAGCCACCGGTACTGGCACTTGTGGCCGGGCTCGCATTAGTTGCAGGCTGTGACGACGGTGGCGGTTCGTCGGGTGCTTCAAATGGCGGTCAGATTGCGCTGGATGATGCCAAGGTTTACTCCATGATCGAGGAGCGTCGCTATGAAGTACTGCCGGGCATCGGCAATACCAGTGATGTCAACGTGGAGAGCTGGCGATGGAATGACACGCCGTTCCGCTTTGGGCCGCTGGTGGAGTGCTCAGCTATTGAAGGCTTCGGTTCGAGCCTGGCTGCACGAAACCTCGGTGAAGCCTGCAGCGTTACAGATCGTTGTAATTTTTCTTTCGATCAGGCGGACAAAGTCAACGAAGATGGCACCCGATCCGCCAGCTTCCTCGTTGAGGTTCCTGAACTCAAGGCACCTATCGGCTTGTCCTATCGACTCAGAGGCCTTACTGACCGTGGTGAAACCGTCAACTCCAGCGCTACGTTCTGCCTGGTTCCCATCAATGAAGCACCGTCTGCTGAGGATGATTCATTTACCGTTGTCCAAGGGGACACTCTCCAGATAGATGCTACCAGCGCAATCAACCTGCTTAGCAACGATGTCGATGACGACGATCGTTCAAACACGGCACTCACGGTTGCGACGACACCGATAGTGGCTCCGCAATTTGCTACGCAATTCACACTGGGCGCTGATGGTGGCTTTAGCTACAGGTTCGATGGAGACTTGAGCGTTCAAGGTGGGAACACCGTGGTTGATACTTTCCAGTATCAGATCTCTGATGGCATTCAAACAAGCTCGGCAGAGGTGCGAATAACGGTCGTCAGCCGAAACGATGCACCGGTGGTCAATGGAACGATCGCCGGCCACACTGCGGTGATCGGAATTCCGACGGTTTTCGATTTTTCATCAGCCTTTTCAGATCCCGAAGGCAGCCAATTGCAGTATTCATTAGTGCCGGGCTCCTTGCCAGCGAACTCGGATCTTAGCGCCAGTGTTCTCGGCGTACTGACAGGAACCGCCGGACCCGGTGATGCCGGAAACTACACCGTCACCGCTGTTGCCAGCGACGGCGTCTCCTCAGCAAGCAGCAACTTTCTGCTTACCATCGCGAACAACCAGTCACCTGTTGTCGACGCGCTGGCTGATCAATCGATTACATTTGGCACATTGGTCAACCTGGACGTCTCCCAGAGCTTCCGTGATCCAGAGGGCGCTCCACTGACCTATGCATTGGTTTCAGAACCTGCCAGCGATCTGGTTATCAACCCACAGAGCGGCCTGATAAGCGGCAACTTGCCCGAAGAGGGCACCTTCGACATTACCGTTAGCGCCAACGATGGTTTCAACGCTCCAGTCAGCTCCACGTTCCAGATTACCCAAGGTGCACGTCCTAACCGGGCACCGCTGTTTTCAGGCGTTATTGACAACCAGGGCATTATACTTGGGGAGACTGCTACAGCGGTATCGGGCGACTTCGCCGATCTGGACGACGACGCTCTGAGCTACTCAATTTCGTCGATACCACCGGGAATGACATTTAACGAAACGACGGGAACACTGGCAGGTACGCCGACGCAACTGGGTATCTTCACCCTGACGATATCCGCAACAGACGCTGCGGGTGCCAGCACAGATTCCAACACCTTCGCTATTACAGTGACAGAACTACCCAACGAGGCACCCACTTTTGGCTCACCTGTTCAAGATCTGACAGCAACGCAAGATGTAGCGATTACCCCCTTCACCGCAGCCTTTTCCGACCCTGAAGGCCGTGCGTTGACTTATACCTCCACGTTGTTACCAACCGGTCTTTCGCTCAATGCAGAAACAGGTGAGGTGTCCGGAACACCGACGTCCCCCGGCATCTTTACCGTCACGATTACAGCTCAGGACGACGCAGGTGATACCAGCACATCAAACAGCTTTACTATTTCAGTAGAAGAGCCTGCCAATGCGCCACCGACATTTGCAGGCTCCATTGCGGATGTGACTGTGACGTTGGGTACCGCCATATCAGCTATCAGCGGGAACTTCACCGATACAGATCCGCTAACCTACAGCGCTACTCCCTTGCCGGCAGGTATTACGTTGAATACGACCACAGGGGTTCTTACAGGCACACCCACTGCAGTGGGAACTACCAACGTAAGCCTGACAGCAACTGACCCTGACGATGGTTCAGTAACGTCCAACACGTTTGCCATCACGGTCAGTGATGCTCCAAACAACACACCGACGATTTCCAGTGCCATACCGGCCCAGAGCGCCGTAGTGGGAACGGCAGTATCTGCTTTGGATATTGCGGGATTTTTCAGTGATATCGACGCTGACGACACGCTGACATTCAGCGTAAGCGCAGCCAATCCCCTACCTTCCGGACTCAGTCTTTCACCAAACGGTTTAATAAGTGGAACACCTACCGCTATCGGATCATTTAACGTGGTGATAACCGCTACTGATGATGGCAACCTGGCTGTCTCCTCCGCCCCGTTTGCCTATTCGATTACCGGCATCGACGCGGCTCCTGTTATTTCCGGTAGAACGCCTACCGGCACAATCAATCTGGTAGTTGGCGGTAGCGACACTATCGAATTCACCGTAAGTGATGAGTCGGTGTCGACCCTGGAATACACGGTGTCCAGCAGCTCAGAAGCTGTCAGTGTTGTCACCGTTGCAGATGGCGAGTATGAGGTGACCGGCACCAGCGCAGGCGCATCTACCTTGACATTTATGGTAACCGACGCACTGGGGGCATCTGACACCGAGACAGTAACCGTCATTGTCACAATTCCCACAGACAACCCTCCACAGATTAATTCGGTAACACCGTCAGCGACGTCCGTGACGCTGAACCCCGGCACATCGCTCAATGTGGCATTGGCAGCCACGGATGAAACAGTCTCAACGCTGGTGTACACCGCCAGCAGTAGTGATACGGCGGTTGCTACAGTCACTACCGGTACCGGTGGTAACTATACCGTCACGGCCAACCCGGTCAGTAATACCTCTACGGGTGGAACCACCACTATCACACTTACCGTTACCGATGCCGGTGGGCTGGCTGAAACCTATGATTTCACCGTTAACGTTCCGGCTCCCGATCCAAATCTGGCACCTGACATAACCGGACGCACGCCATCTGCGGATCCACTTGTGGACATTCTGGTTGGAGACACTGACCCTGTCACTATTTCTGTATCCGATGAAGATACAGCCAGCCTTGTCTACACATTTACATCGTCTCCTGACGGCATCGTCTCGATCACCAGTACTGACGATGGGAGCTTTCAGATAAGCGGTGTAACAGCCGGCACAACGACTGTAACGCTAAGCGTAACTGATGATATTGGACAGACTGATACCGAAGCCTTTGATGTGCAGGTACCCGATCCAGACCCGCAGCTTGCCCCTGTATTCAATGGCCCCATCGGCGATGTGTCTTTTGCTGAAGGAGTGACTATCACAGAGCTGGATGTCAGCGGGTTTTTCAGCGATCCGAACTCGGACGTCATGACATTTACCGACTCAGGCCTGCCTGCAGGCTTGAGCATGAGTAGTGCCGGTATCATTTCTGGCACCCCTGCAGTGACTGGTACCGCATCCGTTACATCTGTCGTCATTACAGCGATCGATTTGACAGGTTCCGGTACTGCCACTGATGCAGATGCGTTTGACATAGCGGTTACGGTCGCTAATCAGGCCCCGCTGTTTTCCGGCCCTATCAACGATGAGACGTTCGTCGCCGGTACACCTATACCGCCCATCGACATGAGCATCTACTTTACTGACCCCGAGGGCGATGTCATTACACTATCCGATTCAGGATTTCCTGTCGGTCTGAGTATGGATACCGATGGCCTTGTTACAGGGACGCCCACGCTGTCTGATGTGCTCGTGCCAGAGACCACCGTAGTCAGTATTACGGCTATCGATTCACAGGGCTCAGCTACCGCCACGGTTTCCGAGCCATTCGAAGTTGCCGTTGTCTCTGAGTAGTGTCTGGCTGGATTTCGCAGACTCGACATTTTTTGTCTAGTCTGTAACCTTAACATTGACCGGCGGATTACTCCGCAGCATGTCCAGCATAAGTTGCGTTGCACGAGCGGTGGTAGCGCCTGACGGGAACACCGCAAACAACTCCAGAGGCGATAAATCATAGTCGGGCATTAGTTCCAGCAACTGCCCGCTCTTGAAGTAGTCGGCGACATCATAGTATGGCAGTACTGCTATGCCATGATCAGCTAATGCAAACTGCAATCTTGCGGCAGCGCTATTAACGCTCAATGCCCCCTGCATGATGACAGTGTGTTGCGCATCATCCTTCTTCATACCCAGTCTGGTTGATGATCGGTCATAGATTATCCAGCGATGGTTTTCCAGTTCCCCCGCATTTTTTGGCCAACCGTTCAACTCCAGATATTCAGGCGATGCGCACACATGCCTGCTTACCGATGCCAGTCTGGTGACCTTGAGTTCGCTATCGGATAGAGGTCCGCTTCTGATAGCAATATCGATTCCGCTCTCAACGACGTTCGATACTGCATCAGAGAATTGTACATCCAGTTCAATACTCGGATATTTACGACGAAACTGGCTCACCAGAGGCACGATCCACTGCAGTCCCAGATTAGCGGGACAGGCGAGCACGATACGCCCCACAGCCTTTTCACGCAGATTCTGTAGCAGCGTGTGAGCAGCTTCTGCCTCCGAGACCATACGTTTGCAGTGCACCCCGTATTGCAGCCCTGCTGCGGTCAGACTCACATGACGGGTACTGCGATTAAGCAGCCTCACACCCATACGCTCTTCAAGACTCTTGATCTGGTAGCTGACAACTGCTCGACTCACACCCAATCGTTTCGCTGCCGCACTGAAAGAGCCACTTTGAGTGACTCTTGCAAGAAACATCATGCCGCGTAGCTCAGCAAGGATCGGATCTGTCATGGGTCATCATCATCTGTGTCGGCGACTAAAGCTAAGAGAGACTAAACAGACACTATTGTCAAAATTTAGCTAACAGAGTGTCGTGCAATCATCCTCTTTTGTACAGCTACTTAACCACTACGATCTGTGTCCTTGACCATTTTTCGCATTGGAGTTGATTTATGAACGTACTTATAGTGTTGACCTCGCACGATCAACTCGGTGATACCGGGAACAAGACAGGCTTCTGGCTGGAAGAGTTCGCTGCTCCCTACTATCACCTGAAGGATGCAGGCGTGAACGTTACGCTGGCTTCGCCCAAAGGTGGCCAACCCCCTATTGATCCAACGAGCAGTAAGCCGGATGCCCAGACGGATGCCACACGCCGTTTCAATGATGATGCATCGGCCAAGCAAGAACTGGCAACGACGGTGGCGTTATCCACCATGAACGTGGCTGATTTCGATGCGGTGTTCTACCCTGGTGGACATGGCCCGTTGTGGGATCTGCATGACGATTCGGATTCTATCGCGTTAATTGAAGGCTTCATTGCATCCGGCAAACCTGTTGCCTCTGTCTGTCACGCGCCGGCGGTATTGTTGAAAGCGAAGAACGCGGAAGGTGAGCCATTGGTCAAAGGCAAGAAAGTAACAGGCTTCAGCAATTCTGAAGAAGCTGCGGTAGAACTCACCGAAATTGTGCCTTATTTGCTAGAGGATGAGCTAGTAGCCAAGGGCGGGCAATATCAGAGAGTGGATGATTGGAACACGCTTGCCGTCGTTGATGGTCTGCTGATAACCGGCCAGAACCCAGGCTCTTCCGACGCTGTCGCAGAAGCCCTGGTGAAGGCGATAAGCTAGCAATGCAACGCTTTCCAGCTTCAATACGGGGATGGAAATGCACCGGGAATGCATCGGGGCTATTCCTGGATTCAGGTAGTTAATGATCGGTACGTCCGGGGCCTTTAGCTGACCGCTAGAGGCCCACTTGATCTGCTGATGGGTAAAATTTGCACAACGACGCGGGGTGATGGCCGTCCTATTATTCTTAACTCATGAGATACTCACCAATCATCAAAGCACACACCAATCCTTCTCCGATTGATCCTGACCGGGCGCCAGACTCACCGCCAGAGATTACGCCAGATCAGCCACAGCCGGTCCCTCCTCAGGAAGCACCGCCGTTCCCTCGTCCGGAAATTCAGCCAGAGCCGGTCATCCCCCCTCTTACTCCGCCATCGGTGCCGGTAGTTGAGCCTCTGCCTGTGTAGGCTGTTCCAACTCTTTAAGGGCTTCTCCAAGCACCATCAGTTCTGTGCGTAACTGCATGGCCGACTCAGCCAGCATAGATGCGGCCACTTGAAAACGTTGCTGCGAGCTTTGCCCTTCTACGCATTTTTCAAAAGCAGCGAGCATTATACGACCATTGGCGCACTGTTGCGCTGATCCACGCGTTAGCTCGATCATTAGCGCCGCGCTGCGTCTGGCCTCAAACTCCTGCGGGTCTTCGAGATAAAGCCCAGCCCAGTCTTCGAAGTCGAACTGTGCATTAGTTTGGTCTGCCATGGATGGTTCTCGCTACAGGGCGTTGTGAGGCTATTCAGTCTGCACACACAGGACAAGACTTATTGTGGCACGGGCCACAGCCAGCGTCATGGCCTGGTTGCCGACGCACTAGCCATGGCGGCTTTCATGATGGACTTAGCAGAATAACGTTAATGTGACTGGTCGTTCTCTGCGCGATATTGGGTGTGAAGTAACTGCTCAAGTTACCCCACCGGCGAGATATGGCGTTCAATCAGTAGAAATCGGTACGTTAGTCGCATTTACAGCTGTGCGCGGACAGACACGCTTTCGCGGAAAAATCCATGAATATCAATGAAAATCACAGAAATAATGACCTCACGCATCGTGACGGTGGAGTTGGATGACTCACTTAAGCTCGTCAAGGACATTTTCGAGAACGTCCAGTTCCACCACTTGCTAGTCGTGGACTCGGGAAAACTGGCAGGTGTCCTGTCGGATCGTGACTTGCTAAAAGCATTAAGTCCTAATGTAGGTACGCTGGCTGAAACCAACCGAGATACTCAAACACTCGACAGAAAAGTTCACCAAATCATGACCCGCTCGCCAACCACCCTGACCGATACGTCAGAGATTACCGACGCCGTCAGTATCTTCAATATTCGAAAATTGTCCTGCATACCGATCGTCAATCAGTATCGGGAACCCGTCGGAATAGTCAGCTGGCGTGACATTATGCAATGGTTGGGGCAGATGATGGTGCCTGCCAGTAATAGCCCAGTGGCATACGATCTTACGAAAGCAAGCAACCGGTGATAGCGCAGACTA
>Ga0115029_1001839_pt1 | contig 13717 bp, 18 predicted proteins | sample SidtaG_3_FD_87297 | JGI IMG/M metagenome (GOLD analysis project Ga0115029, IMG submission 87297) | Marine algal microbial communities from Sidmouth, United Kingdom - Sidmouth_Asex1 metaG | ecosystem: Host-associated > Algae > Red algae > Unclassified | place: Sidmouth, United Kingdom | collected...
AAAAACAAGCGGCACTGGCGGCCGATGGAACCGGCTGATGGAACGGCCGCGCTGTCCTGCTCTGTGATTTGGAGGACTGTGAGAAAGAAGTTCGCCATGGATGGAAATTGACCGATAGACATGCGCTCGAGCGATAGCCAATATGTATGGCGATATGATGACGGCATTGGACGCACCGACAGACGTGCTCTCAGTCTCCATCCATATCCCGTCCGGATGCTGGCCTACTGGCATATGGACGGAACTGACTCGGTTTCGTAAAATGGACGTTGCTTGTGGACTGAGGTCGACTTGAGTTCGAGAACTACGATTGCAAGATGATCGCAATAGATTCCACATCCGTCCCCATGGAGACCTCATACCTCCAGGAAGTCGTCCAGAGCGTCCATATGCAAGCCCTACTACGTCCTGGATTGTCTGGGTGCTTAAAGACTTGTACACTGGCCATCTGGAGGTGCCTCAGCGTCTCTTTCCCTGCTGCTTTGAGACAAGAGCGTCAGATCGCGGAGTCGGATGCGCGTGTTGAAAGACGTCAAATCACCTCCTGTAGTGTCATCATGCCGCACTTGAGTAAGTAAGTGCGGCTCCGGACTAGCGGGCCACATGAGTATTCCAAAGCGACCGTGCAACACGGCAAGGACACCTGTTCTTCCTGAGGGTGGGATATGCATGGAGACTGACTGTATGGGGATGGTGAATGGCATTTTGAGGGTCCGATAGAGATGCCTCATCGCGAAAATGCCATCTGAGATGGCTGTTTGGCGCACCGATAGACGTGCTCTTACGCTCAGCGTGCTGTGTACCGGCATTGACACAGTATCGTTTGGGGAGAAGACAATCAGTGGTCGACGCTTGAAGGAGAGTGTGATCGAGACAGCCGGGGGGGCTTTGATTGCTCGTTCCATTGCCGAGTTCTGTGCGCGCCAATATGACAGCATCTCCACCAATGGAGCCAACCGTCCAACCTAACGGCCACGTGTGCACAACGTGTGGTGCTGTCACTGGCTCTCCAAACGCAGAGCTAAAACTAAGCTGATCACGTCTCAGAGCATCTCCACCAATGGAACCAACCGTCCAACCCAACGGCGAAGTGTGCGCAACGTATGGCTCTGTCACTGGCTCTCCTAAGGCAGAGCCAAAACTAGACAGATCACGTCTCAAACATGGGCTCGCCTCGACGTCTCTGGCGGTGGGCCTCTTTTGTGGAACCCCAGTATTCCCACAGATGCACTACAGAGAACCTCCAGGACTGCCTGATCGCCTCGCAACTGTCTGCAAGCCACAAGTCACGCTTTCCATTGGCCTTCGTGGTCCGAACAGGGAACCAGTGGTTGGCAAAACGATTCGGAGCGTCTCCAAACAAGCCTGTTTGGAGTGGCGCTGCCGTTCAGGCTCCAAAAGAAGGGCGACCCCGCGAGGCCACCACGAGATGCAATAAGGGATTATGAACTGTAACCCGGTCTATTTGTGGGCCGTCACAGCCCCGTCACACCCCAGTTTTGCAGCGGATCCCAGCCACCAGTGCTTCAACCGTCCAAATGGCCAAAGGGTGCCACGTTTGGCTGTTTGGACGGTTGGAGCCATTGGTGGAGACGCTTTGAATGGCAGGGCCACTCAAAACGTCAATGTTTGGCGGTGCGCCACTCCAAACACGCCTGTTTGAAAGCATCTATGGGATCCCAAGACCGAGAGCGTCTCTACCCTCGGCTCAAGCCGTGCAAACAGCCAAACGTGGCACCCTTTGGCCGTTTGGTTTGTTGAAGCACTGGTGGCTGGGATCCGCTGCAAAACTGGGGTGTGACGGGGCTGTGACGGCCCACAAATAGACCGGGTCACAGTTCATCATCCCATATTGCATCTCGTGGTGGCCTCGCGGGATCGCCCTTCTTTTGGAGCCTGAACGGCAGCGCCACTCCAAACAGACCTGTTTGGAGACGCCCCGAATCGTTTTACCAACCCCTGGTTCCCTGTTCGGACCACGAAGGCCAGTGGAAAGCGTGACCCGTAGCTTGCAGACAGTTGCGAAACGATTTGGCAGTCATGGAGACTCTCTGTAGTACATCTGTGAGAATACTGGCGTGCCACAAAAGAGGCCCGCCGCCAGAGACGTCGAGGCGAGCCCATGTTTGAGACGTGATCTGCCTAGTTCTGGCTCTGCCTTAGGAGAGCCAGTGACAGCGCCATACGTTGCGCACACGTCGCCGTTGGGTTGGACGGTTGGCTCCATTACTGGAAATGCTCTTAGGAGACGCCCCGAGTCGTTTGATCTACCCTTGTTTCCCTGGTCGGACCACGAAAGCCAATGAAAAGCGTGACCCGTGGCTTGCAGACAGGCCCATGATGATCCGGCCGTCAGGAAGATTCTCTGTAGTCCGTCTGTGGGAATACTGGCGTGCCACAAAAGACGCCCAGGGCCAGAGACGTCGACGCGAGCCCAAGTTTGAGACGTGAGCTGCTTAGTTTCGGCTTCGCGCTGAAAAGCCAGTGACAGCGCCACACGTTGCGCACACGTAGCGATCGGGCAGAACGGTTGGCTCCATTGGTGGAGATGCTCTTATCGCGATGGCAGGCACTTTTCAGGATCGCTTCTATGCCTGCAACGTCATCGGGAAGCAACGTTGGGATGACCGAGTACCCCTGGAATGACCGCTGGCGGGCTTGCCTTCGTCTTACCGCAGCTTTACGCGCAACAGTCTCCCATGTGAAAAGCAAACAACGTCCGTTTTCGGACCTAGCTCGCCATGCTATGTGCTTTTCAGTTGCCAGGTACAGAGTTCCGATGGTCCCGACAGATTGCTGTTGGTCCTCGGCCAGCGTGGCATGAGCCCCCATGACAGCGGCACTTGCAAAATCACACCGGACCAGCCGGCATCCACCGCTTGTCTTGTGCTACTCCCAAGGCAGGGGAGGCCTCCGAATGCCGCTGCCGGTGCCGCGCCAGACCCATCTGCGATGGACGCGTACAGCGCGGCCGCGCACACTGCTCAATACGACACATTTTCCGCATCGCCAGCGCGCTGTTCAGCGGGCTGTTGCGTGATCGCTGAGGGACTGCTCGCCGAGCTCGAGGTCGTACCCTAATGGGGTTGAACCAAAGCTACTGGCGCGGGGGCCTGAGCGGTCGCGTTTGACGTCATTCAAGTATTTGGTAGCGACACGCGGCTCCGCTGCTCCGCGAGCGTCTTGCGCGTAGGGCACACCATCTCGCGACCGCAAGCTGGAGGCGAGGCCGCTTCAGCTTCTTCCGCGTTGGGCCACCGGAAACGCGAAACCCTTTGAACTTGTCGAGCCGATGGAAGCTGGTCGGTGGACACATCCCCATGTTTGGGGAATGTATATGAGGCCCGTCTCGGGGTTGTAGTTGGGCGGAAGCGGAAATAGCGAAGGTGGCAGCAGCCAGGGGAGACCCTATTAGGGTCCTTGAAGCTCGAGACTATGTACCTACGACAAGGCATGGCATTGACAAACCGGACTTGCTCCTAGTTGCTCATCAGTCCATCGTCGCGCAAAGCTAACCACCGCTGCGCAGCTGCGTTATCACGCAGGCGGGCTTGGTGGCACTCACCGCATACGAAAGCGTGATTGAGCTTTGGGACTAGCGTTTGCACGAAGGAGGATGCGGCATCACTGCAGAAAGCCGGACACAACACGGACGCAACCCAGGACACACGGAAGCGAAAGTGCGACAGCAGCTAGCGAAAAAGTTCGACGTCAGAAGTGGGTAGCAAATCACGAAGCATAGCTCATCGAGGGTCCCTCAGACTCCGGGCAGTACGAACAGTAAGAGAGCCCGCTGTTATTCACTTGTTCTGACAAACGTGCACGTACCTGCGCGGACACGGCGGAGAAAGAGGTAGGATGGATGGTGACGCAATTTGAGTGACCTGACCAGGCTCCCAAAACTCGATGCAGATAGACGGGGGGGCGAACAAAAAACCACAGCATCCGCTGCCTGGCAATTCTGCTCCTCGTGGACGCGTGGGGGGAGGTAGGGGGGGGCTTGTCGGCGTCTCGGTGCTCTAGTGCATAGGATGTGCCGAATGTCCTTGAAAGGCCAGATAAATGTACGTGTGCACTGTCATGAAGAAGCGTGTCTAGATCCAAGTGTGCCCTTCTTGTTTGTCAGTTGTGCAGGCCCTGTGACCCGCCCGACACGGCGCCTGGATCGGCGCCCCCCCGCTTTCCTGCTGCTTGGTCCGCGCCCTGGCTTCCCCGTCGCTGATCAGCCCCGTAGCTGCCCGTCGGGCGCCGCTCTTTTGCTTCTTCTTGCACCTGCGCACTCTATTGGTGCCCTGTGCTGGCTATCGCGCTCTGCGTTCGACGATTGCTTGCATCTGTCACTCCTGCTCACATCTGTCACTACTGCTCACATATGTCACTACTGCTCCCATCTATCACAACTGCTCACATCTATCAATACTACTGCAATGATGACGCCAGTCGCGGGGGACCCCACATCAGCACGCCTGCAGTGGACAATTCGCCCAGCTCTCCACACCTGACGCGATCCACGGGCCACCCCCAGATGTGCAGACGCGTGGCCCGCTCACGAGGCGGCGTCCCCGGGCTGCACCAGGTCGCCCGCGGCACTGCCCTCGTCCGTCTCTGGATCCGGCATGTAGGCTTCCGGGAACTTGGCGCGGTTCGGGTCGGCACCTTCCACGATAACCAGGCCATTTTGCTCGGCTCTGTTCTTCTGCAGGTACTTGTCCAGGCTGACACTCTCCACCACGTCCCGCTTGAAGCGGTCAACGTCGGGTTCGCTGGCCTTGACGCCCGTTGCGACCACCTCCACAGCCTCTGCCACAAAGGTGCAGATCATACCATAGCGGCCCATCGTCACGTGCACGGTCACCACCTGGCCCGAATCGGTGGGCTCCTTGATGCGGTGGCGGGCATTGAGGTGGACAAACATCCATTTCGCCGCCTCGACGACGCCGGCCCGCCAACCGTCCGTCTGGCTAAAGCGGTCGTTCAGCTTCCACCCGTTCGCCGTGTTGACGGTCATGATGGCTGGCGCCGACTTGGTGGCGATGCTGAACCAGGCAGCCGTGACGTCCGCCTTGAACGACCACATGGGTGCGAGAAGACCATTCCGAGCGACGCACATGCCCGCACCGCCTTCGGAAAGACGTTGCCACGAGTGTGCTTTTGGGTTGGCTATTTGATCATCTCCAGCAGGAAAAGGTTGGCCTCTTCCGCGCTGACGCCCACAATTCCATCGCGTTGACCACAATCACCTCAAGCTTGTTCTCAGGATATAGAGAAATGTCGCCAGAGACGACAGCCAGTGGGACCAGCTTAGTCACTCGCGAGTTGAGGAAGCCACAGCTCCCTTGCATTCCGACCGTGCCCTTCGAGCGCCGCCTGGCCTGCGCCTCCGCAGACGTCTCCACGTCGCCGACAAGCGCAGTTGCGCAACGGAGGCGTGAACTGGGCGCCGTCGTCATACGCCGCACCTTGTTGACAGATGCGTCGTCGGGAGCCAAGTGCAGAGGGGCCAAGCCATTATGCATCGGGCTTTTGCTGCATGCCGGCGGCAGCGGCGCAACGTCGCCTTGCGCTGGCAGCGCCGACAGACCGTCGGCGTGCACGGGAAGAAACAGCGGCAAGTCGCCGTCCACCGGCACGTCGCCGTTGACCGGTGCCTACGATGACTGGGTGGGCGCGGTTCGCAGTGACGTCGTTTTCTGGACGTGTGCCTGTCGTGCGCAAATCGCACGCGCTTCGAAGCGGGAGCCTCCTTGTTGTCGTCATCTTCGAGGTCGCTCATTTAGCGTGCCATTGAGACGGGCTTGCAGGCGGCGCGGATCTCGACCTTTAGGTTCAAAACATGACGTCGCGAGCACCCGAGTCCAGTCGCCGGGCGTCTCCAGCAGCTGAGTGTTCACCTTAAAGAAGGCATTCACGTTCGACAACTGCAACTTGAGCCTGAGTAGTTCCATTACGTCATGCTTTAGCTGCTCCGGCTCCATGTCAGCATCGAGCACCATCTCTACAGCATTTCACCACCGGGCTCATTGGCCCCACAGGGCGTCATGCCGCTGCCGGGCACCTCGGCGGCGCCGGGCACCTTATCAGCTCCATGCATCACCGCACGGGGCGTCTTGCCCCTATCGCGTGCCACCCTTCCCGGCGCTTTTTCCCTGGAGGGCGCCCTGCTTCGGCCGGGCGTCTTTCCCGGGACAGTCGCGCTCCCCCCACCGTGGGCGATGCTCAGAGCGGGAGCCTCGCCCCTGCTTTCAGCTGTCGTTCTACTTAGTACCAGATGCTCATCGGAAGCCTTCGCAACTTTGAGTGCCTTAGCCGCCGCCCTGGCCGCCATTGACGCCTTCGTCGCTGTCGCCGTCCTGGTCCTTGTGGCTGCTTTCGTCGCTGCCATGGCTGGGACAGCAGTCGCTGCCTCGGTAGCAACGATAGCGGCGCCAGCCCCGGCCTGGGAAGTGAGCGTCCCAGCGACGGCAGAGCTGCTTGTGGCCGTCGCAGGACCTGCGCTTCTGACGCTGAGCTCCATGAGGCTCGCCGAAGCACCAATCTCGCCCGCTCTGAGAGACACTCCCACCAGAGCTACCAGGAAGAAAGCAATGAACCAGAAGGCCTTGCCGCGTCGACGCCTAGCTGCCTCGCTCCAGCGCTTGGCAGCCGCCGCGCGGGCCCATTCAGGCGTAAACGGCTTAGCGATTCTGCCGGTGTTGAAAATGGGACGACGCGAGCCTTACAGAGCCGACCGGGTACGGGAGAGAGACGTCGTCCCACGCGGCGCGGCCGTTGGAGTCGACTGCCCCGGAGCTGGCGTCCTTCGTTGCACGGACGACGGCATCGACGACGATCCAGGGGCTGGTGTCAATGCCGCTCTCAGCGGTGGCAGTGATGGGATGAGAAACGACGGGATGGGCAGCGTGGAGGGATCAGGTGACGGCTGGTCAGCTTCAAGCTGCATGGCGATCTGACTCCGAGCGACCGCAGCATGTTGCTGCATGCTCTGATACACCATGAAGCGGAGTACGTGGTCTTTGTCCTCGGGGGCTGCCGCCGTTGGGGAGGCGGCCAAGCCGAAGATACGGCCGTCAAACTCGTAAGCTTTCAGGCCCGCGACGCGGCTGCCGAGCGTAAGGGCGGATTCGTCGATGTCGCCGACGTCAAGACCGAGAGCCGCCGCTGCGACAGCCGCGGGCTCCCGTATCGTTTCCTTGGTCTGATAGTCACGTGGCGAAGACGACGACGACTTTGACACAGAAACAAGCCGACGAGGCTGCATGACAGGGTAGGTGAAGGTAGGGTGGGTCTTTGAGGCGACAGTATTGGCGGACGTGATCAGGAGCACGAGGACAGTCGTGGTGGGCGCGGGGATCAGGTCGACTTGAGGGCAGTGGGACGGTGGAGCGCCGACACCCTAGATGCACCCCTAATGATAGACAAGGGACATGCAGATGCGATCCATGTGAAGCGATGTATCCGAAAGGAAAGCGGCAAGGATGAACAGGAGAGCGGGCCACAAAGCTACAGAGATTCATGCAAGGCGGCGTAGGGGAACAGAACAACCGACTACCCGCGCTCCACTGACCAGTTGTCGAACACACCCATCTGCTGTCCCGTCCAACACATCACTTGCACAGAGATGAGCTCACCTCATCGAAGCGGTAGGATAGAAAAATGGATCGCTGATCCGCCTGGTCAGCGGCTGTGTCAGGCGGGCGGTACACCGCACAGCACCTTCCTGATCGATGAGGAGGGCGGTACCCGCCAAAGCCGCACCCCTATCTGAAACACGAGCGGCACGAAGCAGCCTCACACCGCTCGAGGTGTCAACTCCGAGTCTCATCACCCGTCAGCGATGATATCGCCCGCGGACAGTCACTCGCCGGCAGCAGATGGGTAAGCCGCAATTGCTCAGAGACGGGAAAGGAGCGGCAGCACCGACGAGAGACCCCATCGACGCACTTGGCGCCGCGTGTCGGCCGCGTCCGGCGGCTTCATCGCCGGCTGCTGGGCACCAGTCGATCGATTTCGCGGGTGCCAGAAGAAGCGCAGCCCAAGCCACGTCGAAGACCTCTGTATGCAAACGTTCGTCGATGACATCCTCGAACACGAAGGTCGCGGAATACTTCTCATCTGACATTTGCGACGTCGAAACCATGGCGTAAGACTGCAAGGACAGAGTATCGCTCTAGATTGTATCAATTGCAGGGGCCGCATGGCCGATTGGGGGGGGCTGTTGTTCGGCACTGTCTGCCTGCTTTTTAAAGGGTGCAGAATGGTCGCTGTTCATGTTTCCTATAATGGCTCATCAGCGGTGGGCGAAAGGCAGTGACACAGCCTTCTTTGGTACCGACTCGGCTCTTGCGCACGGTCTGCCTGTCTGGTCCTCGCGTGTCGAGCAAGTAACCTCCGTTCCCGCCCTCTTTCTTGCCCCACCAGGGCTTTCTTGGTGCCCTTATCTTCGTCCTTCTACAGCGCCCGCGGCGCATCTGACGACGCTAGCGACGCCGCTTGTCGCTGAGCAGGCGCCACAGGCCCATTGGTGCTACAGCATTTACCGACGCCTGATTGCCGACGCCGGCGCGCCCCGCCTTTGTTTCGTGACATTGTTCTGCCTGCCCTGTTTGATCCCGCTGACGTCTCGCCGAGCGTGAGCGTTGTGTGTGCGGTGCTCATACGCGGGGCGGGTTGTAGTACAATGAATCGCGATCATCTGGAAGAGGAGGGAAGTACCGGCCGTCCTACCCGCTCGTGCGTCACACGCTTTGAGACTCGAGGTCCAGGAAGTCAGGCCGACCAGAACCTCAAGACCAACAGGCACGGTTCACGTGCCAGCGACGACGGTGCCTCCAACCGTCATCGCCCTTCGTCTTTTCAGGGCGGAGACCGCTGCACGGGAACCGGGGCCACTAGTTGGCGTGGTTTTGCACTGCCTCATACTTACGATGTTGATATTTTCCTCCAATGCATGACAATATCCAATCTGGATTGACACGCTCCGCTGGCGGCACCGGACGATACGACGAGCCCACCGGGACATGTGCGCCGCACGCGCTCACAAGCCGCAGCGGCCCGCCACAAAGACGACACACCACCGGCTACATGGCGTCCGCGCACCAGCGGCGACAGCCACAAGTACAACGCCGCTGGCGTAGTTCTACATATCCCTCTAAAACTGCCGAACATGGTGGGGCCGTCAAGATCCCCATAGCCCTCTAGGAAAGCCCGCGCCGTGGCGCACCCGTCCAGGCCAATGGCAATCGAAACCAACGAGGGCAAGGCCCACAGCGATGATGTTTGACGTCGTCCGCCGACGGCGGAGACAGACAATGGCGCCGCCACACTCCCTTCGGAAAAGACGCCTGCCGTTTGGAGCAGCCATCATCCGGCGGCGCCGCCGCAGAGGACCAAAAATCTTGTAACGGCGCAACCGCGCCCCTGCGCCGCGCCGCTGGAAGCTTCATGTCGGTGCCGCCGCCGCTGCAGTCCAGGTGGGGCCGCGCGCGCCCGCGCTGAGGGCTTTGCGGCCCCCGACTTCCCCTCTGAGTCAAGGAAGATGCGCGCCTCGCGGGGCCCGCGCCGCCGTCGTCGCAGCGCAAATCAGACGACGGCAGGAACTTTCCCCATTGGCTTCTTTGCGCCCACCTATGCCCACTGGCGCAGACGAAGACGTGCTTCGCGTGCCGGCGGCAAGACGGCAGCCGATTAGGCCGCGCGAAGACCTCCCCCCGTCGGCGGCCTCGCCCCTCAAGACGACGACGGGGGCAGAAGATGACGCGCTTCGCGCGCCCGCCACAACACTGTCGCTCATCGCTTGAGTTCCCGGTCCCGCGCCGATGGCGCCCCGGAGAGCTCCTTTTGCGACCGCGTCGCCGTCGCTTAGCAACGACCAGACGAGCAACGCACGCCGCGCGAGACGCCGAACAGACACATGCCCCCGATCAAGTTGGCTGCGGGTCAACAATCAGCGTTGGCCTCGGGCGGGTTGTTGGGCTCAAGCCTGGCGGGAAAAACAAGGCAACGTCGCCGACCGATCGCACCCATCCCGACTTAGCCCGTGTCGTCGACGCCCTTGTCAGTCCGCCACCTTTGCAACCACCACGCCCGGTGGGGGAGGGACCGTGGGCCTGCCGTGCACGCGCGCCCATGGACGCCGCGAGGATGACTTGGCCGTCGAAACAGACTTTGAACACAGGTGCCGCGTAGTCACCATCCTAGAAGGCCCACTGGGCCCGGCGTCGCCTTGTTCCGTCGTTGACGCCAAGAGGATACCCCCCCCGTTCGGTTCAGGCGCCTGTTCCAATGAGCGCCCGCCCCGGCGGGGCTGTCCGTCACGGTCCGCGTCAGCTTAGGTAAGACGTTGGAGGCGACGTCGATAAGCTAACATGTATCCACCACATCTGGTCGCGTTGACGACGCCCCGTCTCAGTCTCCGTCCCACGCGCAGAGCGGAATGGTCGAGTGTGTCGGCGACCGTCATGAGCGTCGTCGCATGTGCCCCTCAAGACAAAGCCGACCATCACGGCTCGGCCGACTAAAGAACGCATTGCACCGAGCCGTCCGGCCCTCTTCGAAGCGCAGCGCTGGTCACCAATCGGCGCCCGCCCCGAAAGGGCGTCTCGTAAGCATGTGTGCCGGTGGGGCCTGTTCCAACGGCTCGATCTCGGGTTGGGGGATGAATACGGCAACACGGAAGGCCTCCCGTTGCGCCACGAAGTCCAATCAACGAAACGACGCGCATGATCGGTCGCCGTGACCGACTCAGTCGAAGATGCCGCCGGCGGCAGCCGCCGGCGTCGACTACCATACGTCCTCGGGGATGCTCCGCGTTGTCAACTAGCGAAGATCTTTGTCACGAGCGTCACCAGCCGCGGGGTCTCTGCCCGCGCCGTCGTTCCCGCGACACGGGGACGGACAAGCCGCGCGCGTCTACGCCCGGCACGGGAGACGCTTCTCCCCCTCCTCAACGGGGCCGACGGTCGCGGCTTTGCGGCCCCATGTACGCATCGCGTCGAATTGACACCACCCCGCTTAAAGGCGGAGCGCTGGTGACCAATTAGCTCCTGCCCCAGACGGACGACTCGCTGCCTCGCGTGCCGGCGGTGCCGGCTCTGACTTCGGCGGTACCGCTGGTGACCACGAGCCGTCATCGCCGCCAGTATTGCGGTTCTTGAATGCTCGTCGTTTTTGTCGCAGCAGCGCACCTTGTGTATTGCGCTCGTACGAATATTTGCTTCTTCTCTCTTGGGCTGCGAGATACCAGGCGCGTGGTATCTTGCCCGGTCCTTGTCGCAACTGAGTAGCGCTGTCTGCCGACGTACCCCGCGTAGGGCCGGATATTTTCCGAGATACTTGACAGGGCGTCATCTCCGGAGGTGGTTGCTACCAGTCAAGCCCTGCCCACAGTTCCGAGCCGCCTGAAAAGGTGAGAACGCCACCGACGCATGGCCGTGACGCCCATTTTCCACAAACGCTGGTGGGTCTGAGCACGTCCTGCACAAGTGCCGGAAGGTACAGCATGCTCATGCAGGGCCCCCTCGCAAGGTTGCGCGGTCGGACAGTTGCGCGTAGGAGCCGGGGAAACAACAAGCGCGGCCGGCGATGACAACCAAACTTGGAAGGTGGCCAATGCATGAGGCGGTCAGCTGGCGAAAGCCGGCCATTCGTCTACGTTGCGACGGCTGTATGTGAGGCCTGAACGCTGGGTTCTCGCACAGGCCGACCTTCTTCGAAAGAGCTGGTGGCACACAGCGTAATTACTTCGGTCCGGCTCGCGCACCTCACCTACGTTGCTCGCTCATTGGAGGATAAGCACCATGTGTGTGGTACGGGTCGAAACGCAGGCTGAAAAGAAGCACGATGGCCAGCCCAACGCCTCAACAGATGAGGAAAGACGACAGCCCAGGAGCTTAGCCTCTGCTCCAGGGCTCATCAACCGCTCTACGTCGGGTGCTGAAGACATGTCCTGATGTCTTGGCAGTCAATGCGTCTTTGGTGGACGTCCTCAGGAGCAGCGCGACTGGTGTATAGGGATGGGTGGCCCACCGTTGAGGAGCATGAGACAGGGAACCCGCTGATGTGTTTTCCCTGCGGATACGTAGTGTACGTAATGCTTGACTTTGGTGGGTGGTGCGTCAGCCGGCCTTGCCTGGCGCACGTGCTAACCGGGGACGCAGGCGCGGAAACGTAGCACTGCTGGAACTCCTGGCAATGGGACGGGAATTGGGACGAGGCCAAGTAGTACCACAATACTGTGTCTCTTCCAATCTGCGGCTGTGATCCGGCTTTGACTCCTCGTTGTGGTGAGCGAGTCTTGGCCAATGATCGTGAGCCTGTCGCCCACGCCGTGCTGCGCTCATCGGCCCCCGCGCGCCCGTGCATTCGTCTGCCGCGGGCGTGGCATGCGGGCGCCCAGCTTCTGGGGCCGCTAGATTGGCGGTGCCTGGTTAGCTTGCTGGGAGACGCTGGTTGCCTGCGCCGCTAATGCGCCCCCCGCCGACGATGGCTCGCCGCACTTGCGTCCGATGGCGGGCCAGTTGCGAACGGTGACCCGACACGCCGCTGAGAAACACTCATCCCGGTCCGCAGCCCACAGGATTGGGCGGGTACAGCGTGGTCTTCACCTGTGCAAAAGCGGCTCCCTCCCCTGGATGCAGCGAGAGGGGGAATATAACTACCAATTTCGTCAAGAACTCAGTGTCACTCCTGGCGTGTGCCGCTGTGCGCCCCACACATGGAGCAATAACGGTCTCACGCTCATTGTTGCACATTCCACCGGTTGAGCCCCCCCGGCTGCCGTCCATCCTCAAACTCCCTTGGATTACCTCACTGCTCCTCCTGCATACACGGCTGCGTCGAGCACTGGTACAGCGCGCTGGTGTTGCTCATGCACCGGTCGTGGACAAGCATAGGGTTGAAGTGATCCCGCAGGGGGCCCCCCGCGATGCGAACGTCTGCGCAGCTCCAGAAGGTACCCTGCCGATAGCCGCCGCCGCACCACGTAAACCCGAGGACGTACAACCCGTCTTCGAAGACGGGGGGGATGGTCACCCACTGCTGGTAGGGCCGCCCGTGATTGCCGTTGCCGCACTCGATTTCATTGCGCTTTGGGCAGTTGACCTCGCCGGCACTCCAGCTGGACCACCGGAAAGCGACATTTCTACGGCTTTCTGTCCCCTCCCACGCTCTACAACGCTGCTGCCCCCCTCCGCAGGTGGCTTGTTGAGGCTGACGCTGGTACACCCAAAGGACCGCTTCAACCGTGAAGCTCATGCCCGGAATTCGCACACCACACCCCCGCCGTGGGCGTCGGGGTCAGGGACGTACGCGGAGGGGGAAGGGCGCCCCACGGCGGCAGGTGGCGGAGGTGGCAGTGGGACTTTGCTTTAATGAGGAGAACGTGTGTAATTACGTACGTATGTGCGTATGTGCGTATGTGCGTACGTACGTATGTGCGTATGTGCGCACATGCGTATGTCCGCACATGCGTATGTGCCCATGTGCGTATGTGCGTATGTGCGTTTGTGCGTACGAGCGTATATGCGTGTGTGCGTACGTGCGTACGTGCGTACGTGCGTACGTGCGTATGTGCGTATGCGCTGGGCCGGAGGCGCCGCCACCGCCAGGGATAGAGCGGCTCCCGGCGCTGCGGAGGGCGCGCAATGGGGGGGGCGAGGAGGGGGGGGGGGGGGGGGGCCGCCCCCCCCCCCCCCCCGGCCCCGCCGCCTCGCCCCCTCCG